>Ga0172375_10001943_pt1 | contig 32843 bp, 35 predicted proteins | sample LakKiv1m_FD_114537 | JGI IMG/M metagenome (GOLD analysis project Ga0172375, IMG submission 114537) | Freshwater microbial communities from Kabuno Bay, South-Kivu, Congo - kab_092012_11.1m | ecosystem: Environmental > Aquatic > Freshwater > Lake | place: Democratic Republic of the Congo... | reverse complement strand
GCGGGAAGCGGAGAGCGGAAAGAAAGCGGGAAGCGGAGAGCGGAAAGAAAGCGGGAAGCGGAGAGCGGAAAGAAAGCGGGAAGCGGAGAGCGGAAAGGCAAGAAATGGAAGACCCGTTGCTGAAGTATCCTTTCTACGTTAAGGCATGCCAACTCTATGAAGATATGCTTGGGGATTCCGATCTCCTTGGGGAGGACTATCGGGGACGAGAGCTCGCCAAGCAGTTGGTGAGAAGCAGCGGCTCGATTGCGGCCAACATCGAAGAGGGATATGGCCGTGGAACGAGAAAGGAGTTCATCTATTTCCTTACCGTTGCATGCGGATCGGCACGTGAAACACGGGGCTGGTACAAACGCGCGAAGCGATTTCTGGAGGCGAAACTGATTGAGACTCGTATGGGGCAAGCCGATGAGATCATAGCCTTGGTCGTGGCTACCATTAAGACGTTGAAACAGAAAGGAAAAGAAGAGTAACGAGGAAGGCGGTTTCTTTCCGCTCTCCGCTCTCCGCTCTCGCATGGTTCGAAGAACCATAGAATTCTGCGCGAGGAACCGCCTGCTGGTCATCCTGCTGGTGGCGGCGGCGTTCGCCGGCGCGGTGTTTTCCATGCGCCATGTTCCGCTGGACGCCATTCCGGACCTCAGCGACACGCAGGTAATCGTCTACACCAAGTGGGACCGCAGCCCGGACATCCTGGAAGACCAGGTGACGTACCCGATCATCACGGCGCTGCTGGGGGCCCCCAAGGTCAAGGCCATCCGCGGCCTGACGGATTTCGGCTACTCGTTCGTCTACGTGATCTTCGAGGACGGCACCGACATCTACTGGGCGCGGAGCCGGGTGGTCGAGTACCTGAGCAAGATCCAGGGCAGCCTGCCGCCGGGCGTAACACCGGAACTCGGCCCGGACGCCACCGGCGTGGGCTGGGTGTTCGAGTATGCGCTGGTGGACAAGAGCGGCAAACATGACTTGTCCGAGCTGCGAAGTTACCAGGACTGGACGCTGCGCTACGCGTTGCAGAGCGTGCCCGGTGTGTCCGAAGTGGCGGGCATCGGCGGCTTTCAGAAACAGTATCAGGTGACCGTGGACCCCAATCGGCTCCACAATCTCGACCTGTCGCTGGCCGATGTGGCCGACGCCATTCGTCGGAACAACAACGAGGTAGGCGGCCGGCTTATCGAATGGGGCGGCAGAGAGTTCATGGTGCGCGGCCGCGGCTACGTGCGTTCCACGGAGGACATCGGCAAGGTGGCGATCAAGGCGAACGCAACCGGGACTCCGGTGCTGTTGCGCGACGTGGCCACCATCGAGCTGGGGCCCCAGCTGCGTCGTGGCGCGGCCGACCTCGACGGACGCGGCGATGTGGTCGGCGGCATCGTGGTGATGCGGCACGGCGAGAATGCGCTGAAGGTCATCGAGCGGGTCCAGGCCAAACTGGATGACCTGAAGCCGTCCCTGCCGGAAGGCGTGGAGATTGTCACCACCTACGAAAGGTCGGATCTCATCCACAAGTCCATCGATAACCTGAAACATGAACTCACGTTGGAAATCATCATTGTGAGTCTCGTGATCCTGTTCTTCCTTTGGCATATCCCGTCGGCGCTGGTACCGATCGTGACGATCCCCATCTCCGTCGCGCTGAGCTTCATTCCCATGTACCTGCTGGGCATCACCTCCAACATCATGAGCCTGTCGGGGATCGCCATCTCCATCGGTGTGCTGGTGGATGGCGCCATCGTGGAGGTGGAGAACGCCTACAAGAAACTGGAGCTGTGGCAGGAGAAGGGGCGGGTGGGCGACTTCCACGCCATCCGGCTGGAGGCGCTGAAGGAAGTGGCGCCGTCGGTGTTCTTCTCGCTGCTGGTCATTGCCGTCGCATTCCTGCCGATCTTCACGCTGGTGGAACAGGAGGGGCGCCTGTTCAAACCGTTGGCGTATACCAAGACCTTTGCCATCGCCATGGCGGCGTTGATGGCGATCACGCTCGATCCCGCTGTGCGCATGTTGTTCACGCGCATGGAGCCGTACAAGTTGAAGTTCAACTGGCTTTCGGGATTGGCCAACGCATTCCTGGTCGGGAGATACTATCCGGAGGAGCGGCATCCGGTCAGCCGCGTGCTGTTCCGGCTGTATGACGGGCCCTGCCGCTGGGTGCTCCGGCATCCCAAGACCGTGATCGGCCTCTCGATGCTGATCGTGGCTTCCACCGTGCCAATCTACTTCAAGTTGGGCAGCGAATTCATGCCGCCGTTGAACGAAGGCGTGATCCTCTACATGCCGACCACCATGCCGGGCATTTCCATCACGGAGGCGAGGCGCCTGATGGAGACGCAGGATCGTATCCTGAAATCGTTTCCCGAAGTCGTGTCCGTGTTCGGCAAGGCCGGCCGCGCCGACACGTCCACCGATCCGGCGCCGCTCTCCATGATGGAGACGACTGTTGTGCTCAAGCCCCCGTCGGAATGGCGCGCCAAGAAGCGATGGTACTCCTCATGGGCGCCCGGTTGGCTGGCCGCCGGACTGGGTCACATCTGGCCCGACCGCCTGTCGTGGGAAGACTTGGTGGACGAGATGAACGGTGCGCTTCGTATTCCGGGTGCGATCAACGCGTGGACCATGCCGATCTAGGGCCGCATCGACATGCTGTCCACGGGCGTGCGGACGGAGATCGGGATCAAGGTGCTCGGTTCCGAGCTGGGCGAAATTCAGCGATTGGGCGAACAGATCGAACGCATTATCACGTCCATTCGAGGGACGCGGAGCGTTTACGCCGAGCGGGCCTCCGGCGGGTTCTTCCTGGACATTGTGCCGAAGCGGGAAGCGCTGGCGCGGTACGGGTTGACGATCGACGACCTGCAGTCTGTCGTTGTCAACGGTATCGGCGGCGAAACAGTGTCGACGACGGTCGAAGGCCGTGAACGGTACAGCATCAATCTCCGATTCCCGCGCGACATGCGCGAGGATCTGGATGAAATCGATCGAGTGCTGGTCACGACCCCGGCCGGCGCGCACGTGCCTCTGCAGTCCCTGGCGGAGGTCAATCTCGTGAACGGGCCGGCCATGATCCGCGACGAGAATGGGATGCTGGCGGCCTACGTCTATGTGGACGTGGCAGGTCGTGACGTGGGCGGCTATGTCGAGGAGGCCAAGGCCAAGGTGGAGCAGAACACACGTATGCCCACCGGCTATTCGCTGGTGTGGAGCGGGCACTACGAAAGCATGCAGCGGGTGAGCCAGCGATTCTGGGGATGGACCAAGGTCCCCGGCATTCCCTGGCGATTGCCTCTCTTCGGGATACTCCAACTCACCCTCCTTCTCGTTTTCGTGCTCCTTTACATGAATACGAAGTCCGCGTTCAAGGCGCTTGTGGTGATGCTGGCCGTGCCGTTCTCGCTGGTCGGCGCGGTCTGGCTGCTCTACCTGCTGGGTTACAACGTCTCCATTGCCGTGTGGGTGGGGATGATCGCGCTGATGGGGCTGGACGCGGAAACAGGAGTCTTCATGCTGCTGTTCCTCGATCTGTCGTATGAGGAGGCGAAACGGAACGGTCGGTTGAACAGCCTGGCGGACCTGCACGAGGCGATCGTGCACGGCGCGGTGAAGCGAATCCGTCCCAAGCTGATGACCGTGGCGGCGGCGACGATGGGCTTGCTGCCGATCATGTGGTCCATCGGCACGGGCGCGGACATCATGAAGCGCGTGGCGGCGCCCATGGTGGGCGGGCTGGCGACGTCGTTCCTGATGGAACTGCTGGTCTACCCCGCGATTTACCTGTTGTGGAAGAAGCGGGAACTTAACCACGGATTGCACTGATAGCACGGATAAGAAGAATGAATGATCCTCTATCAGTGATATCCGTGTAATCCGTGGTTAAGAATTACGAACAAACAAAAGGAGCAGTATGAAGACATTCGTATGCAAGAAGTGCGGGCACATCGAGTTTGGGGCGGCGCCGGATCACTGTCCGGTTTGTTGGGAACCGAAGACGAGTTTCACCGACGATCCCAACGCCATCAAGAAGCCGGCGAATCCGGCCGCGTTGACGGACGGCGACAAGAAGCACATTCCGCAGATCGTCGTGGTCAAGAGCTGCGGGTTGATTCCGGGCGGCGGCTGCACGGATGTACACGTCAAGGTCGGCGAGATCGAGCACGTGATGGAAGAGAAGCACTTCATCCGGTGGATCGACTTCTATATCGAATACAAGTTCATTGCACGGATCGAGCTGACCGTGCCGTCATGCCATCCGGCCGGTGGATTGCATCTCAAGGCCAGCAGCGGCAAGCTCCAGGCCATCGAGAACTGCAACGTCCACGGCAACTGGATGAGCGAAAAGGCGCTGTAGGACGGGCGGGGGCGGCTGAGCGGAACGTCACTTCTCTGGCGCGGGATTTCAAGGATGTTTTGGGGCACACATCGACATTTGCCGGGCTTGACCCCGCAGTGTTGCCCTGATAGAGTTCAACTTGAAGTTAAACAAGAACTGAAAGGATGGGCATGCCTATGACGGCGGTGACCATGCTCGAGATTCGGAAAGATCCTGTGAAAATCATTCGGCAGGTTCAGGCAGGGCGCCGCATGGTCCTGACGTATCGCGGGAAGGCGGTTATGCGCCTTGAGCCGATCGCCGTATCCTCAGCGCCGGAATCGGACGCCTTCTATCGGCTGGGGGATCTGGCCGTCGGAGGCGGAAAGAGCCTCTCCAATCGCGAAATGGACGAGGCGATCTATGGCGCCTGAGATCTTCGTGGATACCAGCGGGTTCTACGCCCTGTTGGTGAAAGAGGATACCGCGCATGACAAGGCGGCGGACCATGTTCGGAATGCGGCCGGGAAGAGCCGGTTCCTCACCACGGATTACGTGCTCGACGAAACCGCCACCCTTCTGAAAGCGCGACGGCACGTCGACGTGATCAAGCCGTTCTTCGCTATCGTCCTGAACTCCATGGCTTGCCGCGTGACCTGGATGCATCCGGACTTGTTCAGCACGGCTCACGCCTATTTCCTGAAGCACAGTGATCAGGACTACTCGTTCACCGATTGCGTCAGCTTCCTGGTCATGCGGGAGCAGCGCGTCAAGGTTGCCCTGACGAAGGACGCGCATTTCCGACAAGCGGGCTTTGAAGTCTTGCTCTGAGCCGTTTTCGGATCCGGGCAACACCCGCATCAGTCCAAGCCCCGGGCTTCTTTCCTCACGGCGTCAGCATATCGCTCGTAGTGTCGGCGATGGGGGCGGAGCAGGGGGATCGTGGTCACGCCGACAATTGCTCCCGCTGTCCACCCGTACCAGTGGCCCAGGTTCAGCCCGAATGACACGATGGCGTAAGCCAGGTAGCCGAGCGAAAACAGCCACGTGATGAGGTTGGCGATTCGTCGCTGGAAGAGGACGGTGCTGATGGGGGTGGTAATGGACAAGTGATACGCCCTGTCGTGCGTCAGGAAGACGGCATTCCATATCAGCCATACCGCCGGCACGACCACCAAGGGGATCCACCAGCGGAAGTAGCAGGCTGCTGCCGCCACCGCCACCAGCACCACGCGGCCACCCAGTTCCAGCGGCAGCGTGTTGTCTTTCTTCGTCGGCATGGAGTCTACCCTGCGAAGATTCTGTCCAGTAGATGCTCCACGTCGGCGGCCGATACCTTGCGCGGGTTCGCGGCAGTCGAGCCGGAGGCGAGTGTCTCCCGGATGACCACATCGCGGTCCGCAATGGTTTTGCCGGCGAACGGCGATTGGATGTGGAAGGTTGTGAGCAATCGCCGGCTGAAGGCGAGTACGTCGTCGCCCACGGCTTCGCTCATCCGCGCGTATTTATCACCGATCGCCCCGCGGTTGAACTCGATGGCGTGGGGCAGACACACGGCACAGGCCAGGCCGTGCGGGACGCGGAAGCGCGCGCCCAGCGGATGGGCCAGGCCGTGTACGACTCCCAGACGCGCATTCGAAAGGGCAACGCCCGCTAGATAACTGCCCAGCAGCAGATCGTCAGCCTGAGCGGCTTTTGGACTAGCGAAGACCGGCTCCAGGTTGTGAGCGATGAGCGATACCGCTTTGAGCGCCAACCCATCGCTGAACCACGTGGCCCCGACGCTGGTGTAGGACTCGATCGCCTGTGTCAGCGCGTCCATGCCGGCCGAGGCGATTACGGGTGGCGGGCAGAAGCCCAGCAGGTCGGCGTCGAGGATGACCAACCGCGCCATGAACGAGGGGTGGCGAAAAGATTTCTTTACGCCGGTCTCGGCGTTCGTCAGTACGCAGACGATGGTCGCTTCGGAGCCGGTACCGGCCGTAGTAGGCACGGCGATGAACGGCACGCGGGTGGGGGAGATCGGCGCGCCGTTGTGGTAGTCCACCGGCTTGAGCTGTGCGTGGAGCAGCCCGGCCGCGGTCTTTGCCAGGTCGAGCACGCTGCCGCCGCCGACCCCGGCCACCCATTCGGCGCTGAAGGCCCGCGCCGTGCGAAGAAGGTCGGCGACATGAAAGAGCGTCGGCTCGCCGCCGGAGTGTTCCCATGGTTCCACCTTGAGCCCGTCGGGCGAGGCCGCGAGGATCTGCTTCAGCGCGCCGCTTGATGCCAGCGAGCGGCCATGTACGATGACTCCGCGCTTGCCGAACGAGGCGCACTCCTTCAGCAGCTGACTCACGGCCCCGCGTTTCATGATCGTGCGCGGGGGCAGGGTCAGTTCAGCGGGGATGATTGTGTGCGGTGTCTTGTTCATATCACAGGGTGTCATTTCCTTGCGCTTTTTGCGCCTCTTCGCGGCCAATCAAGAAGTAGCCACAAGAAAGCACAAGACACGCAAAAAAGGAGAATGGTCATTGATTATAGCACATGATCACGGCGATGATCTCGAGATCTTCCTTGCCGTCGTTCTTGACCGCATGGGAAGCCCCTTTGCCGGTGAGTACCGAATCGCCGACGACGATTCGCGTCTTCCTGGCGCCGTCATCGAGAAGGCCGGAACCCTTGGTGACGATGTAGACCTCGTCCTCTCCTTTATGCTGATGGGCGCCGATGCTGGCGCCGGGCGGGAGGGTGAGCTTGGCGCACAGTCGCACGGCGGCGCCGAATTCCTCCTTGGCGAAATAGTGCCGGAACGTCACCGCGCCTTCACCGCCGCGCATCTTCTCGCGCACTTCCGATCTCATCTCCGCCGATTTCCTGATCATGCCTGCCTCCGTCGCTACACGAACTTGTCGAAGAAGATCCTTGAATCGGGGATGCCCTTGGCCTTGAGCACGTTCATGCAGGTATTGACCATCATGGGGCTCCCGCACAGGTAGGCTTCGGCTTGGCTGCCTTTCATCACGTGGCGATCCACCACGGCCGTGATGAGCCCGGTCTCGCCGGTCCAGTGATCGCCCGGCGCGGGTTCGGACAGCGCCGGGATGAACCGGAAATCGGGCAGCTTCTTCTCCAACTCCCGCATTTCGTCCACGCGGAACAGGTCACGCGCCGACTTGGCGCCGAAGAAGTACCGGGTCCGCCGCGGCGAATGCCGGTTCACCATGTCCAACAGAATGGACCGCACCGGCGACATGCCGGAGCCGCCGGCAATGAAGAGGATGTCCCGCTCGGAGTCCCGCAGATAGGTGGAGCCCCACGGGCCGACGATCGTCAGGTCGTCGCCCACCTTCATCTTCTGGTGAACATAGGTCGTGCACACGCCCTTGGGCACGTACCGGATCTGGAACACCAGCTCGCCGCGGGCGAGCGGATTCGAGGCCATGGAGAACGACCGGTAGAACGGCGGCTGATCGGGGTCCGTTCCCGGTACGCGGAACTGCACGAACTGGCCGGCCAGGAAGCTCATCTCGAGCGGATCGACGAGCTTCAGGCGGACTTCCTTGATATCGTACGTGAGATCGCGGAGGTCGGCCACCTGTGTCCTATATTCCCGGATGCCGAAAGTCTCTTCCGGAATCTCGATGGACAGGTTCCGGTCCACCTTGACCTGGCAGGCCAATCGTACGCCGGCGGCGAGCTCCTCCTTGCTGAGCCAGTGCCGCTCGGACGGGGTGGGAGGCAGGCTGGCGCCATCCGCCAGCTTGACGCGGCAGGTGCCGCAGGCGCCGCGGCCGCCGCATGCCGACAGAAGATACACGTGGGCTTCACGCAGCTCGGTCAGGAGCGATCGGCCCGGCTCCACGAGCAGGTGACGCGTCTCATTGATGGCGATTCGAGCTATCACGAGTCAATTCCAAGGCAGCGGCATAAATGCCGTCGGTCCGCGTCTCCGGGGGGAACAGCCGGATCTCCTTCGTCAACGCAAAGCGCGGATGAAGCGCGGTCCAGTCCCGGACTCTATGCTCGTTCTCTTCCGGTTCCAAGCTGCATGTGCTGTAGACGAGCGTGCCGCCGGGCTTGAGGAACCGGCCGGCATTGTCCAGCAGGGCGCGCTGGATGCGCGCCACTTCGACGAGCGACGCCGGAGAGAACCGCCAGCGCGCGTCGGGCCGGCGGCGGAAGACGCCCGTGTTCGTGCAGGGCACGTCGAGCAGGATGCGGTCGAACCGACGGTTGCCGCGGAGGGCACCCACGTCCGCCTCGGAGGCGGCATCGCCCCGGGCGACGCGCACGACCGTCAGCCGCATCCGGCCGATGTTCTCCCGCAGCGGATCCAGCCGGTCTTCCATCACGTCCAGGGCCACGAGTTCGCCGCGGCCCTCCATTCGTTCTGCGATCAGCGTGGTCTTTCCGCCCGGCGCCGCGCAGGCGTCCAGGATGAACTCGCCGGGCTGCGGGTCCAACAGGTCCACCGCCTTCATGGTCGACGGGTCCTGTACGCTGAACAAGCCCTCGGCAAAACCGGGGAGATCCGTGATGCGGCTTCCGCCCGGCAGGCACACGAAACGGTCCGGGTCGAACGGGTGAACCGTCGCTTCCACGCCCGTCTTCTTGAGACTGGCCAGGAACGAAGTCAGGCCCGACTTCTCGCAATGGGGATGCACGGTCACCTGCGGCCGCGTGTTGTCCCACCGACAGAGCTCCAGTGCCTTCTCCGCGCCGAACTGTTCGGTCCACCTCTTGACCAGACTGTCGGGATGCGATTCCCGCACCCCGACCTTCTGATTCGCGAGATCCTGGCGGATGGCGTCCTGGTTCCGCAGCGCCTGTCGCAGGACGGCGTTGACGAAGCCGGCGGCGCGGGGGCCCCCGGCCGTCTTGGCGGCGCCGACGGTTTCGTTCACGGTGGCGTAATCCGCCGCGCGGTCCATCAGAAAGATCTGGTAGACGCCGGCGAGCAAGTGCGGAAGGACGGGGCCAGCGGGCGGGCGTGGCGCGCATCGGCTCAGGATCCATTCCAGCGTGCGGCGCCAACGGGCGACACCGTACACGACTTCCATGACAAAGGCGCGGTCGGCGGTCACGGGCTCCATGAGCCGGTCGGGGAAGTCGCCCGACCGGAGCCACTGGCCAATGAGCCGCGCCGCCACGGCGCGCGAGGGGCTAGGCTTTTTCATGACGGCTCCTCAGTTGGCCGCAGGCCGCGTGGACCGTGGTTCCCCGCGAGGCCCGCAGGGTGGCATTGATGCCTTCCTTGTCGAGTGCCCGAATGAACTGCTCCGCCACCGCTGTGGAGGAGGGAGCGCCCGGATACTCGGCCACGGGGCTCATCGGAATGAAGTTGACCCGGAACGGGAGCGGCGCCAGCAGCGTGGCGAGTTCTTTCGCGTGCCGGGGCTGGTCGTTGACGCTGGCGATGAGCGTATATTCGAACGTGATGATCCGGTTCGTCTTCTGGAAGTACTCCTCGCAGGCCTTGAGCAAGCGGGGCAGGGGGTACGTGCGGTTGATCGGCATGAGTTCGGAACGCAGTTTGTCGGACGGCGCGTGGAGCGAGACCGAGAGCTCGACCTGCAGGCCTTCGTCGGCGAGGCGGTCGATGCCCGGAATGACGCCGGCGGTGCTGATGGTGATGCGACGGGCGCCGATGCAGAGCCCGTCCTGGTCGTTGATGATGCGGACGGCTTTCAGCACGGCGTCGTAGTTGTCGAACGGTTCGCCGACGCCCATGACGACGACGTGCGTGGGCTTCTCGCCAAATCCGCGCCAGGCGAGGAGCACCTGTGCCACGATCTCGCCGGTCTCGAGATGGCGGCGGAACCCGGCCTGGCCGCTGGCGCAAAAGGCGCAGCGGAACCGGCAGCCGACCTGGCTGGAGACGCAGACCGTGCGCCGGTCGTCGGCGGGAATGAGCACTTCCTCCACGCGCTCGCCGTCGCGCAGGCCCACGAGGATCTTGCGGGTGCCGCCGGATTCGCCGTCGGTCTTGATCTCGGTGGCGGCGGTGAGGCAGAACTGATCCGCCAGTCGGGTCCGCAGCGCCGCCGGGACGTTCTTCATCTGCGCCCAGTCGGAAACATTCTTAACGTAAAGCCATTGCCAGATTTGGTCGGCGCGGTACGCGGGTTGGCCGAGAGACTCGATGAGGGCGGTCAGTTCGGCCTTGGTGTGTCCGAGCATCAGGGGGCGAGCGGTTTCGGGCAACAGACTATTGGGGAGTGCATCCATGCCGGAGGACGTTACACGCCTTCCGGAACGCCCGACGGTCTGGCCGGCCGAGCGGGTTTGGGTTTCTCCGGCTCCGTGACGGCCGCTGGCGCGGCGTTGGAGGCGGCGGCCGGGGCCGATGTCGTGGCCGACGGAGTGAGTGTCGCGGGCAGTGTTTCGGGCACGGCTTCGGGTGTAGCGGCGCTGGGCGCCGCGGCGGCCATCGAGGGCACGAATTCAGGGAAGGCCGTGGGCGGCTGGTGGTAGAAGGACCATTCCATGCACTGGAGTGCGAACAGCGTTCCATAGATGCCCAGCGAAAGGATCACGAGAATCAGCACCACGATCTGGAACGTGCTGGGGCCGGACTTGACGACTTCCTTTTCCGCCACGGCTTCGGCGCCGGCTTCGGGAACGACCGGCGTATCAGCAACGGGAGCCTTGAGTGTCAACTTGCTCTTCTTGATTGTAATTGCCATGGTCCAGCCCTCGACTCAGTTTGACCGCCCGCCAGTTTCGTCAAGTCTGGAGCTAGAAATACCGCCTTCATTTGGCAATAGCAAGAGCGATTTTTCCCCGGTCAACTTCTTCTGTAATTCCTCCGGCGGTTCTGATAGGGAAGGGAGAGGATGAAGAAGAGCAAGTCAGCGACCCCGGTCAAGGACACGGCCAAACGCCCGGCGAAAGGCCGGGAGGCGAAACCAGAAGTCCGGTTGCCCGCCGGCCGCAGTACGTTCGCCGAGGTTTGCCAGGCGCTGTGTAAACCGTTCCCTTACCTGCGCCAGTTGCAGTCGAAGCTGGGCGTTCACATACCGGATGATCGGAAGGAAGGCTATGCCGAGTCTTACATCGCGTTCCTGAACACGGTGGTGGTGCTGCGCACGTTCGGAGTATCGGTCGATGATATCGCCGACCTGTTCGAGACCGAGAAGAAACTCCTTAAGCTGCTGAAGGTGGATACCCTGCTGAACACCAAGACCTGGTACCTGGAGTTCTGCGGCCCGGCGGCCGAAGGCGGCAACCGGCTGCTGTTGACGAACTACGATCTGAGCCGGTCGGTGACGGCCGGCGCCGTCCAGTTCCATCTCGACTTCGGCGCGCGCGACCAGGAGCTGTTCTCCGGGAGCGAGATGGGCGAAGATGTCCGTCATGTCCTGAAGCTGTACCGGACGATGGTGACGCGAATCCGCGAGCGGATTCACGCCGAGGAGCCGGTCCTGCGCGAGGCGCTCACCTGGGCGCGGGTGGCTTTCTCGGATGTGCCTGCCTCCCGGCGCTCCCCTTAGAGCGGTCCACCTTATCCGTGCCATCCGTGCAATCCGTGGTGTTCCTTCCGGTCGCCTCCTACTTCCCGGGGATCAGCCTGAGGATTTCCGGCGGCACCGCATGGCCGTGGTCTTCCAGGTAGCGGACGTCCTCCAGGGCTTTCTCCCGGTTTCCCATCATGCAGTACGCCAGCAACCGGTTCCTGTACGCCAGCTCATAACCGGGCCGGACATTCATGGCGTGCTGGAAATCCCGCAGGGCGGCTTCGTACCGGCGAAGCGCGCAGTACATCCGGCCGCGGCCGACATAGCCCTCGCTGTCGCCGTCAATCAGCCGGACTTCGCTGAGCATCTGCTCCGTGGAGGGAATCCGGTAGGTTCCGTTGCCGACGGCTTCGGCCATGACCCGGTTCGCGTGCGTGCGATCGCCGAGGTAGCTGAGTCCCTCGCCATGCGTCAGCCATCCGAACAGCTCGAAGACAAGCCGGTTCTTGTGAAAACCGACGAAGTCCCGGTTCACGGCGTAGGTCGCGGCGTTGAACAGAACGGCCAGGGCGAGGGTGGCGGCGAAGGCCGGGACGAGGACGCGTGGTCCGGCCTTCTGAAGGAGAACCACCACGCTGAGGATCGTGAGCAGAATCGAGAGGAACTGGTAGCGGGGCGAGAACGGGATCTCGAGACCGGCGCGGATGTGTCGTAGTGCCGGGTCGCGGTCATGTAGATGAATACGGCAACGATGACGAGGCCCCAGGCGAGAGAGAGGCCGTGGGCCAGCGGCGAGTCCCTGGCCGGTGGGAGAAAGACGTGCCCCACGGACGAGCCAAGAAAGACGAGGAACCAGTGCAGCGAGGCCAGCGGATGCGCGAGAGCGGCCATTGCGTGTCCCGTGCCGGTCCTGGCGAGAACCAGCCACAGAAAAGGAAGCAGCGCCACGCTCCAGACCAGGGCGGTCCGGTATTCCCGTCGACAGAGCAGCATCAGCAGGCCGATCGGCAGCACCAGAACCCCGTTGCCGAGCGTGCACATGGCCAGCGCGGCGAGCCCGATGGCGCCGGCCGCGGCGCAGGGACCTTTCCGGTTCAGCACCACGAACGCCGCGAAGGCCAGGCAGGGGCCCCACAGGTTTTCCACGGCGCAGGTGGCGATCAGGGTGTTCTCCCAGTACTGGACTTGAAACAGGAGGTACACGCACGGCAGACAGGCGAACCGCCGGTCGGCGGGGAATTCGCGCCACAGCAGAACGATCAGCAGGACCAGGCTCGCATTGCCGAGGAAGACGAGAAATCGGAAATCGACCGAACCTGTCACCGCCTTCGACACCAGCGCCGCGAAGCGGATGGGGACGATGACGTGTTCGTTGTGCCGTTGCAGGAGCAACCCGGGGACGCGATAGGTGCCGGAGACAGCCGCCCGGTTCAGAAAGCCGAGCACCGAGTCGTAGTCGTCGTTGAACGGGATGTTGAGGGTCGAGACGTAAAGCCAAACGAAGAAGAGCCGACGACGACCGCGGCCGCGAGGGCCGAAACCCTGTTGAGAAGGCGATAGGGGGAACGGCGCGCGGCTTCGGAGGCCGCGCGATCATCTCCGGGGACTGAAGAGAGCTCGGAACTCATAGTTCCCTGCTACTTGTGCGCCACAATCAGAAACTGGCGGCCGAACAGCCGCCACAGTAACGGGAGATGCAGGTAAATCTTCAGGAGAAAGAGCGGGTACCGGGGGCCCGCCGCCATGGTGTAGGGGAGGAACCGGGCCCGGGCCACGTCCACGGTGAAGCCTTCCGACCGCAGCACTTCGGCGAGGGACATCTCCGTCAGGGGAATCTGATGATCCCAAAAATCCCAGTAGCGACCGCCGAGATACTTGAGATTCGGTCCCAGTGCGATGAACCGTCCACCGGGCTTAAGGCAACGACGGGCCTGGCGCAGGGCCTTGACCAGCGCCGCCTTGTCGGGAAGGTGTTCGAGGAAGTTGCTGGTGAAGACAACATCGAGCGAGTTCTCGGCGATTCCCGCCCATGGTTCGGCGCAATCCTGGAGAAGAAACTGTATGCCGGCAGCCAACTTCTCGCGTGCCGACGGGTTCATGTCGATGGCGAACCGGGCCCGCGCCTCAACGGCGTTGATGAACTCGCCGTAGCCGCAGCCGAGGTCGAGCACGGCGGCGTCCCGGGAGATGAAGCGGCTGAAGAAGTCGGGTACGAGGACATTCCACACGGCGCGGCGGTAGTCGGCGTTCCCGTCAAAGCGGTTCGCGTAGAGCCGGCTCAAATTGTCTCCCGTTTCTGACGTCATCGGTTCTCCCGCCTATAGTCGCCCCGACTGAAGTATTTTTCCAGCCAGATGTAGAGCGCGATGAACAGGTAGCGGCTGCCCATTTCCCGAATCTTCAGTTTGGCGATGCCGGTGCGCCGGTTGCGCCAGGAGATCGGTATCATGGTCCACGAATAGCCGCGAACGATCGACTTCAGGGGAAGCTCAATAGTCAGGTTGAAGTGCGGGGCAATCAGCGGGCGGCAGCCGTCGATGGCGACCTTCCGATAGGCCTTGAATGCGTTCGTCGTGTCGTTGAGCCGGACGCGGAAGAGCACTTTCAGGAAGAGATTGGCGAGGCGGTTCAGGAAGAGTTTGATCAGGGGATAATCGATGACGCGGCCGCCTTTCATGAAGCGGCTGCCGAACACGCAATCCACGCCCTTGTTGAGTTCCTCCCAGTAGCGGACCACGTCGCGCGGGTCGTCGGATTCGTCGGCCATCATGATCACCATGGCGTCGCCGCGGGCGCGGTCGAGGCCGCAGGCCACGGCGCGGCCGAATCCGTGCGCCCCGGTGTTCTTCACCGGGGCCAGGGCGGGAAAGCGGCCGCGCAGGTTCTCCAACTGCTCCCAGGTGCGGTCCGTGCTGCCGTCGTCCACCACGACGACTTCGTGCGGGACCCGGGCGGCCTGCAGTTCGCGTTCGAGCGATTCGATCATGGCCGCGATGCAGTCCTGCTCATCCCGGGCCGGAATGACCACGGAGAGGAGTTGAAGAGGGGCAAGGATGGCTGGACGTGATTCGTTCATTCGCAATCACTTTGTTGGAGCCGACTGTCGGGGTCGAACCGACGACCTGGTGATTACAAATCACCTGCTCTGCCAACTGAGCTAAGTCGGCCGAATTGAGAGGGATTATGTTCGGTTGGTGTCAGTCAAGTCAAGGGCTCAAACCACTCGAAAATAGAAAAGGCCTGCATCGGGTGATGCAGGCCTTTTGGTTGAACGGAGGAGGACCTACTTGGCGGGTTCTTCCTTCTTGGCTTCTTCCTTGGCCTTGGCTTTGACCTCGACGAGATCCGCCTGGCACTTCGGGCACTTGCCGGCCTTGTCGGCGATCGTCAGGCACTTCTCACAGATGAACTTGCCGGCGAGATCGCACGTCACAACGGCTTTGCCGCAGGCGCACTTGCCGTCTTTGACTTCGCCGCACTTGGCGCAGTCCGCCGCGCACGAGCACGCCGTGGCCACACCGTCTTTGATCGAGAGGACCTTGCACGAAGCCATGTCCTTGCCGCAGCACTTGCCGGGCTCGCCCGCCGTCTTCTTGCATCCCGCGCAGCTGACGCAACCGGTCTTGGCCGCTTCCTTCTTCTCAGGCGCCGGGACCGCCGGATCCTCGGCGAAACCAACCACGGCTGACACGAATACCGCCATCACCGCCACCATCAATACTTTCTTCATCTACGTATTCCTTTCATTGGGTTTGAGTAGACGGGGGCGGAAGATAGGGGCTGGGGAGGGGGAAGTCAATAGGGTGGTGTCCTCCGCGATCCTATGACGCGGGCTAGGTGGAATGACCGGGCGAGAAGAGTATTCGCCGGTCATTCCCTGGCTCCTACCGCACAAGGCGGCAGGCGGCTGTATCATCGAACGGTGACCACGGTGCCGTTGTCGAGCGATTCGATGGCGGCGGCGAGCACCTTCTGGGCGGCGAGGCCGTCGACGCCAGCGCCGTCGATGTCGGCGGGCGATACGCCCTGCGAGACCTGCTCGACGAAACGGTTGATGCGGTTGCGGAAGGTGTCCTCGAAATCGCGCATCCCGCCAAAGACCGGGTTGCTGTAGACGGTCTTCTCCAGGTTGCCCGCCGGATAGAGCGTCAGCTCGCGCCACATGTCCTCCAGCACGAACCGGCCGCCGGTGCCGGCGACCTCGCAGCGCTCCATGGGATGCCCGCGCTCAATGTCGTAGCTGCCGGTGAGCCCGCCCACGACGCCGTTCTTGAACTTCATGTTGAAATGGGCGGTGGACCAGATCTTTCGGCCCGGCGCTTTCAGAGCGAAACACTGGACCGCCTCGATGTCGCCGCAAAAATAGCGCATGACGTCCACCGTGTGCGGATGAAGCGCCTTGAGCTGGAAGTAGGGTGAGCTCTCGTTCGGGTTCTTGATCCACATGCTCATGTTGATGAAGAGCAGGTGGCCGAGCCGTCCCTCGGTGACCCATTTCTTTGCGAGCACACCGGCCGGTGTGAAGCGGTGGTTCATGTTGATTCCGAAACAGCGCTTCTTCTCGCGCGCCTTCGCCACCATGGCCTCGGCCTTCGGGATCTCGTTGCAGATCGGTTTCTCGCAGAGCACGTGGCAGCCGGCGTCCAGCGCCTGCATTGTGGGCTCGTAGTGATCGCTGCCGTATTCGTAGCCGCCGGTCGTCACGCTGCACAGGTCCGGTTTCAGGGCGGCGAGCATGGTGGGCGCGTCGTAGAACGCGGGGACGCCCAGGCGCCTGGCGGCGTCATCGGCGCGGTCGCGCCGGATGTCGCATACGCCGATCAACTGGGCGAGCGGGTTCTCTTTATAGATTCCGGCATGTCGATTGCCGATGGGTCCCATTCCAATCACGCAGACTTTCAGCATGGTCAAACCTACTTTCTTTCCTTCGTGGGGCGGGGGATTTCGTACCCGTACTCCCGCATGGCGGGTTCGAAGAAATCAAAATAGTTCACGTCGTCATCCGTCTTCCAGCGGTCAAGGGCTTCCGGTTTGACGGGGATCTTGGCCAGCTTGATTCCCAGGAAGCGCTCGAGCCGGGCCAGCGTCTTGTCCTGGCGCAGGACAAAGTCCTCAAGCCGAACCTCGATCCAATGGGCCGCCTTGGGCGTCGCCTTGACAAGATCGTACTGGTACTTCCACGAGATGGCGCGCTGGAGCCGCTCGTCGTTCGTCTTCGGATAACGGATCCCGAACTTGCGGAGATCGTCGGTCAGGTGGCCGCCGACGATGCAATCGCGCGGGTTCCGGATCCAGAAGATGTACTTGATGTCGGGGAACATCCGGATCAGCCAGGGATAGGCCAGGGTGGTCTCCGGGAGCTTCCAGCCGCGATGTTCCATCGGGCTCTCCCGGACGCTGGTCAGGAAGGAATGGACCAGTTTCGTGAAGGCGGCCGGGATGCGACAAGTCTGAAGCGGGCTGAAGTCCCACTCCAGTCCGCCCTTCCACACCACCTGCTTCGCCAGTACACGGCAGGCGTCGTACATGTCCCCCGGCGGCAGCAGATCGCCCGACCCGTTCAGCTCGGCGCCCATGTAGACGCCGCTGGCCGACAGCGTATGCGATATGGCGCGTGTACCGGAGTGCCCGCGCCCGATGATGGTGATCAACGGTTGCTGTTTCATAGGCAGATGTCACCACGGAAGAGCACGAAGACACGGAGAAGAGAGCAACAGTGCTTCTCGGTATTCCTCCGTGTCCTCCGCGGTTAGGTTCTTCTTACAGTTTCTTCGCGCCGCGCTGGGTCTGGAGCTCCTTGAGAATCTTCTGCTCCTTGGCCTGCAGGCTTTGCGCCGCCTTGGGCGATCCAATGTGCAGCGTGTTGTAGGCCTGGTCCGAGCTCTTGAACGGACCGCACCCGCACCCGTGCCAGTTCAGGTTCGTATAGATCGGGTTCGTGCGCCCGGTCTCCTTCTCGCGCTTGGCGATGTGCGCGTGCATGCGCGCTTCCAGCATCCGCACCACGCCCGGCTCCTGGGCCGCCACGTTGTGGTTCTCGTCCGGATCTTTGAGCAGGTTGTAGAGTTCCACCTCGGGCTTGTAGTGGAAGTCCGGTTCCAGCGCATGCATCAGTTTCCATTCCGGCGTACGCCAGCCGTGCTTGCGCATCCACGTGCATTCCGTGATGTAGAACTCCGGCTCCTGCACGCGCGGCCGGCCTTTCAGCAGCGGCGCGAGGCTGCGCCCGTCGAACGACAGGTTGTGTTTTACGCCCATCAGGTCGAGGATGGTGGGCATGATGTCCTTCATCTGTGTGTAGTCCTTGAACCGCTTACCGGCCGGGACTTTGCCGGGATACACGAACACCAGCGGAATGTGGAGCGTACAGTCGTACATGCTGTGGTGGTCGAAGTAGCAGTCGTGGTCGTAGAGGGTTTCGCCGTGGTCCGAGTCGATGACGACAAGCGTTTCCTCCTCGATCCCGAGTGCAGTGAGCGTGGCGAAGATGTTCTGGATGCAGGAATCCATATAAGCCACCGCGCCGTCGTACTGGGCGATGATGTAATCCTTGTCCTTGCAGAACGGCGGGAACCAGCTCGCGAAGTAGTCACAGAAGGGTTTGAACGTCATCACCGGGTCGAGCGAATGGTTCTTCTTGTCGAACTCGTCCTTGTTGTAGAACATCCGCTCGAACGGCCGCGGCGGCAGGTAGGGCGAATGCGGGTCCATGTGCCGAAGAAACAGATAGAACGGTTTCTTCTCGCCAGCGAGCCGCTTCAGTTCCGGAATCCCGACGGCGTTCAGGTTCTCGGCCTTGGGACTGCGTCCTTCCGCCCAGGAGCCCCAGCCGGAGAAGTCGATGTACTTCTGGAACCCGCGCGACGCCGGGTTCCCGCTGAACCCGACGCAAGTCGTGTTGTACCCGGTCTTGCCGAGCACTTCGGCCAGCGTGGTGATGCCGGGTAGAAGGCCGCCTTCGTGCCGCAGGGCCACCACGTCCATGCCGAACACGTCCAGCCCGGTGAACATCGAGCTGTAGCCCGGCGACGTGGGGATGTGCGGGCTGAAGTTGTTCTCGAACACCGAGCCCTTCGCCGCGAACTTGTCCATGTGCGGCGTGGTCTGGCGGTGATAGCCGTACAGACTCATATGGTCCGCACGGAGACTGTCGATACCGATCAGTAACAGGTTGGGTTTCTTTGCCATGGTGTCTTTCCCTTTCAGCGTGCGCCCAGCTTCTTCAGACAGGCATTCATGTAGCCGTAACTCTCCGCCGCAATGACGTCCCGGCGGGGGATTTCGTAGCCGCCGGCCCCGATGATTTCCAGGCACACCGGTCCGTTGTACTTGCCATCCGCCATCGCCTTGAAGTAACCGAACAGGTCGATGTCACCCCGGCCGCAGGCTTGATCGCGGGGCTCGCCTGGGCTGGGTCCCTTGCCCTTGCAGTCACGGATGTGAATGTGCCGCATGCGGCTCAGCACGGCGGGCAGCGCCTTCGCCGGATCCTCGCCGGCGCGGTAGATGTGGCTGGGATCCATGTCGACACCGAACGACTTGGTGGTGATCTTCTTCATCGCCCGCAGGGTCGTTGGCGTGTTGTAGATCGAACCGCCCACGTGCGCCTTGCAACAGAGCGTGACGCCATACTTGCCGGCTTTGTCCGCCATCCTGGCGATCAGGTCGGTCTGTTTCACGAAATCTTCTTCGACGTCCGACTTGCCGCCGGGCCCGATGTTGATGACGGGAACCCCGATGCCCTGGCCCGCCTCAAACGCCTTGGTCAGCCGGTCCTCGTCGAGCGAGGCGACTTCCATGCTGAGCAGCGCGAGCTTGTGCTCGGCGGCCAGCGCCTTGATGCTGTCCGCCTGCGCCCGCCAGTTGTCGAGGTCGAGATGTTCGCACATGCCCTTGATGGCCGACAGTTCGATGCCGTCGTAGCCGGCCCAGGCGAGATGCTGCATCGCCGTGGCCAAGTCGTGTCCCTGGAACAGGACGGAATTGACTCCCAGTTTGATCATGGATGTCTCCTTTATTTCTTGGGTTAGATGCGTTCCGTGCGCGGATCACCGTGCAGGGGCGGTAGCACGTGCGGCCGCACCAGTGCGCCGCCGTTCTCGTACGATTCGATGACCGCCTGGATGTATTCCAGCGTGGCGAGCGCATCGCGGCCCGACGAACGCAGGTGTTCGCGCGGTACGCCGTTCGTGACGTCTTCAAGGAAGGCGTGCAGGCGGCGCGGGAACGTGGCGCCGAAGTCCGTGATGCCGGTATTGAGAACTTCCGGCGCGGGCGGCTGTTTCTCCCCGGGCTTCTGGCTTCCCCAGAAGGTCAGCTTCTCGATGCAGTTCTCGATGCAGAACGTACCCTTGCTGCCGGCCACCTCGCAGCTCCACCAGCCACCGAGGCCCCACATGGCGTCGCCGCGCTGGCTGAGCAGGTAACCGATGGTGCCGTTGGCGAACATGCAGTGAACGCTGTTCACGGACAGTAGCAGGTCGTTCTTGTTCCGGCGGAACCCCGGCCGGTTCGAGAACGACTGGATGTGCGTGATGTCGCCGCAGAAGTAGCGCATAACGCTGAACGGATGCGTCAGGAACGCCTTCATATGGGCATAGGGCTGGTTGAAACGCGGGGACTTGTTGCCGCCGTACGTCTCCTCGCCGCCGTTGAAACCCATCCTGAAGAGCAGGTAGATCAGCTCGCCGACCTGGCCGTCGTCCATGTACTTGCGGGCGCGTTCGGCGGTGGGGGTGAAGTAGTGGTTCAGGTTGCAGCCAAGGTAGAGGTCTTTCTCGGCAGCATAGCGCACCATCTCGCGGGCCTCGCCGACGTCGCTGGAAAGCGGCTTCTCGCAGATCACGTCTTTGCCGGCGGCCAGCGCTTCCATGGAGGGCTCGTAATGCCAGCTTCCGTTCTCGTAACCGCTCGTGGTGACGTCCACGACACTCAGGTCCTCGTTGGCCATCATGTCCTTGAGGCTGTAGTACGCCTTGGCGCCATGATTCTTCGTGGCTTCGTCCGCCTTCTCCTTGATCACGTCGCAGACCGCCACCAGCTTCGCCAGCGGGTCCTGCTTGTAAGCGGATGCATGCGCGTTGCCGATGCCGCCCATACCGACGAGACCGATACGAACCGGTGTCTTGATTTTTCTTACCTCTGTCACAATGGCCTCCTTTTCTTGTCCTGAAACAAAACTATCTTGGCTCCACACTAATCCGGCTATGGGGTGTATGCCTTGACTTTTCCGGCAAAAACAAGCACGATCCTGTCATGGCTGGTCGTGTCAAAGCATCCCAGGTATTCGAGGATAAATCGTTCCCGCTGGCGTGTTTACGCTGCGAGTCGCACGGGCCCGCTGGGCCGCATAGTCACGAATTCCACGAATTGGTGGTGATTCTGGCAGGGCGGGGGCGGCATGTAACGGACGTCGAAACGTACGACATCGAGGCGGGCGATGTGTTCGTGATCCGCGGCGAGATGGCGCACGGGTATGCCGATACCGACCGGATGACGCTGGTGAACATCCTTTATAATCCGAGGCCGCTCGGACTTCCGCTGGCGGAACTGCGGGATGTGCCGGGCTATCACGCGCTGTTCCGGGTGGAGCCGAGGCTGCGCGCCGCCGGCCGGTTCCAGAACCGGATGCGCCTCCCGGAAGAGGAACTGGCGGAAGCGTCCGGCATGATCTTCCGGCTCCAGGAGGAGATGGAGCGCAAGCAGTCGGGCTACCGGTTCATGGCCTGCGTGCACCTGATGAACCTGATCGGGTTCCTGTCGCGGTGTTATTCGCGGGGGCCCCAGCCGTCGTTCCGCCCGCTGCTCAAGATGGGCGAGGTGCTGAGCTTCATCGAGTGCCACTACCGTGAGCCGATCTCGATCCGGCAGCTGACGAAGATCGCGGGCATGTCGGAGAGTACGTTGATGCGGACGTTCCAGCGGGTGATGAAGCACTCACCGATCGACCATGTCATCCGGGTCCGCGTCTCGCGCGCCTGCGACCTGCTGCAGCGCCCCGAGGCGCGCATCACCGAGGTGGCGTTCGAGACGGGGTTCCAGGACAGCAACTACTTTTCGCGGCAGTTCAAGAAGATCACCGGCGCCACCCCCCGCGAATTCCGTGCCCGCACCTTGGCCGGCCGCCGGGCGTGAGGGTCCTATGGGGTGCCCAAGGAACCTGCAAGACGATGGCGCAGGACCGTTCCATTGCTGTTGGTTCTGGCGAACGAACATTCCGGATCGGCGCCCGCGGGATTGTACATGTAACGACCCCCGGAAGGGCAAACCAGATGCCCGTAATTTCCAGAATACTTGTCGATCTCCCGAACGTCGGCCGGTGCGCCGTTGGTCTTGTCGAACTGCAGTTCCCATTGGATTTTGGCCGCCAGAATCAGCTGCAGATTACGACTGCACACTTCTTCTGCCGTCAATGCCGTGTTTGTAGTCTCGTCGGGCGGTTCGGTAGTCACTTCAGGCTGAGCCTCAACGGGACCGGGCTGCTGGCCGATGGCATAGCCGAGAGGAGGCACGGCATAGGGGAACTCCTTCGGCCCGCCGATTTCATAGGACCATCCTGCTGGCGGCACGGGAGCGCTCCCCTTGAAATAGGGAGAGAGATCCTTTGCCGTCGGAGTGTCGGTTGTTGCGCCCGGATGCGCTTGCAGCCACGCCTTCTTGGCTGCGTAGATGGCTCGAAGATCGTCGGTCCTCCTCTTCTTCTCTGTCCCAACGGCACGGTCATCTGGAGTGACCATGACATAATCGTCATCTGCGGGCTCGGGCGAGGGGGACTCGCGAACCGTCTCCAGTGCCCACTGAGCGGCTCCCTTCATCACGCCCAGATCGGTAGCCGCGAGTTTGGATAGCGCGGCCGCTATCTGTCGATCCTCTTCCTCAAATGGCGTTTGAGAATATGGGAGGTCGTGTGATCCAAGATGCTCGTACGTGCGTACAGCATTGGAATGTGCCACCAGCCAATCTGCATAGGCGATCAACGTGTAGCTGTCTCCGAGTTTCAGAAGCGCCTCAATGTAGGCTACGGCTATGTGATCATCCTTCGCCCCGGGTTTGGCGAGATGCTCCGCGAAGCGTTTACGTATGAGCGGTATGGATGTAGCGCCGCCTATATCCGCGCAAGCGGTTGCCGCGCGAGCCGAGACCTCATCGTTGGAGTTGCTTATCATGCGGTTCAAGAACATGCGGATGCCCGAGACGCCTTTTCCAACGCCCTTGAGCGCGGGTGCCTCAGTGCAGTACTTCGGAATCGGCCACAGGCCAGGGTCGCAACGTACCAGCAAGTCGCCTCCCTTGAACGCAACATCTTGAAGGAAGAAGAAGCCTGACACACCAGGATGGAAGCCGCCTATCGAGCTGCAAAACACATCGATCGTATTACCCGTCACGCTGCCTTTGAACACGGCCGAGACATTGAGCCTGAACAAGCATCCGATCTTCTTGCTGCCGTCTGCCAGCATATTGGTTACCGCACATCGGCTCCGAATATCCGTCAGTTGAGCCTGATCCTGCAAATTGACGGCGTTTGTGAGGAGTTGGCCATCTGAAGTCAGTATCCCTTGGATATCTCCCACTAGCACCACATCGGCGTGTCCAATCCCAAAAGTGTCAATCCTGTAGGGCTCGCCTGCTGTTGCCACACTGACTGACGCCAAAATACCGATCAGAAAGATCGCCCCCATCCTAGCCCTTGCATCATGTATCGAACCTAATGCAGACATGGTACGCATTACTCCCTTCTCGTCATGGAAACGGAACAACTACATGGTCTTCATACCATTCAAGTACATGATCACATACTGTCCGTCCTTCCCCGGAGTGGCGTTTTCCGGCGCGACCCAACTGGATCGTTTGCCGCAACGTCGCAAACAGCTTTGCCGACAGAGGGTCTTGGGGATTGGTCGTGAAGGGAGCCTGGAGATTGAACCCCCCTCCCACGTAATCGAAGAAATAGCCTTTCTCATCTGTCGGAACGTCACCAAGGGTCGGATCTGGTTCAGTCCATGCGAAAGGCGCAACTTTCGGAACCCACGGGTACAGCTTCTCGTTCAATGGGAGTTCGGGGAGTGCCTTCTTAGGGATGAGTTTGCTGTGCGCCCAATACGTGACTTTGTTCAGGTAGCCGGGATCTTGGCGCCTTAGCTTCTCATCGATCTTCGCGATTTCGCCAGTATCGATAGACGTGACCATCGTGAAGGTAACTCGCTGGCCAGAGGATGAGATGTACAGTACACGACACCGGATATCGTTGATGCTCTTGCTTTCTCTGTAACTGCCCGCGCGAATAGTCGGTTTGGTGTCTGACGCTTTGTCTGAGGGGTTGCCTGTAGATGCCAGCAACCAGAACTTGTCTGCGCCATTCAGAACACTCCAGCTGAAAGTGCCCTTCAGCGGTACGATACTTTTGAATTCCATAGTGATCATCTGCGGATAATTGGCCGGAGCTTTGTTGGCCGACAGATTCCACCACCATGTTTGTGAGCTGGGGTCAACCCAGCAGGGCGCTACCCACATGATCTTCTCTTGCGATCCGTATCTGGCTCTTATCGAACATAGTTTCCTGGGGAGAGTCTTCACTGTGGTTTGCCTACCGTTACCGGAAGGCGTATCGTCCACGTACCAATGAATATCCTTGTCGGGAGGTGGAGAAGCCGAGGGAGACCACAGGGTTTCATACACGCCTCCGGGTCCCGCAAGAGCCGCTGTAGCGGAAGAGCCGTTGTCGGTGGAGTTGCCCTGAATACGCCGCCCAACTGCCCTTACCATCTCCAATTTCGGAACAACGGTGACATGTATCCTGGCGTCTTCGGGCTTCGTTGGATCATAGTGGGTGGGATTCTCTGGAACATCGCCCCGCGTGGGATCTCCGAGGATCCGGTAATACGAGATTGCCTCGATTACGTTCTCTCCCACGCGCAGACGACTGGTGGAAACCGCTATGTCAACGCGGGTGAGCTCCGTCCCATACCGTTTTGCCAATGCCACCGGAGGGCCCTCCCGCTCGGAGGCGTCATACTTCTCGCCGTTCACGTACAACTCCACCCATGCCGGCACATCCCACGAACTCTCGATAGTCACGGTGAATTTCTCAAACGGCAAGACGGCGTGGTCGGCGGGACTGGCGATCCTAACCCTTTTGGGCGGTATTTCACTATCGGAAGAGGCGCCGTAGACTCGTGCGACGGTCAACGCCGTCAGTAGGATGGCAATGCACACGGATAGACTGCCGGAGACATTCACCTTCATGATGGAACTACCTTATTTGCCGTTGTCTACGGTGTCAACGTCGTTTCCGGTCAGGGAAAACGGTTGTTCCTTTGGAGTTGGCGAGATAGCCTGCAAGGCAAACCCATGCGTGATGGACCTAATCTTGAAGTGAAGCAGCAGAGTGCAAGCGCTCGCGTCGGCTTGGCGATGGTCCTCTCGCACTATCAAACGGCATCGCTGCTCAAGGCTCGGGAGCAGGGACTGACAGTCGCGGTCACATCGACAGACCTCGGCATCAGCACGGTCGAGGTCACGATCCGGACCGACGGTGTTGTCCTCCCCGACTCAACGATACTCCGTTGGCAGGACATTGAGGAAATCAACTCCAACGGAAACGCCTGCTATGAAATCAAGGGCAATACCGCGATTGCCATTCGCGGTTTCTCTGAAACGCTGGGACGCGTCTACAGTCTCATGCCGACGGAAACGGCACCGATCATGGTCATGGCCGGTTTTCCCATGCACCGTTTCAAGGACATTGAACCGCTCCAAGCGGCCTTGGCTATGGTCGAGCCGCTCATGCCCATTCGCGGCGATGTCCTCGATACCGCGACGGGGCTTGGATACACGGCCATCGAGACATCGGAACGCTCATCGCGTGTCACGACCATCGAGCTGTGTCCCGTGGCGCAGGACATGGCGCGGATGAATCCCTGGTCGCGGGAGTTGTTCGACAATCCGAAGATTTCGCAGGTGATGGGGGACGCTTCGGAAGAAATTACGAAGTGCGCCGATGGATCGTTCGCCGGGATCGTTCATGATCCGCCGACCATGAGCCTCGCCGGCGATCTGTATTCCGGAGAGTTCTATCGGCAGGCGTTCCGCGTGCTGAAGCCGCGGGGGCGGATGTTTCACTACCTCGGTGACCCGAACAGCGCCACCGGCGCCCGCGTTACCCGGGGGGTCATCAAGCGGCTTCACGACGCGGGCTTCAAGAAAGTGATCCCGCTGCCGGAAGCGTTCGGCGTTGTTGCGCACAAATAGCAGCCATGTCCCGCCGCAGAAAACGGTTGTTCCTGTGAGAGTAGCGAGCTATACGTGGCGTCAGAAATGGATTCGTCGGTCAGAGACCGACGCTATAGAGGAGTAGCGGCGGTCTCCGACCGCTGGCGGCTCGCATGCGCAAACAGGTCTGACGCCGTGTATAGTCTGCGGGACGAACCTATGGACAACGGACCTGAGCTTGGTGTGAACCGGTGGAGCATGAGCCTCCGCGTCGAGATCGCGGCGGTGGCTTTGCTGCTCGCGATCTATGCCGCACTTGCCGTCAGCAGCGCGTGGAATAAGTCGCCGGCGATCGACGAGGTGTCGCATCTCACGGCCGGCGTCAGCTACTGGCGGACCGGCGACTTCCGGCTGAACTCCGAGCAGGGCAAGTTCCCTCAGTCGTGGGCCGCGCTGCCCGTGGCCCTCGGTCCATTCAAGTTCCCGAGCTTGGACCAGGAAGCCTGGCGTACCTCCGACGAATGGGCCCTGGGTCGCCAATTCCTCTTTGAGGCGGGAAACGATGCCCAGTCCATGCTGCGACGCGGCCGCGCGATGGTGACTCTCTTGGGCGTCGTTCTGGGATTCGTCGTCTACCTCTGGGCCCGCCGTCTGTTCGGCGCGACCGGCGCGCTGATATCCCTGATCGCTTACGCATGCAGCCCCGCGCTGATCGCGCATGGCAGCCTGACGACGTCGGACCTGACCTTGACACTGGCGTTGACGCTGGCGGTCGGGGCAGGCTGGCAGGTGCTGCACCGGGTGAGTGTCGGTACGGTTCTGGCCAGCGCGGCGGCCACCGCGCTGGTGTTCGTATCCAAGGCCGCTGCGTTCGTTGTCATTCCCATGGGCCTGATCCTGCTGGTGATTCGCCTCGTGGCGGGCAAACCGCTGTCGGTCGGTTGGACGCGGCCGATGGAGATCGCGGGCCGCGGGAAACAACTGATCGTGTTGATCGGCGTTGGACTAGCGCACGTGGCGGTTGTTGCGCTGGTGATCTGGGCGTGTTTCGGGTTCCGTTACTCGCCCTTCAAGCACGCGGAGCCCGGGCGCGACCGGTACGGCGAGAGTTGGCAGGAACTGTTGGCGAGCCCGACTGCGGCGACGGCGGCGATCTCCTGGGCGCGGGAGCACCGGGTGCTGCCGGATGGCTACCTGTGGGGCATCGCCGAGGCGCACGCCAATGCCGGGGGACGCCGCGCGTTTCTGGCCGGCCAATACAGTTTGCACGGCTGGTGGTACTTCTTCCCGTTCGCCGTAGCGGTCAAGACGCCGTTGTGGCTCTGGGCCCTGTTGGGGTTGTCCGCGGCCGCCGCGCGCGGCCGTTGGCGGAAGGCGACGGCACGGCTCTATGACATCGCCCCACTGCTGGTCCTGCTGGCCGTGTATGGTGGGGTGTTGCTGACGACCCATCTCAACATCGGGCATCGCCACGCGCTGGCGTTGTATCCGGCCCTGCTCATTCTGGCGGGTGGGCAGGGGTGTGGCTTGTGGCCGCGGGACACGCGATGCGCGCGACGATCGGCGTCCTGATGGCGACGGCCCTCATCACGGCAGCATGGGCGTGGCCGAACTACCTCGCCTATTTCAATCTCGCCGCCGGCGGTTCCGCGCGCGGCTATCGGCTCCTGGTCGACAGTTCTTCCGACTGGGGCCAGGAACTGCCGGCCTTGAAGCGATGGTTGGATAAGCACGCGGACCCGGCACCGGTCTACCTCTCCTATTTCGGAATCGGATCGTCGGAGTACTACGGGGTCAAGGCTCAACCAATCCCTCACGCCTCCAAAGACAAGCTCACCGAACTCAAGGCTGGAACCTACTGCATCAGCGCCACGATGCTGCAGTGTGTCTACATCACGCCCATGGGCAAGTGGTGCCGGCAGTACGAGGACGACTACCAGGCGGGCCTGAAGGAACGTTCTCCGGAAAAGATGAAGCTGCTTGAAGATCTGCAGTTCGCGCGCCTGGCGGCATTCCTGCGTCACCGCAAGCCGGACGACCAGGTGAATAACTCCATTCTCATCTACCGCCTGACCGACCAGGACCTTCGCGCCGCGCTCGAAGGCCCACCTGCCGAACTCTACGACACGAACGAGGTGAAGCGGTAGAGGCAAGCAGGTCTTTCTTCCGACGTTGACCCAGAACGAAGAAAGATGGAATATAGAACCGATATGGCGACGGGCGCTCGTAGCGCCCTATGAGGAGATGGGGAAATGAAAACCGGATTGGGTAAGCTCCCCGAGAAGGGTCTTGTTGCATTCTGCCGGAATCATCATATCCGCAAGCTGTCGCTGTTCGGTTCTGTGCTGACGAGCGATTTCCGACCGGATAGCGATCTGGACGTGCTGGTTGAGTTTGAGCCGGGCCATCGAGTCGGCTTCATACGCTTGGCGGGACTGGAGCGTGAATTGAGCGCAATGGCTGGACGCAAGGTTGACCTGCGAACGCCTCGGGAACTGAGCCGCTATTTCCGAGATGAGGTGTTGCGCTTGGCGGAGGTGCAATTTGCCCAAGGATGATCTGGTCCGACTGCGACACATGCTGGATGCGGCCAGGGACGCCCGGTCTTTTCTTGGCGACGCCGACCCGAAGGATGTTGAGAGCAATCGGATGCTCGCCTTGTCGATTGTGAAGTGTATCGAGATTATCGGCGAAGCAGCGGCGCACGTCACTCCGCCAACTCGCGAGAAACACCCTCACATTCCTTGGCAGGACATTATCGGCATGCGAAACAGGCTTATTCACGCCTACTTCGATGTTGATGTGGAGCGCGTATGGGACACCGTAACCGATGACCTCCCGCCGCTCATCGCGGAATTGGAGAAGATTATCCCGAAAGACCGGTCCTCCTGAGTCGGCCTGGAGACGACCCTACTTCTTTCCCGCCGCCTGGACCAGCGCCTTGCCGAGGGCCTGGAGCTTGGCCACGGCGGCTTTGTCGGGCTTGTTCTTCACGCTCACCGGTTCGCCGACGATCTTGAACTTGAAGTAGCCGCACACGCTTTTCACGCTCTCCACCGCACTGCCGCCGCCGCCGTGGGTCACGAAGATGCCGCAGGGCTTGTCGGCGACCTTGCCTTGGCTCGGATAGTAGGAACGATCGAAGAAGTCCTTAAGCCCGCCCGCCATGTACGAGAAGTAGTCCGGCGTTCCGGCAGCGATGGCGTCACAGGCGATCAGGTCTTCCGGCCCGGCCTTGAGCCCTTCCTTGAGCACGGCTTGTGCGCCCGCAGCCTGGACGCCTTCGGCGACCGCCTCGGCAGCGGCCTTCGTGTTTCCACTGAGCGAATGATAGACGATGAGTATCTTGGCCATGTCGAGTCTCCTATGAATCAAGACCATACCACAAAAGGGCTTTGGCAACAAAGCGGCAGCCAAAAGAGAAACCACGGATTACACTGATGACACGGATAGGGAGGCTGGTGTGACCCAGCCTTTCATATCAGTGATATCTGTGTCATCCGTGGTCAAACTCCTTCCAGGAGAACATGGACACAAGGAGAAGAAAATCGGGTCCAGAAATCGCAAGGCCTGTCAGCCAGTGTGGGTATCCAGGACCTTTCTAAGTCTCGCCTCAAGAACGGCGATCCTATATATTATAGCTTATCAGCGTCGTCCACCACGCCACACCGACTGACAGAACCTTCGTTAATATATCGAGCAGAATTCATACCATAGCATTTCAAGCGAGGCGCGATAGCTGAAGATAAATGGCGACACGTGTCTGATTGTTAGGAAAAGACGTTTTCGGCGTACGCGCGGGAGTGGAGACGAATCGCCGTCATTTTCCAGTTCTGCGAAGAACACATGAAGCCGACTCAGGAATGAGAACACGGCGAGGACAAAATTGCTGGCATTCGGTCCGGCCTGCTGCATAGTGGTGGTGTACGGCGGATCACGCTTCGAGAGGAGAACCATGAACAGCAGGGAGAGAATCCGAACCATCATCAGCGGCAAAGCGGCGGATCGGTGCGGCCTGTGGATGGGGAATCCCCACGGCGACACCTGGCCCCTCTATCACAAGTATTTCAAGACCACGACCGAACAGGAACTCCGGCGGAAACTCGGGGACGACCTGAGCTGGATCTGTCCGCAGTTCTTTGGGAGCGCCTATAAGGATCCGCGGGGATTCGGCATGTTCGACGCGGGGCTCAAGAAGACCGCCCACGGCAGCGCCGGCCCCTTTGCCAACTGCGAAGATCCCCGGACCGTCGAAGACTACCCGTGGCCCAAGCCGGAGTACCTGAACTTCGACGAGTGCCTGACCGCGCTTCGGAATGCCGGCGACGTGTACCGTGCCAGCGGGCTTTGGACGTGCTTCTATCACAACGTCATGGACCTGTTCGGCATGGAAGACTACATGGTCAAGATGTATACCCATCCCAAGGTGGTCCACGCCGTGACCGACCATGTGTGCCAGTTCTACTACGACGGCAACGAGCGTTTCTTCAAGGCCGCCGGCGACCTGGTGGACGGATTCTTCTTTGGCAACGATTTCGGCACCCAGCTCGACCTGATCTGCGGGCCGCAGCAGTTCGACGAATTCATCATGCCCTGGTTCCGGAAGTTCACCGAGCAGGGGCACCGGCACGGCCACCAGGTGATCCTCCACTCCTGCGGCTCCATCTTCAAGGTCATCGACCGGCTGATCGACGCCGGCGTGGACTGTCTGCACCCGCTGCAGGCGAAGGCGGCGAACATGGATGCCGCGACGCTGACGAAGCACTTCAAAGGCCGGATCGCCTTCCTCGGCGGTATTGACACGCAGGATCTGCTGGTCAACGCCACGCCCCGGCAGGTCAAGGCCGACGTGCGACGCGTGAAGAAGCTTCTCGGTCCTTGCCTGATCGTGAGCCCCAGCCACGAAGCCCTGCTTCCCAATGTGCCGCCCGAGAATGTGGCCGCCATGGTGGAAGCCGCGCTGGAAGCGTAAGTGACTGGATAATGTTTAACCACGGATTACACGGATTACACGGAGGGAGAAGATGGATCTTCGCAATCCGCCCGATATCAGTGTCATCAGTGCAATCCGTGGTTGAATTTTCCGCCTGAATCTCGGAGGGCGCCAACAAAAGGGGAAAGGATGGCAAACCATCCTTTCCCCTTTGACTACTCTCTCTTGTTTCGACTTACAGGTCGAACGTGTAGCGGATGCCCGCTCCAATGGCCGAGTAGATATCCACTCCCGGATAGTCCGGACTCGCGTCATCTTCGCTCTGGCTGATGTCCCAGGTGCTGGCCTGGACCGTTCCGTTGACGAACACGCGGAGGTTCTTGCCGGCCGCAAACGAAATCTCCGGACGAACCCGGGCGGAGTAGGCGTCCATCTTGGCTGTTCCGGCGTGGAACCCGGGGTTGGGTCCGCCGACGGCCGTATAGCTCCAGTCATACTTCGCATCCATGAAATAGCTGGCGCCCAGGGCCAGGGCGAACTGGAAGTCCGACCCGAAGGCCAGCGTCAGCTCCGCATCAAGGCCCGTGGCCAGCTTGCCCGTCGTATCGCCATGGATGTCGACCTCGCCGTTGTCCTGGAAGATGGTTGCATCGGTGAAGTCATACTTGAAGTTGCGATAGCCCAATCGCAGGTTGGTGCCGTTCTTGTGGCCGAGCCGGAGGAACAACACGTATTCCGTTCGTTCGGCGTCCAAGTTGCCGCTGCTGTCCTCGTACGTACCGTCGAACTCGTTCTTGCTCTGGGCGTATTCGCCGCCGATCGCGAACGGTGTGCCGCCGAAGCGGAACTCCGCGCTGCCGCGGGGGTTCATGAACTCTTCGCTGACATTGATCGTGGTGTCTTCGTACGTGAAGTCACCGAAGGTCATGGCGTCGCCCAGTTCAATGATGATCTGGCTGCCATCCTCCGCCGCGGGCTCAGCTGCCTGAACGCACGGCAACATCGAACCCAGGAACGCGATGACTACAAATAAGGATAACTTCTTCATCCTGAATTTCCTTTGAAATGATTGAATTACGATTACCTGCCTGCTGACAGACTGTCCGCCGCAGTTCCGGGACCTATAGGGCTTCTCTCACCTCCCTCGACGCGTTTGGAGTCCGTACCGAGTAATGCAAAAGATATGCGTTTAAACTAGCGAACGGGCGAGACTTTTCAAACCTTTTCTTCGACTTTTGCAGCGCTTTCGCCGGCCTTTCTCGGAGCTTTGATTCCTTTCGTTGACAAGCGGCAACCGTCGCTCCATATATACCGCCTTTTGAAGAAACAGGCTTCCTACAGGGGGGACATCGTCATGCCAAAGACCGCACAGAAAGCGCTGCGAGACTACGAGAACCCGGCACTGCCGCACCGCCGCCGTGAACCGGCGCGCGCCGCGTTTGTGCCGTATCCCGACGAACCCGCCGCCTTGGCCGCAGAGCGGGGGAATTCCTCCTGGTTCCGGCTCCTGAACGGAGCGTGGAAGTTCCATTACGACGCTGCCCCGGAACTCGCTCCCGCGGAGTTCTTCAAGGATTCCGTTGACGTTGCGGGATGGGATAACATCCAGGTTCCCCTGAGCTGGCAAATGGCCGGTTACGGCCATCCCCACTACACCAACGTCAATTATCCGTTCCCCGTCGATCCACCGCGTGTCCCCACCGAGAATCCCACGGGTTCCTACCGCCGCACATTCCACGTCCCGGACATTTGGGAAGGCAAGCGCATCCTGCTTCTGTTCCAGGGCGTGGACTCGGCCTTCCACGTGTGGGTCAACGGCAAGGAGGTCGGCTTCAGCAAGGGCAGCCGCCTGCCCGCCGAGTTCGACATCACCTCGCTGGTCCACATCGGCACGAACACCCTCGCGGTCCGCGTGGTCCAGTGGTCCGACGGCTCCTACATGGAAGACCAGGACATG
>Ga0172375_10001942_pt1 | contig 32857 bp, 35 predicted proteins | sample LakKiv1m_FD_114537 | JGI IMG/M metagenome (GOLD analysis project Ga0172375, IMG submission 114537) | Freshwater microbial communities from Kabuno Bay, South-Kivu, Congo - kab_092012_11.1m | ecosystem: Environmental > Aquatic > Freshwater > Lake | place: Democratic Republic of the Congo... | reverse complement strand
CCGCGCGCAACGCAGCAGATGGGCCATTCCCAGCGGGCTCCCAGCGGCTCATGCACGAGCGGCGCCGCTACGCGCGCAGCCCCGAGCGTGAATCTCGCCGATACTTTCGACGTTTAGCCACGGCGCCGCTACGCGCGCAGCCCCGAGTGCCAGTACGGCTTGACCAGCTGGAGCAGCGCCAGCACGGAGAGACCCGCTGCCGCGCACACGCCGAGCTCGTCGGCGTGCAGCGGACCGAAGCGGAAGAGTTCGCGCGCCGGTTCCCACAGCAGCGCGATCGCGAGCGCGACCGACACCCCCGAAGACAAGACCCACAGCGAACGGTTATGCCTACCCAGCGCCGATTTCAGTGAAGCGCTGAACGAGCGGTTGACCAGGATCAGTCCCATGTTGACCAGGGTCAGTGAAACGAAGACCAGCGCGCGCAGTTCCAGTTCCGGAGTTCCGCGGTGTGTGCCGTAGTAAAGTACACCGGCTAGCAGCACCAGCGCGAGTACGCCTTGCAGCAGGCTCCACCACACCAGCCAAGTCGATAGCAGCAGGCTGTCGGGATGCCGCGGCGGACGCCTCATCAAGTCGCTTTCTTCGCGCTCGGCTTCGAAGACTACCGAGCAGGCCGGATCGATCACCATCTCGAGGAACGCGATGTGGATCGGCGTCAGTATCAGCGGGAGGCCGAACAGCAGCGGCAACAGCGCGATGCCGGCGATCGGCACGTGGATCGCCAGGATGTAGCCCATCGCCTTGCGCAGGTTGTCGTAGATGCGTCGTCCCAGGCGGATGGTGTGCACCATCGACGTGAAGTCGTCGTCGAGCAGCACGATCGACGAGGCTTCGCGCGCGACATCCGTGCCGCGTGCCCCCATCGCGATGCCGATGTGAGCGGCCTTCAGCGCGGGCGCGTCGTTGACACCGTCGCCGGTCATCGCCACCACCTCGCCGGCGGCTTTGAGCGCGGTGACGATGCGCAGTTTCTGTTCGGGCAGGATGCGGGCGAAGACCGTCACCTTGGTGATGGTCTCGGCCAGTTCGTCGTCGCTCATGCGTGAGAGTTCTTCGCCGCTGAGCGTGACGGCGGCATCGAGGCCGGCTTCGATCGCGATCGCGCGAGCGGTGGCGGGATAGTCTCCGGTGATCATCACCACGCGCACGCCGGCCGAGCGGCACTCGCGCACCGCGTCGGCCACGTGAGTGCGCAGCGGATCGGCAAAGCCGACCAGTCCGAGGAACTCGAACTCGAAGTCGTGCTGCGACTCGGGCAGGCACGTGCCGTGGAACACCGCACGCGCGACGCCGAGTACCCGCATTCCTTCGGTGGCCATCTGTTCGACGGCCGCTGAGACGCGCAGCGACCGCACGGCGTCGAGCCGGCAAAGCCCGGCGACGGCTTCGGGTGCTCCCTTGGCGCACACTAGGTTGCCTTCGGCGTCGTCGCGTTCCCAGACGTTCGACATCGCCAGCAGTTCGGGCCTGAGCCCGTACTGACGTACCAGCGTGCGCGTGCGGAAGGTCGAGTCGGCTCCTGACGACGCACGCGCAGCGGCTTCGTAAAGCGCCTTCTCCATCGGGTCGACCGGGTCGGGACTGCTCGACAGCACCGCCATTTCCATCAGTGTTGCGAGTCGGACTGACAACGACGGCGGGCCGTTGTCTTGCGCCGGCCGCCAGCACTCGTCGTCGTACCTTGCCATCCCCAGCGACATGCGGTTCTCGGTGAGGGTTCCCGTTTTGTCGGTGCACAGCACGGTGGCCGAGCCCAGCGTCTCGATCGCGGCCGCACGGCGCGTGAGCACTCGCGCGCGCGAAATGCGCCACGCGCCCATTACCATGAACACGGTCAGTACCAGCGGGAACTCCTCGGGCAGCATCGACATGCCGAGCGCGATGCCGCCGAGCAAGGCCTGCAGCCACGATCCGCGCAGCAGGCCGTAGAGCAGCACCGCGGCCACGCTGGTCAGCACGCCGAAGCCTGCGAAGTTGCGCACCAGGCGCTGGGTCTGCAGGCGCAGGCGCGGCGGTTCGGTCTCGATCTCACCGAGCGCCTGGCCGATCTTGCCGATTTCGCTGCGGGCTCCGGTGGCGTGGATCGCGGCGATACCGTCGCCGCGCACGATCAACGTTCCCGAGAACACCCACGGCAGATCGTCACCACCCGGGCGCGGCTCGGTTCCGTGTTCGGGTTGCGCAGCGGCCTTGCGTACCGGCACCGATTCGCCGGTCAGCAGGGATTCGTCGAGCAGCAGGTCGTTGGCCGCCAGCAACGTGGCGTCGGCGGGTACCCGGTCACCCTCGCACAGCACGATGAGGTCGCCGCGTACCACGTCGCGTCCGGCGATGCGCTTGCGTTCGCCTTCGCGGATTACCAGCGCACGCGGGCTGGTAAGGTCGCGCAGCGCCTCGAGTACGTGCTCGCTGCGTGTCTCCTGCACTACCGCGATCGATACCGAGATGGTCGCGAAGACCATCAGCACCAGCGCTTCTTCGAGATCGCCCAGGAGAAGATAGATCGCGCCGGCTCCGAGCAGCAGCGAGAACATCGGCTCGCGCAGCACCTCGATCACGATGCGCAAGAACGAGCGGCGGTCAGGCCGCGGTATTTCGTTGTAGCCCTCGGAGCGAAGCCGCGAAGACGCTTCGGCTTCGGTAAGGCCGGACATGGGGGTGTGGGTAGCGGTGTTGCTAGGCACGATTGTCACACTCGGGCGGGCTGATGGCGCGCTTGGCCGGTACGTTGATAGGCGGCAGTGCTGCTCGCCGCGGACGTCACCATAGCGCGCGGTGCTCCCCGGCCCAACCGAACAGGTCGCGCACTTCGACGCTCTGACCGCCGTGGTTGCGCAGGTTTCCCGAGTAGTGGCCGAAGAGTTGGCTGACGCTGTAGCGCAGCAGTCCGGCCCCGATCGTCGCGCTACGCTCGGCGCACGGCGTGAAGCGAAGATCGAGCGCGCGCGACTGTGGTGCGTGGATCCGCCACACGCCGCGGAGGTTGGCGGCGTCGTACTCCCAGAGCAGATCTTCGGATATCTTGACCACTCTGCCGTCGAACCACACCGCGTTTTCGGTGGCGCCGCTGCCGTCGCTCCACTTGCCGCCGAGGCTCAGTCCCAGCACGTGCTCGGGAGCGTCGTGACGGCCGTCGCGTTGGAGGATGCGGCCGCAGGCCGTGGCCTGATTCCACAGGCTGCGGCGCGGCCACAGGCCGCGGCCGAAGTCGAATACCGCGAGCGCGGCGCCGGCGTCGAACGGGATTTCGCGATAGCCCATGCGAAGCCGTCCTTGGGCCGTCAAGCCGGTGTCTCTGTAGGTGTAGGCAAAGCGATGCTCGCCGTGTGGGACGACCACGCCGAGGCTTTCGTTGCCCTCGGGACGCTGTATCTGAAAAGCCGCCGACAGGCGGTCGCCTTCGAAGAAATCTTCCCAAGCGACCAGCAGTGAAGTGTGGTCGCCGTCGTTGCTCATCGTCACCGAAGCGCGCTTGGTGCGCAGGCTCAGCGCGGCCTCGACGTGATCGGGCAGGCGCGGTCCGCCGATTCCAAGCGGCAGCAGCGTGCTGCGTTCGATCACTTTGCCGCGCGTCAGATCCACTAGGTAGACGCAGGCGGCAGTCGCATAGTCCAAGTCGGCGACGGTCGCCGAGAACAGGAAACGTTCCGTGAAGACCGTCCAACTGTTCCAGCGCTTCTTGCGCGGCCAGTGGCCGGTCAGATTGCAGCGGTGCAGAGGCCGGCGCGTCCAGCCCAGAGCTTCGGCGGCGAGCGTGCCGTCGGCGCGGCACAGCGACGCCGGTTCGGTGAGTTCGGTTTCGATCACGGTAGCGCCGGGCGTGGAGTCCTGTTGCCCTGAGCGGGAAACACGCTCTTCCCGCTCGGCGTGGTGACGCGAGCGGTCAGGCCGTGCGTTTGGCCTTCGCGCCGATAATGCCGTAGCGCAGGCCGACGACTTCGAGCGCGTGCAAGGCCCGGTCGAGGTGCTCGCGCGTGTGTGTGGCCATGTAGGACGTGCGGATCATCGCGCGGCCGGCAGGCACCGCAGGCGAGACGACCGGGTTGGCGAACACGCCTTCTTCGTGGAGGTCGGCCACCATGTGATAGGCGGTGAAGTCGTCGCCGACGACCATCGGGATCACCGGCGTGGCAGCCTCACCCGTGTCGTAACCGAGCGCGTCGAGAGCCTGCTTCATGTAGTTGGTGTTCTCCCACAACTGCCGGCGGCGCTGCGGTTCGCGCTTGACGATCTCGAGGGCTTTGAGCACCGCCGCCGCGCTCGCCGGCGGCATCGAGGCGGAAAAAATCTGCGAGCGCGCGGTGTGGCGGATGAAGTCGATAACGTAGCGATCTCCGCACACGAAGCCGCCCACTCCTGCCAGCGACTTTGAGAAGGTTCCCATCACCAGATCGACTTCGCCTTCCAGACCGAAGTGTTCGACGGTGCCGCGGCCGTGCTGTCCGAGCACACCGATGCCGTGTGCGTCATCGACCAGCAGGCGCGCACCATAGCGTTTCTTGACTTCGACCAATTCGGGAAGGCGGCACAGGTCGCCCTCCATCGAGAACACGCCGTCGATGATGATGACACGCCCGTTTTCGTCGCTGGTGCGCGCGATCTTGCCGGCGAGGTCGTCCGTGTCGTTGTGCTTGAACTTGACGACCTTGGCGAGCCCGAGACGGGCGCCGTCGATGATCGAGGCGTGGTCGAGGTTGTCGAGGAAGACGATGTCGTGCCGGTCCAGTAGTGCCGACAGCACGCCGAGGTTGACCTGGAAGCCGGTCGAAAAGATGACGGCGGCGTCGCGTTGCATGAACGAGGCCAGCGCGTCTTCGAGTTCGGCGTGGAGTTCCAGGGTGCCGTTGAGCAGCGGCGAGCCCGCGCAGCCGGTCCCGTACTGTGCGACCGCGCGCGCCGCCGCCTCTTTGACCTCGGGATGGCTGGCCAGGCCCAGGTAATTGTTGGACCCCAGCATGATCAGCGACTTGCCGCCGATTTCGACGACCGGGTCCTGGGCAGAGGCGATGCGGCGGAAGTAGTGGTAGACGCCCGCGTCCCGCAGCGATTCGGCCCGAGTGTAGTCTCGGCACTTCTGAAATAGATCCACTCTGCTACGTCTCCCGAGCCCCGCCGCTCTGCCGCCTCCGCCCCCAGATCTGTATACGACCTTGGGATGGTTCCGCGAACCGCGCAGTTGTGCAACATCGCCCAACCCCTGCCTCTGGTCCCGTGGCAGGCGGCGGGTCGCGCCGCGGCCTGCCACGCACGGTCGTGGCGACCGCGGCCTCTTCGCGGCAAGCGGCGCCTCAAAGCGCGGACCCTGCTCAGCCGTAGGCTTTCTCGCCGTGGGCGCTGAGGTCGAGGCCGTCCGACTCGTGCTCGGCGCCTACCCTCAGGCCGATCGTTCGCTCAATCGCCATCAAGATCACGAGCGAGACGCAGCCCGACAGGATCGCCGTGTAGATGACCGCCAGCGTCTGCGTCAGCAGTTGCGCTCCGACCGAGTAGTCGCCGAGGCCTCCCGGGAAGGACTTTGAGCCGAACACGGCTACCAGGATGGTGCCGGTGAAGCCGCCGACACCATGGACGCCGAATACGTCGAGCGCGTCGTCGTAGCTGTACCTGGCTTTGAGCTTGGAGCAGGCCAGCCAGCACAGCACGCCCGAGAGGATCCCGCAGACGAACCACAGCAGGCTCATGATGCAGGTCAGCGCGTAGCACTGCACCAGGATCGAGAGCACATTGCGCGCCTTGACCAGGCCCGCGTAGAACAGCGATAGCCCCGGGATCATCATGAATAGGACCAGCGTGGTCGAGACCAGCATCCACGCGGTATCGCCGGAGTCGGCTGCGGCGACCGGCGGTCCCTGGGCTGCTGCGACCGACGCGAACATGGAGAGCGAGGCTGTAACGCCGGCGGCAAGCACTCGGCGAGGGGGTAGTATCATCAGGTTCTCCGTGGCTCCCGGTAGAAATCACGCGCTGCCGAGCCGGGGCCGGACAGGGAGTTCCTAGACAGCAGTGATGGCAGTGAGTCAACCGCGCAGTTGTGAACAAGCGTTCGGCAGAGGGCGGCCGAGGCTCTCCTGTCGAGAAGCGCGCGGCTGTGGTGCGCTTTACTCGGGTGCTCACCCTGCGCACCATCTGCCTCCATGAAAGCGGTAGTCCTTCGAAACTCATCCCTGGTGCTCGACGAAGTTCCCGATCCGGTGCCGCTGCCCGGCACTGCGCTGGTGCGCACGCTGGCCTGCGGGATCTGCGGCTCGGACCTTCACGCGGCCACCCACATGCACAAGATAGTCGAGACCCAGAAGAAGGCCGGGTCGCCGTTTTCGCTCGATCCGTCGCGCGACGTAGTGATGGGGCACGAGTTCTGCGCCGAGGTGCTCGAATACGGTCCCGGTTGTGCGGGTTCGCTTGCGGCCGGCACGCGGGTCTGCGCGCTGCCGGTCAGCCTGGGAACCACGGGGCTGCAAACGATCGGCTACTCGAACGAATTCCCCGGAGGATACGGCGAGCGCATGCTGCTGATGGAGCAGTTGCTGCTGCCGGTGCCCAACGGGCTGGCGACCCACCACGCGGCGCTGACCGAGCCGATGGCGGTCGGTGTGCACGCGGTTGCCTGCGCCGGCCTGACCCCGAGCGACGTTTGCCTGGTGCTCGGGTGCGGACCGATCGGCCTGGCGGTGATTGCTGCGCTGAAACTTGCCGGTGCCGCGCCGATCGTCGCGGCTGATTTTTCGTCGGCGCGCAGGGCGCTGGCCGAGCGCATGGGTGCCGACATAGTCATAGATCCCGCCAGGGACTCGGCGTGGACGCGCTGGGAAGACGCCGCCAATCCAGACCGCATCGATCCCAACGACCCGATGACGTTTCTCGGCATCGGTCCCCAGCTTCGTCCCGGCGTCGTCTTCGAGTGTGTGGGCGTACCCGGGGTGATGGCGCAGATCTTCGAGAACGCGATGCGCGCCACCCGCGTCGTGATCGTCGGCGTGTGCATGGAACGCGACAGTTTCGAGCCGCTCTACGCGCTGCAAAAAGAACTGGCGGTGCGCTTCGTGCTCAGCTACACGCCCGAGGAGTTCGCCGCCACGCTCGCGCACATCGCCGAGGGCCGCATCGACGTTACCCCGCTGGTGACCGGCCGCGTCGGTCTCGATGGCGTGGCACCGATGTTCGAGGAACTGCGCAGTCCCGAGCGGCACGCCAAGGTGGTGGTAGAGCCGTAGCTCTTCTGAAGCCGGCGAGCCGATTTGCGTGGCACTGCGCTCGCAGTCTGCGCCGCGTCGCACGCCGGTGCGGCCCCGGCCTGCGCGGGGCCACACGTCAGCGCTTGCCAACGCTCGGCGCGCGTGGATTGTTGCGCGCATGACCAACACCAAACGCCCGCGTTACTGGAGTGTGATCTCACCGATGCCGGCCGCCGAGTTGACCGGCCTGTGCCGTATGCTCGAGGCCACCGGCATCGACGGCCTGTTCGCGCCGCAGGTGCTGGGCCCGCCGTGGATTCCGCTGGCGGTGGCCGCCGGCGTCACCGATCGCGTGCTGCTCGGCAGCGGCATCGCGATCGCGGCGGCGCGCAGTCCGTTCGAAACCGCGATGGCCGCGCTCGACATGGACCGCATCAGCGGCGGCCGCTTCGTGCTCGGGTTGGGCTCGAGCGTGTTGTCGTGGACGCGCGGCGTGTTCGGCTCGCCGGTTGGCAAGCAGGTCTCGCACCTGCGCGAGACGGTCGCCGCCGTCCGTCACATCGTCGCGGGTGCCCACCTCGGACTGACCCCGTTCGAAGGCGAATTCTACCGCGCCGACTTCCGCGAACTGCAACCCACTGCGCCGCCGGTGCGCACCTCGATCCCGATCTGGGTCGCGGCGCTGCGCTCGAAGATGGTGCAACTTGCGGCCGAGGTCGGCGACGGTCTGATGGGTCACCCGATGTGGTCGATCGAGTGGACGCTCGAACAGATGCGCCCGCAGTTCGAAGCGGCTCTCGCAGCTGCCGGGCGCCGTCGCGAAGACGTCGAGGTCACCCTGTGGTACTGGGCCGCACCGGGCCCGAACGTGCGCGAGGCCATCGACGACTCGCGGCCGACGATGGCGTTCTACGGCGGCGTCGCGCAGTACGAGCCGTTCTTTGCCGCGCACGGTTTCGGTGAGGTAGCCAAGAAACTCCAACAGGCGGTGCAACGCGGCGACTACCGCAGTGCCGCCAAACTGGTGCCCGACGAGATGGTGCGCACCTTCGTCGCGGTCGGCAGCGACGACGAAATCCGCGCGCGCTTCGCTCGCGTCGCCGGCTTCGCCGATTCGCTGTGCGTCATGCCGCCAGTCTACACGCTCTCGCCCGAGAAAGTGATGGCCTACGGCATGGGAATCGCGCAAGCGTTGTACGCCGGCTGAAGAGGGGAGACACCGGACTAGCGAGACAGAAGACGGCGCAGGAACTGACGGGTTCGCGAGTGCTCGGGCGCTTCGAGGACCTGGCGCGGCAGACCGTCTTCGACGATGACGCCGCAGTCCAGCATCAGGATCCGGCTGCCGACTTCGCGCGCGAAATCCATCTCGTGTGTGACGATGCACATGGTGCAGCCCTCGCCCGCCAGCGCGCGGATGACTTGCAGCACTTCGCCAACCAGTTCGGGGTCCAGCGCCGAGGTCGGCTCGTCGAACAGCATTACCTCCGGCTCCATCATCAGGCAGCGCGCGATCGCGACGCGCTGCTGCTGTCCGCCCGAAAGTTCGTCCGGATAGGCGCCGGCCTTGTCGGCGAGTCCGACTTTCTCGAGCAAAGCCCGCGCGCGCGGCTCGCAGACCGACGCCGCTTCGTGGCGCACCACCGACGGTGCGAGCATCAGGTTGCCGAGCGCGGTCAGATTGCCGAACAAGTGGAAACGCTGGAAGACCATCCCGACGCTCGTGCGCAGCGCGATCAGATCCGCCGGCCGCCGCGAAACCGGCTGCCCGTGGAAACGGATCTCGCCGCTACTCGGCGTCTCGAGAAAGTTCAGGCAGCGCAGCAGCGTCGACTTGCCGCAGCCCGAGGGGCCGATGATCACCACGACGTCGCCTTTGGCGACCGAGAACGAAACGCCGCCAAGCACAGGAAGTGTGCCGAAACTCTTGCTGAGATCGCGGACGTCGATCAAAGAGTCGATCATTTCAGTCGTGCCTCGCAGGCGACCGCCCGGTCTGCAAGCGCGCTTCGAGAGCGGCCGACAGCCGCGTCAGCGGGAACGTCAGCATGAAGTACGTCAGCGCGACGCCCGGCCAGATCGTCAGCGGATCGGCGTAGCGGCTCGCGAGTTCCTGTCCGGTGCGGGTCAGTTCGGTCATTCCCATGATCGACACCAGCGACGAATCCTTTATCAGCGCGATGCACTCGTTGGTCAGCGGCGGTACCACTCGCCGCAGCGCCTGCGGTACCAGCACGTAGCGCAGTGCCTGTGCGCGGCTCATGCCCAGCGCCGCTGCGGCCTCACCCTGGCCGGCTTCGAGCGACTCGAGCCCGGCGCGAAAGATCTCACCTATGTATGCCGAGGCGTTGATCGACAGCGCCAGCACCGCCGTGACGTGCTCGGCCAGCGCTACGCCGAACGCCGGCAATACGAAGTAGATGAAGAAGATCTGCACCAGCAGCGGAGTTCCGCGCAGAATCTCCACGTAGGCGGCTGTCGAAACGCGCAGGACGCGCAAACGGCTCAGGCGCGCGAGCGCGGTGAGAAGTCCGAGCGGAACCGCGACAGCGAAGCTCAGCAACGACAGGATCAGCGTCCACTTGGCTCCGGTCACGAACAGCGGGATCGATTGGACGAAGCGGTCGCTTCGAAAACCCGCTCCGGCTGCCGCCGCGCCGGGCGCGTCGGCAGTGCCGAGGTGCTTGGCTTCGAGCGCGGCGACTCGTCCGTTCGCGCGCAGGCGGGCAAGTGCCGTGTTGACCTGCGCGAGCAGTGCTTCACGGCCCGGGGCGAGTGCGATGCCCCACTGTTCCTCGTTGAGAGGCTGGCCGCTGAGCGTCAGGTCGGAGAAGTTCTCGCGGATCATGTAGCGGAAGACCGGGCGGTCGCCGACCGCGGCGTCCATTCGGCCGGTGCGCAGATCAGTCAGCGCCAGATCGACGCTCGGATACTTGTTCAGCATGATTTCGGGGATCGGTTCGAGCAGGTACTGGCCGGTGGTGTTGAGGCCGACACCGACCCGTTTGCCTTTCAATGCCTCGATGCTGGTCAGCGGCGGCGTTTCCTTGCGGATCGCGATCGCCTGTCCGGCATTCATGTACGGATCCGTGAACAGCATCGCGCGGCGCCGCTCGGGCGTGATCGTCACGCTGGCCAGCACCATGTCGTACTTGCCGGCCAGCAACGCCGGGAAGATTCCGTCGAACGACGAGTTGATCCAGCGGCTGCGGCAGCCGAGGTCGGCGGCGATCGCGTCGCCGAGATCAATCTCGAAGCCGACGAAGTCGTCGGCGACTTTGCTGCTGAACGGAGGGAAGGTCGCGTCGGTGCCGAACGTCAGCGTGCCGGCGGGGCAGGGGCTTTGGGCCGTAGCCGGCCGCGCCACGCCCCAGCACGCTACGCACGCCGCGCACGCGACCAAGCCAGCGAGCAGGCGGCGCGGCGAGTTCATCGGATTTCGATTTTCATCGTTTTTCGTCGAGATGTGGTTCGAGCATCCAGCGCCAAGCCGGTCGTGCTGCAGGAAAGCGTCGATCGGTGTCGGGTGAGTGTTCGTGGTACAGCAGTACGCCCTTGGCCTCGGGTAGCAATTTGGCGCCCGCGGCCATCGCCAACGCTTCTCGCTGCGCGGTGCCGGCATCGGACAGGTTCCAGCAGGCGTTGATGAACATCCGGCCTTCCGCGTCGCAAAGATCCAGTTCTCCGCTGCCGGCGTGGTAGTGCCACTCCCCGGCGCGACGCCGGCATTCGAGGAATACCGCGGTTTCGAGTTTGTGTCCGACATCGCGGTCGGCACCGGCCTTGAATGCACCGATCAGGCCGGGATCTATCACGTGCAGTTTCTTGGGATTCCTGGCCTGTTTGCGCACGGATTCCTCGTGGCGCGGCAGCAGGAAGATCAGCCCCGCGTCTTCGAGCAAGCGGGCGTACTCGAAGACCGTGTTCTTGGAGATTTCGTAGCCCAGCGAATGGAAATCGCGGTGCAGTTTGCTGAGACTGAGCAGCGTCGCCGTGTTGCGGAAACAATGCCGCAAGAACGCGTGCATCAACACCTCGTTGCGGATCGCGTTGCTGTCGACCAGATCGCGATGGAGCATGACTGAGGCGTATTCCTCAAGAATGAGAGGACGCATCGCCGGCTCGGCCAGGACCACTTCCGGAAATCCACCCCAGCGCAGGTAGTCCTCGAACGCCGCGCGTGTGCGGCTCTCGCTGTGGCGGTCGTAGGGTTGGTGCCGCACACCGCGGAACGCGAGAAACTCGCGAAACGCCAGCGGGAAGACTTCGTAAGTGACACTGCGCCCGCGCATCGCCGACGACAGGTCGCGCGTCAGCACGCGCGAGGAAGAGCCGGTGACGAAGACCGACACGTCTTCGGTATCGCACAAGCGTCGTACCCAGCGTTCCCAACCCGGCGCGCTCTGGACCTCGTCGAGGAACAGGTAGATCCGTCCGCCGGACGCTTCGGGGAAGACTTCGCGCAGGCACCTCAGTACCAGGTCCAGTTCCGCCGACTGAACCGGTTGGAGGCGGTCGTCCTCGAAGTTCAGATACACTATGCGGCGACGGTCGATCCCCCCGGCCAGCAGGCGACGTATCGTGTCGAAGAACAAGAAGGTCTTGCCGCAGCGGCGCACGCCCGAAAGGCCTATGATCTTGCCCGAGTCGGTGGGAAGCGACAGGTCCCGCGGCCGGCTTTCCGGCAACGGGCGGCCGGCGAACTCGCGCAGTACGTACTTGAGACTCTCACTGTTCACAGGGCCGATTTTGCTATCGATTGGCCCTCCATGCAAGGACGATGATGGGGCCACATAGCGGCTCCGAGGACAGACCGACCGGCGTGACGCGCCGGCCACGCCATTTCGCGAGGCCGCAAGAGTCGCGGGCGGCGACAAGTGCTTGCACGCTCGGTGCCGCGGCGTTGACCTTTGCCGGGTGCGCCGTCACGATCCACGGCTGATGCTGCTCTTCGACGTTGTTTTGCTGCTCGCGGTCGCGTGTGCGGCGTTGGTGGTGGGCAAATTGCTACGCGTCCCGCCGATGACGGCGACGCTGCTGGCCGGGGTGCTGGCCGGTCCCGGCGGGCTCGGGCTGGTGCGTCAGTCGCAAGGGATCGAGCAATTGGCCGAACTTGGGGTCTCGCTGCTGTTGTTCGGGGTGGGCACCGAGGTTTCGCTCGATCGTCTGCGCGCCGGGCTGGCGCGCACGGCCGGCGCCGGTGCGGCTCAGATTCTGCTCAGCGTGGGGCTGGGGGGCGGGCTCTTCGTCGCGCTCGGGACGCCGGCTCCGACCGCTGTCGCGGTCGGCTTCCTGGTCTCGCTGTCGAGCACCGCGCTGGTGTTCAAGTTACTGGCCGACAGCGACGAACTCGACTGTCCTCACGGCCGTGCGGCCGCGGGCATTCTGCTGTTCCAGGACCTGGCGTTGATCCCGATGATGTTGCTGCTGCCGGCGCTGGCAGGTCCGCCTCAGAACGCGCTGGCGGCGGTAGCCACCGCGTTGGCGCACGCCGGGCTGGCACTGGCGGTGATCCTGGTGTTCGCGCGCATGTTGTTGCCGCGTGCGATCGAACTGGCCACTCGCAGCGGGGTTCACGAGTTGTTCGCGCCGCTGGCTCTGCTGGTCGCGTTCGGGACTTCGCTGTCGGCCCAGGCTTTGGGTTTGTCGCTGCCGTTGGGGGCGTTCATAGCCGGACTGGCGCTGTCGGGAACGCCGCACGCACATCGAATCTTCGCCGAACTGCTGCCGCTGCGCGACACGTTCGTCGCGTTGTTCTTCACCAGCGTCGGGATGCTGTGCATTCCGTCGCAGGCCTTCGCCGAACCGGCGGGGCTGCTCGCGATGATCGCGGCGGTGGTGGCCAAGAGCGTGGTCTGTGCGGTGGTGATCGGCGCGCTGTGGAGATCGCCGGCGGTGGCCATCGTGGGCGGCGCGGCGCTCGGGCAGATCGGTGAGTTCTCGTTCGTGCTGGCGCGCGAGGCGGCGGCCCGCGGGATGCTGCCGGCGACGCTCGAACAGGCCTTCTTGACCACCGCGGTGGCGAGCATGGCGGTGACCCCGCTGTTGGTAGCGGCGGCGCGACGGTTGTCGGCACGCGACGGCCAGGTCGCGACGCATACAGCCAAGGTCGGCGCCAAGAGCATCGACGTGGTGGTCGCCGGCTGCGGCGCCACCGGGCACGCGGTGGCCAACGTGCTGCGCGCCACTTCGATTCCGTTCCTGGTCGTCGAACTCGATCCGGTGCGCGCGCGGACGATGGCACGTCAGGGACTGCCGGTGCGTAACGGTGACGCCACTCGTAGGGCTCTGCTCGAAGCTGCCGGCGCTGCTTCTTGCCGCGCCTTCGTGGTCGCGGTCAGCGATCCCGCCGCGACGCGCAGGATCGTCTCGCTGGCACGCCGTATCAACCACCACGCGCCGATTCTGGTGCGTGCGCATCGGGTCAGCGAGATTCCGACGCTGCAGGCGATCGGTGCCACCGAAGTCATTCCGGCTGAATTCGAGGCCTCGATCGAACTGTTCGTGCGCTTGCTGACGCGACTGGGAATCCCGCGCCACGTTGCGCGTGTTCAGGAAGGCATCATTCGGCTCGGCAACTACCAGGCCTTGCGCGGCGCGATCAGTGCGTCGTCGCTGTCGCCGGAAATCGAACGGCTGATCCGCGGCGGCATCATCGAGCAGGCCGAAGTGTTCGAAGGGAGCAGTGCCTGCGGTCGCACTCTGGGCGATCTGCAACTGCGTTCGCGCACCGGTGCCGCGGTGCTGACGATCGTACGCGGCGAAACTCCGATCGCCAACCCGGGTTCGCACGAACGCCTGGAGGCCGGCGATCTCCTGGTCCTGTACGGACCGCACGCAGCGATCGCCGGTGCGTTGGATCTGGTCGAACCCGGCGATCCGCAGACCGCGGACTGTGAGGGCCGGGCTTGACGGCGTGGTGGCTCGGCTGGTTGCACGTGTGAAGCCGCCGCGCGGAGCCGTTCTTACCTTACCCTAACGTTGCAAAAACAATCGTCACTCCTGCCGTCTTCCGTGCGTCTTCCCGACGTGTTTCTTCTCGAATTCGTATGTGGTCCGACTTCATTGTCGGTGAAGTCTGCAGAGGCATCAGCGAGACGTGCTTGGTATCGGGAAACGTAGGACGAACGGCACTTCACGTTAACTTGTTATGCAACAGCAAGGTTTACTTGTTCTCGCAGCACTTCTTGTGTTTCTTGCCGCTGCCGCACGGACACGGGTCGTTGCGGCCTACTTTCGGTGACGCGCGACGTTCGGTGTGCTGCTCGGGGGCGCGGCCTTCGTGGAACAGCCAGCGGCCGCCTTCTTTCAGGAACGTGCTGACTTCGTGGTGCGAGTTGGCCTGGCCGTTCTTGCTGCGCGAGCGCGCGATGAATTCGACCACGCCCTCGTCGTCGCCGGGTCCACCCGCGACCGTGGAAACGATCTCGAGCCCGAGCCACTGCGAGCTTTCGGCCCAGCGACGGGCGCTCTCTTCGTCGCCTTCTTCCCTCTTGCTCGGATGGATCGTGGCCATCAAGTAGGCGGTGTCCACGCGGGTGTACGCCGTGTAGCGCGAGCGCATGGTCTGCTCGGCGGTGGCCGGCAGCTGTTTTCCGGAAAGAAAGGGTTCGCAGCAATCTGCGAACGCGAGACCCGACCCACAGGGACAATCCGACACGACCAACCTCCCGACTCAGTGTGACGGCTTTCGTCGCTGATTCGCGCGGCAAACGCCACCGTCGCCGCCAGACGAGCTGGCATCCGGCCTAGTGGCTGTGCCGACGCGCTCATCGACGACGCCTGGTGCGAACGGCGCTTGGCCAAGGAAGACTTGGCGCAACTGTTGGCCGAAAGCTGAAGCCCTCGGCGCTCGAGCCAAGGATCGAAGCGCTTCCGCGCACCCCCGTTGCTGAATAGACAGCCAGCAATTTGACCGTCGTATTGCTGGCGATGTTTCCACTTACGCGCTTTCTCGAAGTCGCGGCGCTCGCCAATGGGCAGGTCACCAGCGTATCGGCCGTCGTGCGCGACGCGGCAGTGGCGCCGCGAGGACGCCGCCGGGCTCCGGCAACTGTGGAGCGGTGAAATCCTCGGATAGACGCTGGTCGAGAACGGCCCTACCCGTACTATTTCGTCTTTGCCTCGAACTGCTCGCCGTCATTCTTGCTGACGTCGGCAGACCTGAACTGGCTCGTCCAGCAGTTGCCGGTACTCGTCATCAGTCGTACCACCAGCGGGTCGGCGTCGAGAGGACAGGCCCGAGCCCTTGTCTGGCGAGAGGGACGATTGCCAAGGCATGCATGTGCATGTAGACGGAAGCCATGCGAACGACAGTGGATATTCCTGATGAGCATCGGGCCCGTCTCCTCGAACTGGCCGCCCGGCGGGGTGAAAAGGGTTTTTCCCGAATCGTCCAGGAGGCCCTCGATGCCTACCTCGCGAGCGTCGGCGCCCAAGAGGATGCCCGCGGCCGGGCCTTGGCGCTGCAAGGCACCCTCTCGGACGAGGACGCGGAGGCGATGCTGGCCACATCGCGCTCTCTTCGGGGCCACTGGCGATGATGGTCGCCGACAGCGACGTTCTGATCGATTTCCTTCGGGGCAGCGATCCCGTTGCTGGTCGGATTGCGCTCGAACTGCGTCATCGTGCGCTTCGCACCACTGTCATCACCCGCTTCGAACTCTTGGCTGGCGCCCGCGGGAAGCGAGGGGAACAGGCGGTCTATGAACTGCTCGAGGCAATTCCGGCCCTTCCGCTGACCGTGGCGGCGGCAGATGTGGCTGCGGCATCGTATCGACGGCTCGTTGCGGAGGGGGCCCAGATTCCCATGGCGGACTGCCTCATCGCGGGCATCGTGTTGGATGGCGGCCACACGCTGCTGACGAGGAATCGCAAACACTTCGATCGCTTCCCTGATTTGCGCCTTGGCCGTCTGGAGGCCTGACGGTACCGGACGCGGGACCAGCCGAGCCTCCGGCTGACCGGTCAGCGTTCAGGCGGTCTCTCCGTGGCGGAAGATCCACAGTTCCGGCGAGCGGACGGTCATGACTGTGTCTCGAAACACGCGCCGGGCCGGGGCGGCAATCGCGTCACGACGACGTCGTCGTCTCGCGGTCGAGACTGGCGAGTTCGGCGCTGGCGCACTGCGGGCACAGCCCGTGCGAGAAATCCAAGTCCCAATGGCGCTTGAAGTAGGCTTCGACCTGCCCCCAGTTCTGTTCGTCGATCCTGACCTTGCGGCACAGCATGCAGATCGTGACGATGCGTTGGAGCTCGGCCAGTTCGCCGATGTCTTCGAGGATCAGCAAGACCTGCCGCACACCGTCGTAGTCGAAGGGAGTTGCCCGCAGCAGCACGTAGAGTTTCGTCGTCGAGCCGTCGCGGACCAGTTCGAGGCTCGCGCGGCGCCGGACGGTCGCATTGCCGGCGAAGGCTTCGCTCACGGAATTGCGGACGATACAGGTGCGGCACATCGGTCCCTGCCCGCAGCCCTGCGGCACGTCGGTCGCGTGCAGGCAGTGCAGCACGTCGCCGGTGCGGCGCCGCAGCGCCTCGGTGGAGTTGTCGCCTACCAGTGCGGCGGCCGCTTTGTTGTAGTCGAGGATGCGAACGTCTGTATCGACGATCAGGATGATCGCCGGCATCAGATCGAGGAGAGCACGCAGGTACCCTGGGTCACGGTCAGCAGCGCTGTGCACGACGGATACTTGCCGCGAATGCGGGCGCGGTCAATCCGCGGTCGGCTCGGCGCAACAGCCGAGTGTGCGTGCACAGGCGTGCGTCGCGCGGGTTTGCACGGCAGGTGCGCTTGGTTTCGCGAGTGCGCTACAGTGCGCGACGGAGGTGCTCGATATGATTCATCTGGTCTTTTGCCTGCGACGCTTGCCGCATCTGAGCAGAGAGCAGTTCCAGCGTTACTGGCGTGAGCAGCACGGACCGTTGGTGCGCGCCCAGGCGCCGGCCCTCGGCATCCGTCGCTACGTGCAGGCGCACACGATCGAACATCCAATCGCCGAGGCCGCGGCCGCCGTGCGCGGCGCACCGGAGCCTTACGACGGCGTGGCCGAGTTGTGGTTCGACGACGCGGAGATGCTCACGTGCGTGCAGACCGCCGAAGGTGCCGAAGCCGGCCGCCTGCTTCTCGAAGACGAACAGCGCTTCGTAGATCTGGCACGCTCGCCGATATTCCTTGCCAAGGACGACGTCGTCGTGGAGTGAGAGCGACACTACGGACGTCGGCGAAGCCGCAGGTGTTGCGCCGGTCTACTCGCGCGCGAGCATCGTGACGAGCCGCTCCGCGGCCGCGCACGTTGTCGGGAATGCCTACGCCGCCGAAATTGGCGCCGGCCAATGCTAAGCAGGGCAGGCGCTTGGCCTCGTCGTCGATGTGAGCGACGCGCGCCGGGTGCACGACGTTGTACTGCGGCGTCGAGCGCGGCAAGCGGACTATCACTATGTCCAGCGGCTTGGCGCGCACACTGAGCAGGTCGTCGAGGTCTTTGCAGACGGAGGTTAGGTTAGGGAGTTCAAGCGGGCCGTTCCCGCTATCCGCCAAGGTCTGATGATGCAGAGGCATGTTTCGGACCCCGGCCAGGAAGGCCGGCTGTGCGCTCGGAGCGACTGGGCGTAGGCTGGGTCGGAAGCATCGGTGTTGAACTCGCCGCCGCGGAACTCATCGGCGGCGAGTTCGCGGATGCGTTCTTGTCCGCCAGCGGCGCGGTCTGTGTAGCCAAAGCGCACGGCACCCCGTGCAAACGAAACCGGACGGCTGTTGGCGATGGCCACGCGGTGCGTGTAGCGGGCCAAGTATCCGAACACGGCATCGGGTCCGGCGGCCGGCGGCTTCGCGTAGACGATCCACTTCTTGCGGGAGCCACGCCGCAAGAAGTGGATCAGTGGCTTTTCCGTTTCGCAGTGCGAGGTGGACCGAGCGTCCGCGACTCGAGCGTTGCTGCGCAAGCGTCCGAGCAATTCGTCTGTCGGGATGGTCTCTCCGCGATTGGCTTCGGCGATCGTCTCGAGTAGCTCGGTTCCCAGTTGCGGAGGAATCTCGAAGGTCTCGCTTATCTCCCGGACGAGGATCGTTACGACCGTCTGTCCGGAAGGGGTTCACCTTCGATCACGAGCCTGCCGATTACATCAGTTGAACTCGAAGTTGGAGAACGGACAGCCGCTCGAACAACGCCCGACGTTGCGATCACTGATAGACCTGCGTGCATGACCGAGGCAGCAGAGCAGCCTGCTCGAAACCGCCAGATGAACACGGAGGCAGACGCCGGGTCACAGACCAGGTCGCGGCCGGCGTCTCTTCTCGCGCGTCTTTTCGGAGCAGCGGATCGCTGCCTCGACGAGCGGGCGTGACCATTCGGGAGCCGCGGTCAGCGCTTTGGCATCTCTCGGTTCGGGCTCGAGCAGTAGCCCTTGCGTCATCGCCAGTACGAGGACGGGGTCGGGAATCGCCTTACCGCGTTCGGCTTGGCGACTGTTGTCGTAGACCTGCAAGCGGGCGAGGTGAGGAAGCAACCGCAAGAGGTTGCGGCGGGAGGCGTCGAAACGCTCGCGAATCTTGTCTTCGGGAATGTCGTGGCCGCCGGCGGCGACGCAGGCACGGACGCGCGCGATGTGTCGCTCGATCGAGTCCAAGCCGCAGAACCAGACGACGACGTCGTGGGAAGACGTGGCCGCCTCGATCAGAGCATCGGTGATGCTGCGTCCTCCGAGCGTCGTTTCGAACGCGAAGTTTTCTCGTCGCTCGATCGCTCGGTGTAGACGGCGGTAACCCTCGTTCCAGGCCGCCGCGTTGGCATGCTCCTGAGGCCAGCGATGAGCCGCGACCAACCCGCGCGCGAACGCGTCCGGGTTGAACCAGTCCAGCCCCGCGCGGCGAACCAGACAGCCGCCGATCGAACTCTTGCCGGCCCCGTTGACGCCCGCCAGCACGAACACAACGGGACGCGACATCAAGAGCCCGTTCCCGCTTTCACCTTGCCGGCGAGTTTGGCCGGCTTGCGTGCCAACTCGCGGAATCGATCCGCCGCACCTTCGCGTTGCAACACCGCCAAGCGCTCGTCGAAACTCCGTCGCAGCGTATCCAGCGCGACCTCGTCGCGGGAATCCGCCTGCAGGATTCTTGCGCGCATCGCCTCGTATTCCGTGTAGCCGACCACGACGGCCTGGGGTTCGTCGTGGTTCGTCACCACGATCGCGCCGGCTCGAGAAACCTCCTTCATGACCCCCTTCCATCCGGCCTGCTTCACCTTCGAAGCCGGAAGGCGGCTCGGATCCGAAGACAGGAACCGCAAGGCGGAATTTTCTGCTGTGGCCATTGGCGATCTCCTCGGTCGCGACCTCGGCGCGACCGGGGCCATTATGGCCTTTTAGGCTAAATTGTCCAAATGTCAGGACTCGCGATGCAGCTCTCGAGCCGCCACCGCCCCGGACGGATCAGCGGCGAAGAAGACGACCTGACGGTCGACGACGTGAGCGCCTACGTAGCAGGCCACCGCGGCCATCAAGGCCCGTACCGACTCGGTCTCGCACTACCGGCGAGCATTTCGGGTTGGCATGACGGCTAGCTGTCCTCGGCGTCCGCGCGGCATCCTGACCGCGGGAGCGTGGCGGTTTAATTACCTAGCAGGGAATTGCCGAGCTGCACCGTCCTGCGGTAGTTATGCGCGGCCGACCGATCGGGACGCGATGCCCGTCGGACGAACACCTTCAGGCCCCGGGAGACTCATACATACATGAACGCATTCCGTCTGCTGCTTGCCGTCATCTTCCTCGCGATCGCAGGCTACACCTCCGTGGTCGTCTTCGCCCACGGCATGGGGCTCTTGCCTATCTTCTTCGGCGACATGGCCAAGCTCGCGTGGCCCGGGCAGTTCAACCTCGACTTCCTGTGCATGCTTACGCTGTCGGGGCTGTGGGTGTCGTTTCGGCACGGGTTTAGCGTGGCCGGCCTGCTGCTCGGCGTGTGCGCACTCTTCGGCGGAGCGCTCTTTCTGAGCGCCTATCTGCTCGTTGAGTCGTTCCGGAGCGAAGGCGACATCGCGTCGCTGCTGCTCGGCGAACAACGGGCCGGACGCTGACGGCCCTCTGAGAAACGAAAGCGGGCCCGGCGCGGGGTGCGGAGCAAGACAGCCGCGACGCTGCGCGTCGACTTGCCCGTGGCGAGGCTTTGTTGTCCGAAACATGCCGCTGCGTCATCAGACCTTGGCGGATGGCGGTAACACCCCTTGTGCGGCTGCCGGAGCCATGCCGCTGCGAGCGATGGGGTGTTCCTCCCGCGACGCGACGTGACCGGTCCCGCGTCTCGCGGTAGACTGTCGGCCGGAAACGGATGCGGGGAGCGCCATGAGTCTTCGACAAATACTTTGGGTCGGTATTCTGGCCGTGCTGCTGTCGGGCACGGCACGTGCTCAATTGCAGCAGGTCGGCCCGCCGCCCGGCGGCAAGATCTACCACGGCGTCTATCCCGGCGGGATCACCGGCGAAGAAGACGACCTGACGATCGACGACGTGAACGCCTATACCGACGTGGTCGGCCAGCCGGTGGCGTGGGTCTATTTCTCGAACAACTGGTATCGCAGCAGGGCCTTCCCGCTGCAGACCGCGACGTGGATCCGCGCCAGCGGCGCGGTGCCGTACATCCGGCTGATGATACGCAGCTCCGCGTCGCGCCCGCGCAACCGCCGGCCCTTCAAGCTCATCCACATCCTGCGAGGCGAGATCGACGAAGACCTGAGAGCGTGGGCGCGCGATGCCCGCGACTTCGCTGCGCCCCTGATCGTCGAGTACGGCACGGAGTGCAACGGCGACTGGTTCGCGTGGAACGCGCGTCGCAACGGCGCCAGCGGCACCCGCTACGGCGACCCCGCCAAGCCTGACGGAATGGAGCGCTTCATCGACGTCTTCCGCCACATCGTCGAACTGACCCGCGCCGAAGGCGCCACCAACATCACCTGGGTGTTCCACGTCAACTGGGACGACTGGCCGCGCAAGGACTGGAACCGCATCGAAGGCTACTATCCGGGAGACGACGTGGTCGACTGGGTGGCCATCAGCGCTTACGGACCGCAGATGCCGACAGACGACTACGTCGATGCGTTCCGCGACTCGGTGGACTCGGCCTACGCGCGACTGCAGAGCGTGGCGCCGGCCAAGCCTGTGATCATCGCGGAGTTCGGCGCCACGGCGGGCAACGCGCTCGTGACCGCGCAGGACTGGGCGGCGCCGGCGCTGGACGATCTGCTCGCCGATCGCTGGCCGCGGGTGATCGGGTTCTCGTGGTGGAACGAGCGCTGGCAGAACGACAACAACCCGGCCCACGACACGACGATGCGCGTGCAGGACGTGGCCGAACTCGGCGAACTCTTCTACGGCAAACTTGCCGCCAACCAGTCGCGTCTGCAACTGGCGCCGGTGTTCGTTCCGTAGCGGAAGGTCGAAAGCGGCGTTTCGATCGCGGCGAGACGTTGCTCAGCCCGTCAAGTGCGAGGCCGGCGCGAAGACCCGCGAGCGCAGGCGTACTTCCGGTACGCCGCAACGAACGGGCTTTGGCCGGGGCCTTTCTACGCCACCATGTCCACTTCTCGCATGGGCCGGGTTTGTGCGGCAGGGAGTGCGAGCCCGTCTCGGAGCGCGGCAGCGACGGTGTCTTCCACGATCGCGGCCAGCTTTGCGAAAGCCTCGACAGGGGTCTGCCCGTGGCACACGCCGCCAGCCGGGAACAAGTCGGGGCAGTAGCCCACATAGACCTGATCTTCTTCACTCCAGTTGACGAATTGCAGATAGCGATCCTGCATCTTCATAACGTCACCTTTTCTACGCCGCAACGACGCTGCGCGACCAGAGTATACGCTTCGCTGAGGCTGCTCCTCGACACCCACGCCCTGGTGTGGTGGGACCCGGTCGCGTTACGCTCGAGGGTGGGGTCGCCGCGGCGTACAAGTCGCGCACGTCGATATGGGCGCCGACAGAGGTGAGACTTGCTGCATCTCCCTCACGTGCGACCAGCCTCGCCCAGGCGTCCGCCTGGTCCCGCGTCCACACCTGGATTTCAGGCACGCGGTGAGACACTAGGACGTACTGGCGCAGGGAGGGGATCCGCTTGTAGTGTTCGAACTTGTCACCGCGATCGTAGTCCTCGGTCACGCGACTCAGCACCTCGACGATGAGCGTGGGGTTCGTGGCCGCGTTCTGGTCCTCGGGGTCGCGCTCCAGTGGCCCGTACACGATGGTCGCATCGGGATAGGTTGCGAGACCGGTCTCGAGAACACGTACCCGCAGATCGGAATCATGCACGCGGCACCGGCCGGCACGCAGCTGCGCAAACAAGGTGCCGATCATTGCCGCCGCAAGCGCGGCGTGCTCCGGCGTGCCGCCCGCCATCGCATAGATCTGTCCATCGAGGAACTCGTGCTTTACATTACTCGACGCTTCGAGGGCGAGATAGTCGGCCCACTCGTAGCGGATTCGGTGGGCCGGAACCGTCATGGGCGTCAATGTGGCATCACGGCGGAAGAGCGGCGACCGACGCTGTGGGTGGTACCTGAGCACTCGAACGGTTCCCTCCGGTGAGCGAGAGGACGGCCGGAGAAGAGATCACCGCCTGCGATAGGAAGGTCTTCACGCCCGGCCGCACCGCGCTGCGCGTGGCTGCGGCACCACTCGTAGAACCCGCGCGGCCAACGTGCGCTGCAGCCAATTACTACGCGGCGCCGGTCCCGCCAGACCTACCCCCAAAAAAGCAACGGTCAGACCCCCGCGGCGATCGCGCAGTTATCGACCCGTCGCGCACGACTCACGTTGGTAGCCACCAGCGTGAGGCCGTGGCGCCGCCGACAGCACAGGCGCCGACCGTTGTCGGGCCGGTAGGTATCCCGGACGCGCGTTCTCTGTAGTCGACTGCCCCGTGGCGCATTGACATGGCTATATCTTCGTGGCTATAGGACACGCATGAAGTCAATGGCAGCAGGCAAGTTCAAAGACGTCTGCCTGAAGACGCTGGACGACGTTGCGCGAGATCATTCGACGGTCGTGATCACCAAGCGGGGCAAGCCGGTGGCCAAGCTGGTCCCGTACTCGGAACCGTCACCGAAGCGGAGTCTGGCAGGCAGCATCGTCAGGGAAAAGGGAGACGCATTTTCTACGGGCGAGCGGTGGGATGCCGACGCTTCTTGATACACATGCCTGGCTTTGGTGGGTCGCCGAAGACAAACGCCTGTCCGCGCGAACTCGAGCGATCGTCGAGAAGGCACGGCGGCAGCAGGATCTCTGGCTGTCGGTGATATCGATGTGGGAAATCGCCAAGAAGGCGGAGAAGCAACAGCTCGTCTTCGACCGGCCCGTGGATCAATGGCTGGCCGCCGCAGTTGCGGTGGAGGGGCTGCGATTGTGGGAACTGACACCGCCGATCCTGATCCAGAGTTGTCAGTTGCCGCAGCCCTTTCACGGCGACCCGGCCGACCAGATGATCGTTGCCACCGCGCGGCACCACGGCGCCGTTCTGGTCACCAAGGACGCGCAGATCCGGCGCTACCCGCACGTGCGATCGATCTGGTAGAGACCCGCCGGCAGAAGTGACGAGGTGGCTACAGGTTGGGATGTCCGTCGACCGGGTAATTGTCGGCGGTAGCAAAAAGTAATTGTCGCTGGACGCCCAGCCAGTGCCACCATCGAGAATCCGTAGCTTCGCTCGTTTCGTAACAGCCGCAGCGCCTTCGCGCCTCTACCGAAGCGCTGCAACGCCGGCCGGAAGTCTCTTGGCGCGGGTCGCCGTTGGCGCGGTGCGCCCGGTTCGACAGGTCGATCCGGATTGCTCGATTCGCAAATGGGGTGTAAAAACGAATCGTGTATCCCAGGCTGCTCCCCGCTTCTGATTCCCAGAGCTTCTTCCTGTTCGGGCCGCGCGGCACCGGTAAGACCCTCTGGCTCCGCAAGACGCTGCCTGAGGCGCTGTACATCGACCTGCTCGACGGAGCCGAGCACGCGCGCCTGCTGGCCCGTCCCGAGTCGCTGGCAGAGCGCATCCCCGCCAAGCACGACGGCTGGGTAGTGATCGATGAGGTGCAGCGCGTCCCCGAAATCCTCAACGAGGTGCATCGACTGATCGAGACGCGTCGGATTCGCTTCGCACTGACGGGATCGAGCGCACGAAAACTCCGGCGGCGCGGAGTCAATCTTCTCGCCGGTCGCGCGCTCACCCGTTTTCTCCACCCGTTGATCGCCGAGGAACTCGGCGAAGACTTCGATCTGCGCCGCATGGTTCGATGGGGCGGTCTTCCGTTCGCCTGCACGACCGATCACCCGACGGAGTATCTGGCCAGCTACGCTTCGACGTACTTGCGCGAGGAGGTGCAGCAGGAAGGCCTGACACGAAACATCGCTACCTTCGCGCGCTTTCTCGAGAACGCAAGCTTCTCTCAAGGCGCGGTTCTGAACATGGCGTCCGTCGCTCGCGATTGCGGCGTGCAGTCGAAGATCGCCGAGGGCTACTTCGGCATTCTGGAGGATCTACTGATCGCCGTGCGAGTGCCGGTGTTCACTCGTCGTGCCAAGCGCCGCATCGTCGCGCATCCGAAGTTCTACTTGTTCGACGCCGGAGTGTTCGGAGCGATCCGGCCGCGCGGACCCCTCGACGAGCCCGAGGAAATTCAAGGAGCCGCACTGGAGACGCTCGTGCTGCAGCACCTTCGCGCCGTCAACGACTACTTCGCGCTCGGCTACACGATCCACTACTGGCGTACCGCCAAGGGCGATGAAATCGACTTCGTGCTGTACGGTGAGCGCGGCTGCGTGGCGATCGAAGTCAAGCGCGGCAGCCGCGTGCGCGAAGACGACCTGCGCGGGTTGCGCCGCTTTCTCGGCGACTACCCCGAAGCCAAGGCTCTGCTGACGTACGCGGGGACCCGAACCGAGCACGAAGGCGGCGTGGACGTCGTTCCGCTCGCGGTGTTTCTGCCCAAGCTGCGCACCTTTCTCTGAGCGACAGCCGCGTGCTTCGCGGCGCCACAGTACTCGAGAGGAAACAATCCTGATGCCCGACCTCTGTCAGCAGTCGCAGCAGGTTCATCGCGTAACGCCAAAGAGTCGTTCGATTTCGGCGCTACCCATGCGGCCGAAGTCATCGGGCACCGAGATCTGGCCGTTCAGGAATCCCACCCGCTTGGTTTCTGCGCTCGCGGGCGAGTCCAGCGCGATCACCTTGACCAGCGGCTTGCCGGCCTTGGCGACGACGGACGATTCGCTCCGCGCGGCTTGTTCGACCAGACGCGACAAGTGGGTCTTGGCTTCGTGTATGTTCACAGTACGCATCTGCTTCTGTTCCAAGACTAAGTCCGAGTAGTTTAGTGCTTACGAGCACGCCGCGGCAACCGTGGGCCGAGCGTTGCGGATTCGAGTTACCGTTGTGAAGTGATCGCGGCCGACCGCGACGCGCCCGGCGCCCGGTCCCCGACGGGAGCGTCGCCGGCTGGCCGGCCCATCATGGCGCTGCTCGACCTCCTCGGTCGATGCTGGTCGCTGCGCATCTTGTGGGAGTTGCGCACCGGGAGGCAGAGCTTCCGCACCCTTCAGCAGACCTGCGACGCCATGAGCCCAACGGTGCTCAACGCTCGCCTTCGCGAACTGCGCGGCGCGCGTCTCGTCGATCTCCAAAGCGCAGAAGGCTACGGGTTGACGGCCCTCGGTGTGGAACTGCCCACGCTGCAGCGATCGCCTTTTCGGTGGATTCAGCTTCGCACTCACGAATGATGCGGGCCCGAATCCCATCTGTCGATCTTGCGCACTTGCGTCGGCCGTGCCTCAAACGGACTTTTCCAGCACGTACGCGAAGATCAGCGGCGCGACGATGGTCGCGTCGGACTCGACGATGAAGCGCGGCGTGTCGACGCCGAGTTTCTCCCAGGTGATCTTCTCGTTGGGCACCGCGCCCGAGTAGGATCCGTAGCTGGTCGTCGAGTCGCTGATCTGGCAGAAGTATCCCCACAGCTTGATGTGTTCGAGCTGAAGGTCTTGGCGCATCATCGGTACCACGCAGATCGGGAAGTCACCGGCGATGCCGCCGCCGATCTGGAAGAAGCCGATGCTCTTGTCGGTCGTGGTCTTCTGGTACCAGTCGGTCAGCATCATCATGTATTCGATGCCGCTGCGCACCGTGTGGACGTTGGCGACCGTGCCGCGGATGCAGTGCGAAGCGTAGATGTTGCCGAGCGTCGAGTCTTCCCAGCCCGGAACGATGATCGGCAACTTCTTCTGGCAGGCGGCCACCAACCAACTGTCGGTCGGATCGATTTGGTAATACTTTTCCAACACCCCGGTGTCGATGAGGCGGTAGTAGAACTCGTGCGGAAACAGACGTTCGCTGCGCCGGTCGGCAGCCACCCACTCGTCGAGCACCGCGTTTTCGAGGCGGCGAATGGCTTCTTCCTCGGGAATGCAGGTGTCGGTTACCCGGTTCAGATGGCGTTGCAGCAGGGCTTCTTCGTCACTCGGTGACAGGTCGCGGTAGTACGGCACGCGCACGTAGTGATCGTGCGCGACCAGGTTGAAGAGATCTTCCTCGAGGTTGGCACCCGTGCAGCAGACTGCGTGGACTTTGCCGCGGCGGATCATCTCGGCCACCGAGATGCCCAGTTCGGCGGTGCTCATCGCACCGGCCATGGTCAGCAGCATGCGGTTGCCTGAGGCCAGGAAATCGCAGTAAGCCTTGGCCGCGTCGACGAGTGCGGCGGCGTTGAAGTGACGGTAGTGGTGTTCGAGAAAAGCGCTGATTCCGCTCGGGGCTTGGTACGGCATGGGCGCTTTGTCGCAGGACAGCCGGCTTTTTTCAAACCGGCCTCGGAGCCCCGTGGGCCTTACTTGCAACTTCTGACGCTGGCCTCGATCCGAGCGACCAACTGCGCATCCAGCGGGCCTTCTGCGGCCGCGCGCACGCATTCGGCCAGTTCGCTGCGGTTCTTGACACCGACGATCACGGTGTCGACTCCCTCCATCGACAGCGCGTAGCGGTGGGCAAGCACCGCGGGGCGCTCGCCCAGTTGCTTGGCGAGCGCGCGAAACGGTGCCGCGCGGACATAGTCGCGCATCTCCGGGTCTTCGTCGTCGAGGGTGCGGTCCAGAGCGTCGGTCAGCGCTCCGGCCTGGACTGCGCGGATTCCGAGCACGCCGACGTGGTGTGCCCTCGCCGCGCGAATTATCTCACGCGAGTGCGGTTCGTCGTCGAACTGTCGCAGCCCGCCCGGTGAGTCGAGCAGGTTGGCCACGCACTGTGCGAGCGCCGGAGCCGGGTTGCTCTCGAGGACGCGCAGCAGCGTGCGCGGAAGTCCCACTGCGGTGATTCCCCACGCGCCGATGCGTCCTTGCCGCACCAGTGTTTCGAGCACCGGCCTGACCCTGTCGATGTAGAGCGACCATTCGGTGGCCCAACGGTCTTGCGTAGCGGCACCGCGCGGCATTCGAAACCCGTCGGGTATCAGGTTGGAGTGCAGGAACAGCACGTCGACGCGGCCGAGCAGCATCGTGCGCAGGCTGCGTTCGAGCGAGAGCAGGATGCGGCGCTCGACGACCTGTGGCTGCGGTGACCCGAGTTGCACTTTGGTCGAGACCCGAACGCCGGGTGGCAAGCGGCCGTGGAAGGCGGTGCCGAGCACGGCCTCGGCTTCGCCGCGTCCGTAGCTCGGCGCGACGTCGATCCAGGTGATGCCGGCGTCGGTGGCCGCGCGCATGGTGGCGACGGCTTCGTCGCGCGAGGTTTCGCCCCAGACTCCGCCGAGTCCGGCGCCGCCGAGGGTCAGGCAACTGACCGATCCTAGCCTGCCGAGTTCGCGCGTTCGCATTGCGCTTTCCTAACGCGGCCCGGCAGCGAAATCACCCGGCGAGGGGCCCGTTGAAAATGGCCCACGAGCGCGGAGTTGGCGACGCGCGATGATCACGCCTGCATACTGAGTCTCGCCCCTCGCCAGCTCTCAGGGCCCGTGCGCGAAATTACTCGCTACGACGCGAGCCCGGAGCTGGCGACGGGCGAGATCCAAGCCGTGTCGCGGTTGATGTCCTAGCGCGCTTTGCACCTGGACGATTTTGAGCGGGCTCACGACGGTCTTCTTGTAGTCTGCCAATCGAGCCGTCTGAGGGAGACGGCGGCGGGTGTTCAACTGAATGTCGTGCGCCAGATCCACGTGTCGCGGAGGGTTTCATCCAAGGGGCGAAAGCGCAGGCCGAGTTCGCGCTCTGCCTTGCCCGAGTCGAGTGCGATCTTCTCGTGCATCAGCCGAACCGCTTCGCGGGTTATCAGCGGCTCGCCGCCGACCAGTCGCGCCCAGGTTTCGGCGCAAGCAGCGTACGCGAGCAAGGCCGGGTGGGGGATTGCGAGCCGCGGCGCGCGTACCGACGTCAAGCGTTCGAGTGACGTGAGCAGTTCTGCCATCGAGACGTAGCGTCCGCCGACGATGTAGCGCTCGCGGTCGGGCCCGCGTTCGGCGGCGACTATCATCGCCTCGGCGACGTCGCGTGCATCTACGATGGTCGTGCCGCCGTCGATTACGGCGGGGACGCGTGCGGCCGTGAATTCGGCGAGCAACTTGCCGGCGGCGGTCGGGGCGTCGTCGTAGGGCCCCCAGATCCATCCCGGCAATATCTCGACGACGCGCAGGTTGCCGCTGCCTTTCCATGCGGCGATCGCGGCGTCGCCGCGCAATTTGCTGCGCAGGTATGGGTTGGCCTGTTGCGCGGTTGAGGGAGGAGTCTGCTCGTCACCCGGCGAGCCGTCGGGTTTGCGTCCGATCGCGCCGCCCGAGCCGACGTGTACGAAGCAGGTGACGCCGGCGCGGTCGGCTGCTTCGAGCAACGCCAGTGTGCCTGCCACGTTGACCGCGTCCAGGGCGTCGAGATCGGCGCCGGGCGCGAAGGCTTCTCTGAAGTACGCGGCGGTGTGGAAGATCGCTTGGCAGCCTTCCAGTGCGGCCGCGAAATCGGCGACGCGCAGCATGTCGCCGACGACGATGCGCGCCTGCGTGTTGGTCAGCAGGCGCTGCGCCTTGGCGGAGTCGCGCGCGAGGGCGACGACCTCGTGGCCGCTCGCGAGCAAGGCTCGCAGCAGATTGTTGCCGAGAAGACCGGTCGAGCCTGTTACGAAAGTTCTCATGGCGTGCGGCGCGTCGCTGGTCGTATCGCGCCGCACGCCGTCTGAAAAACCCGTGATGTGCCTGGAACCGAGGGCTAGTAACCGCGTTCGCCACCGTAGTTGCCGCCGCCGCCGCGGCCGCCACCGTAACCACCACCGCTGCCTCCACGCCCGCCGCCGCCGCCGCCGCCGCGCCCACCGCGCCCGCCGCCTTCACGCGGCTGAGCTTCGCTGACCTTGAGAGTACGGCCGCCGAAATCGGTCTCGTTGATCGCGTCGATGGCTTCACCGGCGCCGGCCGACATCTCGACGAAACCGAAACCGCGCGGGCGTCCGGTCTCGCGATCGTTGATCAAGTTGACCGAGGTGACTTCTCCGAACCGCGCGAACAATCCGCGGACGTCTTCTTCGGAGGCGTTGAATGGAAGGTTTCCTACGTAGATTTTCGTGGCCATTGCGTCGTTCTCTCCCGGAGCACCGCTGGCGCGGCGCTCCCCCTCGCTGCGGTTGATACTAACTCGGCCGGCAAGCCGATCCCCTTTCCTTGGAACGCTGATTGGAACTCATACGGAACGTGTCGATGCTCGCCCGCCCGAGAGCAGTGCAATCGGGTCGGACTCGGAAAGAGAACACTGAAGAGATTGAATCACTGTCGCTGAAAGGCCCTTACCGGCAGCGCGAAGACTGCAGCATCGGCGCCGGACCGTATCACGCGGATTCAGGCCGTACCAGCCCCTCGGACCCGCCGGAGGCGATCCTTTCGCCGCCCCGCTGGTGTGCGCGGGGGCGGCTGTCGTTCGGCATCGGATGGTCGTGTTCTCCTGCAAAGCCTACGGCCGACACAATCGCCCCGGATCGGCCGCAGCCCGCGGTGCCGCCGCCTTCCGACCCGTTGCACGGGGAGCGTGCTGCCGGCGATCGAGTTCCGTCGCTCTTTCCAGATCGTGACGGCGGGGTTGCTCCGCGGGTGACATCCAGCGGGCCTACGCTGAGATCAGAATCATCCCGGAATGTTTCGCGGCACCGCGGTCGAATGTCATCGTGCGCTCGCAACTGGCGGCGGCGGCCGAACGCGCGATCAAGCAGTCGGCGAAGTCTCCCGCGCCGTCTCTGAAGGCGCGCACTGCCTTCCAGACGATCTCGGCGCGCTCGACGACTATTTCCTTCGTGCGCAGAAGCCCCTCCAACGCATCGACGACCTGGGCGCGTTCGAGTCGATAAGCCGACGACAGGACCCATACCAGTTCGATCACGGCGACCAGAGGAACGAAGCCGGGAGCCTCCACGGTCAACGATTCGACGAGCGCGGTCGCCAACGGAGACTGCTTGGAATCGTCCTGCATGATGTATCGCGCCAGGACGTTGGTATCGAGGCCTGTCACTTCGCCGCTGTCCCACGGTCGGCAATGGCTGCATTCATGTCGTCGATCGACAACCGCTTACGCGGCTTTCCAAACATGCCTTTGAGCGCCGTGACCGAGCGCGTCGCGGCGATGAACTCATAGCGCCCGGGCTCTATCTCGACGAACTCGACACGGTCGCCGGTGGCGACGTGAAGCGCGTCGCGGACGGAGGCCGGGATCGTGATCTGCCCTTTGGTGGTAACGGTTGCGGTGGGCATGACGTGGTCTCCTCTGTGCCTTACTCTGAGGTAAGGGGGAAACGGGTGCAAGCGGCGACCCGCCGTTCGTGTTCCAACGAACGCAAGACACGTGGGGCTCGTTGCCTGACCCTCGTCGGGCGAGGCCATGCGCCGTAAGGCCGCAAGCCCGCGGTCAGGATTTCTCGATGGTGCTGCGCACGTTGAGCAGGTAGTCGCGCACCGCCTGCGAGGTTTCGGCTTCGACGAAGGAGCGGATCAGCGACTGCAGCAGGCGTGGCACCGGGGTGTCCGGGGCCAGCGTTTGTTCGAGCGTCACGGTGGTTCCGGGTCCCTTGCTCTTCAGCGTCAGGGTACCGTCGACGTCGGTGTTGTCTTCGGCCGCGCCGACGCCGACGAAGCGGATCTGGTCGCGACCGTTGCCCTGGTAGCGGGCGGTGTAGCGTACCACCATGCTGACCGGGCCGGTCGAGCGCGCTTTGTAGAGAAACTCGTAGGTGTCGGCACCGACGCTGCGGCAACGATCGATGCCTGGGATGCAGTTGGATGAACCGACTACGTCCCACAGAAAAGCGTAAACGCTCTCGATCGGTGCGCCGACTGTGACGGTCTCTTTGCTGGTGGTGGGAAACTTCGCCATCTCGTTCTCCTGCTCTATGCACGCGGGCCGCCGGGTTGCTGCTTCGCGAAGCGGTCGCGCGTCGCTCCCGCTGTTGAGGAATGGGTAACGCTCACACTGTAGGTCGCTCGTCCTCGTTCGGGCCTGACGGCAGTGCCGTGGGCGGCACCGCCGTGGAAGGAGCGAGTGTCTTGCCGCCGAAGAACGCCCGTACTTTGGCGAACACGATCTTCACCCCTCGCCACAGTCGCGGCAGCGCCCACGCCAGCACGGTCACGAACGCGACGAACAAGACCAGGAACAGTGCGGGGTGCTTGATCGACAGCCACATGCCGCCGAACACGGCGGCGTCTTCGGTCAGTGAAGCGATGCTGTTCGTGAACGGCTCGGGCGAGGTGTTGATCAGCACCCGCGACGCCGCTTTGCCGGCGTGCGTGCCGGCCGTCACCAATCCGCCGACCAATCCGGCCGCGAGCGAGACCGCAGGGTCGACGTCGCCGATCGCGGCGGCTGCCAGCAGCGCTCCGGCCGGGATGCGGATGAATGTGTGCAGCGCGTCCCATGCGCTGTCGACGCCGGGAATCTTGTCGGCGAAGAACTCGACGACGTACATCAGGCCGGCAGCGGCGATCACCAGCGGATTGGTCAGCAGTTCCAGACCCGGCGGCAGCGTCATGTTACCGCTGGCTCCGAGGACGCCGAGTACCAGGATTGCCGCATACAGGTTGATGCCGCTGGCCCACGCCACACCCATCGTCATCGCGATGGTCTTGGTGACTTCCTGGAGTTGGTCCATCTCGGCGCTGCCTGGTAGTCCGCTGGGGTTCTCGCGATCAGATCCCGAGCTTGCTCAACTGGTCGGTTACCGCTCCCATCGCGCCGGCTAGCGCCGGGTGGGTGGTCTCGAACTGTTGCACGAGTTCTTGCAGGCGCTCGCCCAGTCCGTGGGAGTGCTCGCTGCTGCCGCGCTCCAGCACGGCCTCGATGTCCTCTTGCAACTCGGTGAGCAGGTTCTGGGCTTCGGCATCGACGCTGCCCTCGGCGCGCATGCGACGGAGCTCGGCGTGAAGTTCCCGGAGTTTCTGGTTCAGTTCTTGTTGGGACACGTCAGTCTCCGTTGCGGCACATCGCTGCCCCGAGCCTATCACAATATCGCTGCGTGCCCAGTGCCCGAGGTTTCTGCCACATGCGTGGTGCGCGCCTTACCGTGGAGGCCGCGGCAGCAACGCCGGTACCTGTCGCATGTGCTCGGCGTAGCCGGGGCGCCGGGCAAGGCTGCGCCGGTCGAGCATCGGCACGCTCACGAACACGAACATCGCGCTGATCGCGGCAGCGCCGGCCATCGACCACCACCACTGCGG
>Ga0172375_10001940_pt1 | contig 32861 bp, 29 predicted proteins | sample LakKiv1m_FD_114537 | JGI IMG/M metagenome (GOLD analysis project Ga0172375, IMG submission 114537) | Freshwater microbial communities from Kabuno Bay, South-Kivu, Congo - kab_092012_11.1m | ecosystem: Environmental > Aquatic > Freshwater > Lake | place: Democratic Republic of the Congo... | reverse complement strand
TCGGCTGCGCCTCGCTGCCGACTTGGGTTATCGGAATTCTGAAATGAAAAAGCTAGCGAGTGGAATCGAACCACCGACCTGCGGTTTACGAAACCGCTGCTCTACCGACTGAGCTACGCTAGCCCAAGGAAGCTGTCCAAGGAGACGCTACGGCCGCAATGTCTTCATTGCGGCACTTCAAAGGCCGAAACCTACAAGTTTCAGCCGGAGTGTCAGAGTTATGAAACTCTGACCGCGAAGACCCTGATGGTCTTCGCTGCGCTAGCCCGAGGAAGCTGTCTGATAATGAGATGGAATTATACGAATTTCCAGGTTAATTGCAAAAACATTCATTCACTCTTATCTTTTTTTGAATCGGTACGTGTTATAAAACGGATGAGGATAGTCAGCACTCAAAAGCTCATACCCTTCGAATAAACGTTTTGCCATCTCGTCGTCGTAAGCTTCGGAATAAGGGTTTTCCGAAACCTCTGTTCGGGGGTCGGTCATCGCTCCGAAAGCCGCTTCATTCAGTTTTCTTCCCGAAACAAATTCCATCTTTCTTCGGTAATTCTTATTGTAAAGCATGACTTCAAAAATCCCGTCCTTTTTGAGAAACCGTGAAAGATTTCTGACGATTTGCGGCGCATGTGGCGTGTGATGCAATACTCCCATCGATAAAATGAAATCGAAAGACTTCCTGGGATCAAAATCTTCAGCCCGCTCATCCGGCACGGTAAGACAAGTCACGCGGTCTTCAATTCCTTCCATCTTCGCAATTCTCTCAATCACCTTAAGATTGGCCTCGTTGATATCAACAAAGGTGACCCGGGAGCCGGAATGCTTGGACAAGATCTTAAATCCATAAAATCCGAATCCGCTGCCGTAATCCATCACTTCCGGCTGGTCCGTCGCAGCAATCGATTCCAGGGCCCGATTGAAACCGATCCGGCGTTCTTTCTTTTTCTCCGCGATTTCCATTTCCCTTTCAAACAAACGGAGCAATTCCCCATCCGAAAAAGTCTCCAGCCTCGCGGTATCAAGGGAATTTGCCCCACGCGCACGAGGCACATTCTGCCAATATTTTTTCGCCCGCTCAAAAGAATAAGCGCCGGAAGGTTCTCTCAATGTATGCGGGGCAAACATGCGGCGCAAACGATAGGCCAGCGGCCAGACGACATAAAGGTTAAAATGAAACCACGCGTTTTCCGTCATTTCCTATCTCGGCTTCCGTAAAATAAAACAGCCCAGTGCGCAGGCATTTTTCAGCGCGTTCCGCGATCCCATCGCTGTTTTGAATTGCATTGCGGCATCTTTTCCGGAAAGCACCCAGCGGTTCGCGCTGTCCTTCACCCAAAATTCTTCGTCAACAGTTTCATACCCATCCAGCAACAACGGAAGTCTTTTCTCTCCATAAACGCGCGACATCGGCTTAAAAACACCATCCCGCCCCATCGGAATAGTCAGCAGCATCAGGCCTCCCAGCCTCATCAAAGATTTCAGATGCTGCATCGCCAGCAAATCCCCGTTGGGCTCCTCCCTCGCCACACCATACCGCCCGGCCAGCCCCACATGCTCCACCGTTGAACAATTAATCACCAGATCAAAGCTTTCCTCACCGGATCGCGTCAGATCAAAAATGTTTTCGTTCAAAAATTTAAGTTTGGGATGCCAATAAAACCACCGGACCGGCTTCAAATCAACCGCCGTCACTTCAAAGCCCCTCTCGACCGCCATCAACCCCAACGACCCGCCTCCGCATCCAATATCCAATGCTTTGCCGGGCCCTTGAGGCATCTTGGCCGCAATCCAGGACCATTCGATATCCCGGTCTCCCGCAAGATTTATTTTCCGCGCACCCCACGCCCTGAATTTCAATACCAAAGCCTCCGCCAATTCGATAACAGCCATGATAGATTCCCTTCCCGATTCAGATCAACCGCTATTCTACGCCTCAGGCACCGAAACATCCTTTTCCATTTTAATCCATTGATAGAGAAATCCGCTCGAGAGAAAAGCAAGCGCCGCTACCGCCGCAAGAAAAAAATAAGAAAAAGCAGGGATCCCGAACCGGCAAGACACCCACAAACTGATTCCTGAAACCAGCGCTGGCGGGATTAAAAACACAAGCGTATCTTCAAAAAACCAGCGCCTCCCCTCGCCTTTCAAAACACAAGCGTGAGTAACTTTCTGAATAACCAGGAGATAAAACACATTGAAAAAAGCCAGCGCCATCGCGGGGCCCGCAATTCCCCCTATTTTGATTGATCCGTAAAATAGCGGGATCAAGAGAAAAGCGCCCGCCGCATAACCCCAGAAAGGGATCCAAACCAGTCCCGCCGCAAGTTGCAAAGCCATCGGAACTGAAACCATCAAGGCATTGGCCAAAGCTCCCGCCGCAAGATAAATCAAAGGACCGGAAGCCTCCCGGGCCACCATCTCCGAACGCGTCCAGCACCAGAGAACCGGTTGAGAGAAGAACATGAGTATCACGGCGGCCGGACACGACAAAAAGGCAACTAATTTCGACATCCGGTGGTAAATCCCCGAGAGCTCCTTCGTCCGATTTGAAACAATCAGAGAACAAAACCTTGGAAAAACCGCGTAATAGACGGGGCTTGCAATCATCGCAATTCCTCCGCTTAAAACAACCGCCGCGGAATAAAACCCCATCTGCTCCAGCGGAAGCATCGCGCTGATAAACATTTTATCAAGCTGAGCGATCAAAACGCCCAAAACTCCGACCCCCCAAAGAAGAGAGGAAAATTGCCAAATCCCCCCAAACGAACCCAGCGAAAAATTCCCCCGGTACCCTTGGACCTGCGGAAGGTATTTCCATCCCAAATACTTCAGCCATGCGACTTCGAAAACAACCGTGACCATCTGCCAAATCAGAAATGCCGTCAAAGTTCGCGAAATCCACATCAAAACCAAGATCACTCCCGCCGCACGAAACACCGCCACCGCCACCAGCACGACATTCACCAGAACCTGCCGTTCAAGACCGCGGAGAATCCCTTGATAAAACGAAATCAGCCAACGGACGGCAAAAGTCGCGGCGACAATCAAAACCGCAAGACGGATCTCCGCGCGGGAAAGCTGTTCGGCCCTGATCCATGATTCCGAAATAATTCCCGATGAAACCGCGAGAAGGATTCCGACTAAAAGACCGATCCCTCCATACACCGACTGGGACGTAAGAATCAAATCTCTCAGGCCCCGATGCTTCTCCGGATAAGGCCCTCTGCGGGCAACTTCCCGGCTCACCGTCGTGCTCAACCCCAGATCAAAAACATTCAGCAAAACCTGAAGGGACGCGAAAAAACCAATCAGCCCGTAAACTTCCACGCCCAGGAAATGAAGATACGCCGGGACCAGAAAGATCCCGATCAATACGGAGAGAATTTGCCCCGCGTAATTCGCGATGATGTTTTTCTTAAGAACCGAAGAGTTTCCGCTCAATGATTCGCACCCGCATTTTAACCGCAGAGCTTTTCAAAAAAAGAAATGGCAGTGACTTGGCAAGTTGCTAAACTGCAACAAGAAACGGACACTGTCCGGCGAAACACTCCAGGAAAAAATCTAGCGTTCCGTCAATTTCGAGCGTAAAAGGACTTTTACGTCGTCGACTTTTTTGGTTTTAAAATACCAGTCCGCCGTCCGGTGAAGCCCGTCCACAAACATCATTTCCGGCTCCCAACCCAGCAATTTCTTCGCGAGAGCGTTATCGGCAACGCGATTCAGCGGCCCCGTCGGCATTTCCGGCCGGAGTTTAATTTCAGCCTTCCGCCCGGTATAGCGCAAGACTTCGCGGACCGCATCGATCACGCGCGTGCGTTCCATCGTCCCGAGATTCACCGCAGTCCCGTCGTCAATTTTCTCCGCGGCGAGAATCGTCCCGCGCGCAATGTCTTTCACGTAGGTCCAGTTCCGGATCTGCTCGCCCGTTCCCCAGACCTCGAAAGGATTCTGTCCGATAAAGGCCCGTGCGATCATCGCGATCACCGCGTGATTCTCCACACCGCGTTCACCGTAGACGGTAAAATAACGGCAGGAAGCCGTCTTGATTCCCCAATCCTTCGAGTAGGCCCGAAGCGTCATCTCTCCCATCAACTTCGCCCATCCGTACAGGTTGTCCGCGTCGAACGGAGGCCCGACCATTTCTTCGGTCAGATAAAGTTCCTTGGTGACGTCCGTCTGGATATAATTCGGATACACACAGCCGGAAGAGGCAAAAACGATTTTCTCGACCCCGGCTTTCCGGCAGGCAAAAAAAACCGTCCCGTCCAGCATCAAATTCACCGCGCAAGCCGCCTGATGCAAATCCACGTAACCGCGGCCTCCGTGATCGGCCGCCAGATGAAACACCACCTGCATCCCTTTCACCGCAAATTCCGCCGCACTCGCGTCACGAAGATCGCATTTTATAAATTCGGCGGCGCCCGCATTCAAATGCCCCTGAATATTTTCAAGATGCCCGCTTGAAAGATCATCCGCGACGCGGACTTTCGCTCCACGCGCAATCAATCCGTCCACCAAATGCGAACCGATAAAAGACGCCCCTCCCGTCACGAGAACTTTCTTTCCGATCCAATTCATTTTTCTTCCTCCTAAATGAGGACAGAACTTACGACGGACGTATGCGTTGACCGTCGTCAAGTTCCGACACAACCCATTTTCATTAATGGACGCAAGTGTCGAAAGAAGGCTTTTGACTCCGTCCGAATTTACCGAAAAACAGCCCTTGCGCTGTTTTTCAGCGCAAGGGCCCAAGACCGCGATTCCTTAAATCGCAACACTTTCCGATCGAGCCCGACACTCTTCAATTCGGAGGCTACGGCTAACGCCGCACCCCGTTTTGAATAAGCGCTAGTGCCGAAAAAGATTTTCGCGAACCGGCGAGGGCCCCCCTTATTCTAATTTCCAGTCCCCATCGCGACATAGCGGCAAACATCCGCAAACTTGCGGGAATCAAACAACCGCCAGCAATCGATCAAAAGCGCTTGTTCCCCCGTCCGCTTCAAATCCTCGGGACCGATCTCCTTGAATTCTTCGCAGGGAATCGTCACCACCACCACTCCCGCGCGTCTTGCGCAGTCTTTCGCGGAAGTCGCAAACATGATCTGTCCGCCCAAAACTCCCCGCACATTTTCCATCGCAAAAGGATCATAAAGAACAAGAGGCACTGATTTCGCAATCAGATTCTGGACAAGCTCAAATCCCTGCGAGCGTTCGATCACATTTGTTCCGGGTTTGTACGCCAATCCCAGCACGCCAACGATGCCGTTGCGCGGTAAAGCCCGCAACACCCTGTCCTCAAGCCGCTTCAACTGGCGCCTGTTAATCTCATCCGTCGCTTCCGCGATCACCGCCTTGACCCCGAGACGCCCGGACATAAACGAAAACGCGATATTGTCCCGCGGGAAGCAGGGACCGCCGTAGCCCAGCGCCCCCTTCAGATATTTCCTCCCGATCCGGCTGTCCATTCCCAAAGCGCGCGTCACAACTTCCGAGTCCGCATCAGGCAAATGTTCACAAATTTCGGCAATCATATTCGCGTAAGAAATCTTAGTCGTCACAAATGTATTCACCGCAATCTTCGTGATTTCCGCGTTGACCCAGTTCATCCGGTTCACCGGCGCGTTATTTTCACAGACCGTCCGGTAAAAAGCTTCCAGTGATTCTCCGGAACGAGGATCGGATTCTCCGATCAAGACAAAATCGGGATTCAGAATATCCCGGAGCACGCTCCCCAGCGCGATAAATTCCGGATTGTAGCAAAGCCCGAAGTCGACACCGCATTTTTTCCCGGAATGCTCCTCGAGACAGGGGACCACTTTTCCCGCGGTGGCTCCCGGAAGAACCGTACTGGTCAAAACCAGCAGGTGAAAATCCTTCTTCAAGGCAAGCGCCCGCCCGATCTTTTCGCAGGCGGCAAGCACATATTTCAGGGAGAAGCCCCCCTCTCCTTCGCTGGGAGTCGGAACAATCAGAAAAGTCTTTGATGAATTGAGTATCGCCTCCTCAAAACTGACCGTCGCTTTGATCCGGGCGCGGCATTTCTGAAACAAGGCGTCCAGATTCGGCTCAAAAACCGGCGAAATCCCTTCGTTGACTTTTTTGACAATTTCCGGATTCGCATCCACACCCGTCACTTCATACCCTTTCGACGAAAAACACGCCGACATCGGCATCCCCAGTTTTCCAAGCCCGACAATCGAAATCTTCCGGTCCATCAGGTTCCCCTCAGAGCTTCCACGCGTCAAAAATTAATCGGTTTATTCCTCAATCTGATTTCCGTGAAAAATTTTACCGCCGGCCTGCCCGCACGCCGAGAATATATCATAATCCGAAGAAGAAATTTGGCAAGCCAGCTGACAGGACTGTTTTCTTTTTTAAGAACCGGGAATGCCCGGACTTCGCGGAAAAGTCTCATCGGCGTCAGGGGAGATTTCCGTATCCGCCCCTTTTCCATTTTCCAGTTGGCATCCAGGATTGAAAAGCAATATTCCAATCCCCCTCCCAGCGAAAGATTTTTCCCGGCTTCCGGCCCTTTCCAATGCCCCTTGGCATTCAAAAAGCCTCGCCGGTAACCATGGTTTTGATGAACGGCGGTAATCTCCCCCGTCGCGTCAATCACCGGAATTTTTCTCAACCGCGCGTCATAAATCAACCAGTTATCCCATGCCGTCCTGCCCAGCGCGAAAGGAGGAATCTCCCCGTAAAGTCCGCGAGAGAAAAGAAAATAGTCGATGCCGTCCGGAGAATGCAGTTTCCCTTCCAGCATCGCCCCCTCTTTTAATTCTTCCCTCCAGGAGGAATGCTCAAAATCAATCTCCCAATCCACGTCCAAATCCCAGCGCCGCCCGACCATCAGAAATCGCTCAAACGGATTTTTTTGCGGAAGCAAGTCGGACGCGAGCAAGACATCCGCGTTGATGTAGCAGAGAAGATCAGATTTTGCCAACACCTGAGCCTTGGCAAAAATATCGTTCGCCAGAGGAGTCCCGTATTCATTGCGAAGGATGTCCGGAACACAACACACCCCCAACTCTTCCGCCGCATCCGAAACTCCCTGATCGTCCCCAAACAGGATGATCTCTCCCACCCCGGCAACCCTTTTCCAACTGCCGATCGCATTCCGCTGGATCCGGCGGAACTCTCCTGTAAATGCTTTAGGGCATGTAAATATTGTGATCATCTTCCTATATAAATAGACGTTCCCGTCTCTCCTCTTTCACAGAGAAATATATCGGCAAAAAGAGGAAAAGGGCTACAACTATTTACAAAAAAGACATGGGCCAAAGCTAGAGACCCGTAGAAAGCCTTCTTTCGACACTCCAGCCGGAAACCTTTCTCCTGCGCTAGCACCAGTAAAATCGGGGTCGCGCCACTCGCCCGACAAGAGGCGCGCCTCGCAGGTTAGAGACAAAAAATATGAGCCAACAATTCTGGCCAAAGTCCTGTTTGTTACCTTTGATTTGAGTCCATCCGATATTAACTTTTATCTTTCACCTTCCGCCCTTCCCTGCCGATATTAAGAGCACCAGCGGAAATTTCAAAGTTTGCAAAGCTGGAAAGATTCGATAAGATAGACGCTAAGAGGCTATAATAAGATAAAAGGATCTTTGGAATTCACGAAAGAAAGGATTACCAAACAACCCATATCCAATGAAAATCGCTGAACTTTACAAGTCCAATCAACTTACATTTTCTTTCGAATTTTTTCCGCCCAAGACACCCGAAGGAGAAACAAAACTTTTCGAAGCCATCCACCAGCTGAAACTTCTCCGTCCGGCTTTCATTTCCGTTACTTACGGCGCCATGGGAAACACCCGCGCCAACACTCTGCGAATCATCACGGAAATCAAAAACGGGATCGGATTGGAATCCACAGCACACCTGACCTGCATCGCTCACACAAAAAATGAGATCGAAGCCATTCTCGAAAAATTGACCCGCAACAAGATCGAGAACATCATGGCTCTCCGGGGTGACATCCCCAAAACGGGAAGCCCCGAAAATCACTCCATGGGAGAATTTCAATATGCTTCTGAGCTGGTCCGCTTCATTAAAAAACATCCGAAATACGGAAAGGCTTTCTCTCTTGCTGTTGCCGGATATCCGGAAGGCCATATCGAGTGCCGGGACAAGGAAAAGGATCTCGAGCACTTAAAACGGAAAGTCGACGAGGGGGCCGATGTGATTGTCACCCAGCTCTTTTTCGAAAACAACGTCTACTTCGATTTTGTGGCAAAAGCCCGAAAGGCAGGGATCGGAATCCCGATCGTTCCCGGAATCATGCCGATCACTAACGGACCCCAGATTCAGAAATTCGCTCAGATGTGCGGTGTAAATATTCCTGCGGAAATGCGCGCGAAAATCCTGGAATTGGAAAACGACCAGCCTTCCATCGAAGCCTACGGAGTCGATTGCTCCACCCGGCAATGCAAAGAATTGCTGAAGAACGGTGTGCCCGGCCTTCATTTCTATACGCTCAACAAATCCCACGCCACGCGGCTGATTTATCTCAACCTGGGGATTTAAGGCAGCCCCTCCGGCTTTCCTTTCCTCACGGAAATTCCGGAATCAAAGAAAGTTCAATCAAGCCTCTTCAAGCTCACGCCTGCGCCGGTTCTGCTCGTAAAGTTGCGGGCCGAGAATTTGCTGAGCCAGTTCATCCTTGTTCTGTCCGTTGTAGAAATCATACTCCATGACGGTCAAAATCTTGAGAACCGTTGGCAAATTCAGTCCGAGTGCCGGGTTGCTCCGAAGCATGCCATCCACCCGGTCGACATAAAAATCGGGAGATTTCAAAATGGCAACATTTTCACGGTCTTTGAACAGGCCGAAAACCGTTTCAATCGCCTTGATCTTGTCCGCGCGGTTCAATTCAAACCATTTCCCCGTCGAGACATAAAGCTGTGTCATCACCTGCTGAAAAGCGGCGGGATCCAATCCTCCTTCGGACACTGCGCTGACCTCTTCGGAAGATTTTGAGCAGGATGCCGTCATCAACATCATCGCTACCAGTAAAACGCTGATCGTTTTCATTGAAACCTCTCCTCGTTTTGAGTATTAAAAATATTGGCCGCTATGTTTGTTGGAGTATTCTCTCATTGCCTTCCAATTCTTTCAAGGTCATTTCAGCCTCGCTCCCAAAAAACGGAATGTACCGCCTGCCGGCTACATGTATTTCCGTAACAACTCAAGGGCCTTAACGGTTTGCTTGTCCGATCCCGGGGTTCCCGGAGGGCCGTTTTCAACCACATGATCCGGTTCAATCCCGATCCCGTCGATCACCTTCCCCTGCGAGGTCAAATACCGTGCCGTGGTAAACTTCATCGCGGAGACATCATCCAAAGGCACCACCGATTGCGCCGAAGCTTTCCCGAAGGTCTTCATCCCGACAATCACCCCCCGCCCATGCTCCTGCATTGCCGAAGAAAAAATTTCAGATGAACTCGCGGACAGCTGATTCACCAGAATCACCAGGGGAAAACCGTCTTTGATTAATTTTTTTCCGGAGGAAACATACTCCTTTTTCTGTTCGGGAATCTTGCTGTCCACGGAAACAATTCTCTTGCCTTCCGGGAGAAACCGTTCGGCAAGATCCACCGCGGCCGTCATCAAACCTCCCTGATTGTTCCGGAAATCCATGATCAGGGCCTTGCCCCCCTGTGCTTTCAGTTTGGCGTACGCCTCATCAAACTGACCGGCCGTATGCTCCGAAAACTCATCGACCCTCATGTATCCGATCGCTTTCCCGACAAGACGGACATCCTTGATTGCCTCGATCATAATTTTCTCTCTCACCACCTCAAACTCCAGCGTCTCTTGCGTTGCCGCGCGGAAAATCAGCAGGGACAGCGGAACGTCTTCTTCTCCCCGGAGCATGGATGCGATCTCCTGCATCGGCAGGCCTTTGACGGACCGGTCGTCCACTTCCAGGATCTTGTCATCGATCAGGACTCCCGATTTCTCCGCGGGGCTCCCCGGTTGCATTTCTTTCACAAAGGGAAATTCCTCGATCATCTCAAGCTTGACCCCGATGCCCACATACTCTCCTTTCATACTCATCTTGAGAAGCTTGTACTTCTCGGGATCGATAAATTCGGAAAACCGGTCTAGCGATACCAGCATCCCTCTCACGGCCTCATAAAGGAGCTGCCGGGGATTAACATTACCCACATAAGCCTGCAAAATCACTCCCAGCGCTTTGGAATAAAGTTTCAGTTCTCCGATGAAATCCATTTCTGTCTGGGTCCAGCCTTTCAACGCGGGAAACAGGAGAGAAACCGAAAGGACCAGAATCAAAAAAAATGAAATTCTTTTTTTAGCTGTCACAAATTTCTCCTCTCAGAAGAAAATAGTCACGTAAATTCTATCGCGTCCGGAATTCGGATTTTCACGCGCCGTCCCACTCGCGATATTGCTCCTGCCAGCGTTTGATGCCCCCCTGTCGGTCAACCACGCAGGTGACCGTCAAGGCTTCACGCCTTCCGCGCAAACGAGCGCTTGAGCGGATCGTGAAATGCTCCGAAGAAACGCAGAGAGCTCCCGATTTCCCAAAGCCGTCCAAACTTTCCTTCTCCGCGTCATTCAATCCCAAAAATCCGTCCAGTTCAGCCGCTAACGTGGCCGGATCGGAAAATACGCGGTCATCCTTGGTGCCGTTTATCTTATCGCTTCCGGAGCGAAAGAGCAGTACCTTTTTCGCGAGACTCTCGCTCAATCCCGTGGCAATCAGGACCGGCGCAGGCGCCGTATTGACATTGACGGTTCCATTGCTGTCCAGCGTAATCAAAGGCAGAATTTTCCGGTAAATCTCGGGGGAAATGCCCTTCACAAAATACAATTCTTCCAGAGTGCTGAAATCGGAATTTTTCGCCTTATACGCCGGGCTCAGGGCCCGATAATACCTGCTTTCGGCGCCTCCATCGTTCAGCATTTCATCTTCATCCCTCCAATCCAGAATCGAAGCCGAAAGAGCCGAAGCCTCCTCCTCGGAAAGTCCTGCCCCAAACCGGAAAAGCTTCGCCAGAACCGAAACGGCTTTCACCCGGTTAAGATTGATCTTCCGCTCTTCATCCACCACGCCGTAAACAATTGCGGGTTCCCGGTTGGAGCCTTCATTCCGGTAGCAGACGGAAAAGATTCCGTCTTCAAGCGGAATTTCCCTGAAATCTGCTTCACTCCGGCTCCACCGGTCATTGAGCGAATCACAGGAGGCATGGATCCCGCTGACCTGTTTCAAAACATGAACCGCTTTGGTGACTCCGGACTCAGCGACAAATCTCAGATTGTCCCGAACCTCGAGAAATTGGACGCCCCGCAAAAGCTGCCGGACCGAATATCCGAGCGTCAGAGAAAGAGCGCTGAGCATCGCGAGAATCCAGATCACAAGCAGCAAGACGCTCCCGCGCTTCCCGAATGCCGTAAAAAACAGTCTCATCGCACAAGCTCGGCCCGGGATTTACCTCCGGAGAAATCCGATCCCCCGCCACCGGAACCGGATTTCTTTCCCTTCTCGTCCGCCAACCGCGCGAGACTTTGCTGAACTTCAGAAATGCCTGTTTCCATCTTCTGCAGACGGGATTCCATCCCGCCTATTTTCTCGAACAGGGCGTCGAATTTTCTTTTGAGATAGCGGTCAAGACCTTCCGGTTCATAAATACCACCCACGCGGTTAATCTGGCGATCTTCCGCGATATCATGCACCACCCCGTATTTCTTCACTCCGGTTTCCCCATCCTCGGCCGCACTGCAGACCGGAACCAAAACAGAAAAAGGGGACGCGAGCAGAAAGACAATCCATAATTTTGAAGCGTGGCTCATTTCAAACTTCCCTCCTCCGGAAAATTTTTTGTTCCGGTTTTTTCCGTTTCCAACATCGCCCAGTCGATTTGGTAGACACACAATACGGTTTTAGTCGCGGGATCGCTGCTGCTCAGGAAAGGTTTAAAAACGGAAAGCCCTTTTCCTCCCAGATAATACAGGCGGAACAGCAAAGACCGTATTAAACTCCGGTCCGCGAATAAAGATTTGATTTTACCGTCCCGTTCGAACAAAAGCGCGGAAACATCAAGGCGCTCTCCCTCGTAGGGTCGCTCAACCAAATGCCCTTCTTCGAAATTAAAAAGGCTGATCGGTTTGCCCCGGACTTTCCCGTCCTGAACCGATATAAAGGAATCCATGCTGCTGCGGTCCACCCGCAATCCGTTGTCGAAAGAAAGAATGGGCCCCTGCTCCTGCGCCAAAGAAGCTTCCGCGGTATATTTCAAGACTCCTCCCGCCGCAAAAAGGGTGTTTCGAATATAATTCTTCAAACTGCTCTTGCTCCTGATTTGAACCGTCTTCGCCGCGGCCCCGCCCTCAAAAGCCGTCATGGCGGCTCTCGAAAAGAACTCACGCGAAGCCCCCTCCTTCGAAAGATGTTCCTCAGGCTCCAGCGGATCCAGAAGTTTCCGGAATCCGTCAAACAATAACGATCCGATTCCGTCACCGAACGCTTCGCCGGCAAATCCTCCCGAGATCCCTCCCCGACGGGCAAGCTTGAAGGGCCCCGGAAAAGCGGCCGGCTTCACTGATTTTTGGATCTCCCTCGCTTTGTCAAAATCCCAGCGTCCGATCAGCTGCATGGAAACATTCTGAGTGATTAGATCATCGTAAATCAGGACATAAGAAGGCAAACGATCTCCGGTCCCGTGCGTCAGGCTCAGTAATTTCTCCGACTGATCCGGAGCGATTTTCCCCGAAAGTTCCCGCCCCGCTTCAGCACGGGAAAGCACGACCAGCTTCAGGACCAGTGAAACCGCCTGCTGAATATCAACTCCCAGAGACTGAAGATAGACCAGGGCCTCGTTTCCTCCCGCATTGATCATACGAAAAATCCCCGCGGATTCCCGCTCATCGATCGACAGAAAAGCCCGGGCCACCCAATACATCACCGGTAAATGCTGGCTGCCGCCGTCCGACGACACCTTTCGCCCCGCGATAGAAAGAACAAAGTATCCGGGAGGCCACCAGCTGTGGACCACCGCGTCCCGGGACGTCTGCTTTTTAATCTCGGAAAGGACTTGGAACCAGGTATCGTTCATAATAGGACGGATTCTCGGTCCGACCACGTTCGCCGTCACCAGCGGAAGCGGAAGCGCAAGCGCAAGAACCAGAAAAACCGCTATCCCCTTTCCCCAAGGGAGAGAAATTTTATTGCGAAAGCACTTCTCAAGCAAACTCTCGAAAAACATCCTGATTTGTTCCGCGCCCAGCGCCGTCAGCAAAGCCATCGGAAGGACGAGCAAGAGCGAAAATCTTTCCGTCTGCAGGCTCAACAGGTAAAGAGGGACCGCAAAACACAGCAGGATTAAAGAAGGCAAAAATCTTTCCGTTCCATTCCGTCTCCAGTGCGCCAACGGTGAAATCAGCGCCCCGATCAATGCGATAAAGCAGGTCACGTAATTTCCCGTCAAGTAAATCAGTTTTTTCAGACTGATCGCCTGGGATTCACCCACCGTCAGGAAAACGTTGGGCCATAGAGCCCCTCCTTCCCGCGCATAGAGAAAAACGGATGCCCCTCCTTCCAAAAGTGAGTCATAAAGCCCGAAGGGAGTAATAAAAAAACACGCGGAGCCCATCGCCAGGGGAACGTAGGCCGTCAAAAAGCGAAAAGAGGCGTTTAAAAGGGACCCGCCGCAAAGCCGTTGAAAAAGGCCGTACAGGAAACTGCTCGCCACGGTCAAAATAAAGATGAATGGCCAGCCCTGCCAAAAAAGGGGGTACAGTCCTGTCAGAACGCCCGCCAACGCTCCAAAAAAAAACGCCCGGCGGGAATTCCGGATCGCGGCGAATTGAAGGATTAAAACGGAAAGGGGAAAAAGAAAATTATAAAGATCCGTATCGTACCAGCCAAAAGCGCTTCTCTGAATAAAAATGGGAGACAGCATTAACGCAAGAGCTCCGATGAAAGCCGAAAGAACACGGACCCGAATCAACCGGCAGAGCAGATAGAAAAGAGGGATCAAAAGGAAGCTGAACGCCACCGGAAAATAACAGAGCGCTTTCATCATGGAAATACCGGGCTTTAAAAACAGGAGCAGACGGTAAAAAAAGTATCCAAGGTAAGGATGCCAACTCATCCACGGCCAGGCCCCCTGGGGAATCTGCCGATTGGGATCGTAATATCTTCCGTTCCGGCATTCTCCGGAAATTCGCCCCGTCCGGGAAATCTGCTCCGTCAGGTAATAGTAATAGTACGAATCCGCCTCGAGCAAATACGGAGTTCCCGCAGAAGACGCGGACACTCCCAGCATCTTGGCCCGTGTATTGGCGACCACCTGGTCGAACTGTTTTTTCCCTGACCGGATAATCTCTTTCGCCTGAAGAACGGCCATCCGGGCCCGCTCCGGCTCCGGAACTTGAGGAAGCAATTGGGACAATTTCGTCTTCACCTGCCCCAAAATCGTTTCATAGACAACCGTTTCCGCCTGCCGTCTGCCCGAAAAAAGGGATCTCCCCCAGCCTTCTCCGGACACATCCCAATACCAGCAGATACGGAAATAGCCGCTCAAAAGGCCTGTAATTAAAATGGCAAGGAAAACGGCTCCCACCCATTTTGCCCGCCCCTGCAAATTCTCCGGGAAAGATTGTTTTTCTTGTTCTGTCTTTTTCAAAAGCACACTCCCTCTCGTTCAGATCCGTATCCTCTGCGAAAAATCCGTGGCAGATACGGCCTTTTCCAAAATTCCCTGTACCGATAAAAGATCTCAACCTATAATAACCCCGATGAAACCCGAAAATGTTTTAGTGGTCATTCCCGCGTACAATGAAGAACGGGCCATTCGCCGTCTCGTTCAGGAAATCAAACTCTGTTACCCCCATTTTCACGTGGTGGTCATTAACGACGGCTCAACCGACAATACTGTCGGCGAAGGCGAAGCCGGCGGAGGAGTCGTCGTTTCCCTGCCCTTCAACCTCGGGATCGGCGGCGCCGTTCAAACCGGCTACAAAATCGCCCTGGAGGGCGGTTTTGACTGCATGGTTCAAATCGACGGAGACTATCAGCACGATCCGAAATATATTATGTCCATTATCACTCCCGTGCTCTCGGGAGAATTAGACCTCTGCATCGGAAGCCGGTTCCTTTCACCGGACGCCCCTTTCCGATCGACCTTCCTGAGGAGGATCGGCATTCGCTTCTTTGCCATCCTGCTCGGCTGGATCACCGGCATTCATATCACAGATCCGACATCGGGATTTCGCGCGACAGGGGCTAAATTGATCCGGCAATTCGCCCTCTATTACCCGATGGATTTCCCGGAACCCGAAGCAATTCAAATCGCCAAACGTTATCGCGCAAAAATCGGCGAAGCCCCGGTCCAGATGCGCTCAAGGCTCGGAGGAAGATCCTCCATCCGGTATTTGACCACCCTGTACTATATGATCAAAGTGACGTTCGCGATCCTGATCGACACGATGAAGAAAAAGGAATAGGAGCGTTTCATGCAGGTAAAAACTTCCGTCATTCTGATTTCCCTCGCAATTTTTCTCCTGGTCGTTGATTTGATCCGCCGCCAAAAAATCACGTTCCGCTATTCCCTGTTTTGGCTGTTTACCTGCTCGGTCGCCCTGATCCTGGGAAGCTCTCCCCGCCTCCTGGACCGCCTCGCAAATCTGGCCGGTTTCACACTGCCCAGCAATTTCGTCTTTTTCCTGCTTCTCTCCTTCTTTATTATTCTGAGCCTTCTTCTGACGCTTTATATCAATGAGCAAAACAGCCGCACGGAAATTCTGGCCCAAAAAATCGCCATCCTTCAGCAAAAACTCGGCGAGCTGGAAAAAAAATCCGGGCCGGAAAAAGGCTCAGGCGGCTGATCTCCTCTTAAAGTTTTTCTTTTTGTTCGGAATGGTCGGGTTCGGGAAATGGCATTCCGGGCTCCTGAAGCGGCGCTTCTTCCGCCTTTTTCTCCTCGGACAATTTTCCCTCCAGCGTGACCGCGAGATCCTCGCGGTTCAAAGCCCGAAGTTTCGAAATGGGTCCCAAAACCCGCTCCTGTTTCCCTTCCAGAAAATACACGAGCCCCAAGCCGTAAAGCGCATTCGCATCTTGCCCGGAAATCCGAACCGCCCGGCGGAATGATTTCCCGGCATTTTTCAAATCCTGTTTTTCGGTCAAATACAGCCACCCCAGACTGGCGTAGGCTTTTGAGAACTTCGAATCAAATTGAACGGCTTTCTTGAAAAGCTCTTCTGCTTTTTCGGTGTCTTTCGCAACCGCAATGGAAATCAGCCCAAAGTTGAAATACGCTTCCGCGTAAGTCGGGTCCAGTCTCAAGGCTTCTTCGTACGCCTTGCAGGCGTTTCGAAACCCTCCCTCTTTTTGCGCATAGGCAACGCCGAGCGCATTGTAAAGCTGGGGCATCTCAGGATTGGACTCAATCGCCTGTTCAAAGACTTCAATCGCCTTGTCTTCTTCCCCCGCCTGCAAATAGGCCATTCCTTTTCCGTAAGTCTCCTGAAGCGTTTCCGCCTGTAGCGGACAAGACCCGAAAAGATAAGCCGCCCCGAAAACCGTAAGGGCACGGAGAATTCTATTCTTCATTGGCATCCATTTCTTTGCTGACGGCATTGGCCGCATCCGCCGCACTAGCTTCATCTGCCTTTTGGGCGTCCCTCGCTTCCTTTGCCACTTTCGCTTTCTTTGCCGCCGTTGAGACCTTCTCTCTTTTTGCCATTCTCACTTCCCTCGCATCCTTTGCTTCCTTTGATTCCCCTGCCACCGCGACCTCATCTAATTTCTCGGCCGCGATCAGCATGCGGGAAACCGTCATCGTGCACTTGACGATATCCGACCCTTTGCTTTTAGGAACCAGGGAATATTGAATAATCTGGAACAAATAATCGGACTGTTCCAGGGCATTCATGAAATCAAAAACATCGCTGAGCTTGCCTTCACAGTCAATGTTGGTCCGGTACTCCTGCAAAACCACCCGGTCCTCCATCTCTCCCGTCTTGATACTTGCAATCGAAATGGACTTCTGCTGGGCAAGCGTTTCAATTTTTTTCAGAAGATCCGCAATAATTTCCTGCTGAGTCTTTTCCCCCGAATCGAAATAGGAAGACACTTCGGAATACCCCGTCAGGATGCTGTCCTTGAAAGACAGGATTCTCTGGCTCTTGGCAATTGACAAAGACCGGGTCTCCAGTTCGCCATCCAGCACTTTCATTTCGGAGAGGATGGGCCCGAGCACCAGGCGATCCAACAGCAGCAACCCGACGCATCCCAACGCGGCAAAAAAGAGAATTCTCTCGTTCTTGCCCAACTTGCCGTAGAAAGCGTTAATCTGGTCAAATACCGATATGGACGCCACAGTGCTCAACCTCCATGGAATGGTAAAAATCACTGGCCCGGTTCAACTGAATCATCAAACCCCCTCCGCCAGGGCGCAGGAAATCTCAAAATCAGCCACTTCCCGCTTCCCCTCCCGCCGGGACTTCGTCTGTTCCGTTTTGACGTCCCGGTAATAATTGGATTCTTCCAGCTTGGTCACAAAAGCAAAAACGCGGGACATGGAATCCGCGGTCCCAGCAAATTTCAAATTCCCCTGGTCGTCATAACTGAAACTGGCAAGATAAATTTCCTCACCGATCAAAGACATCAATTTCTGAAACGCGTAAAGCCCTCCGTCTCTTTTTTTCAGCAAATTGTCCAAAACGCGGGCCTTAGTCGAAGTCCTTTCCAGAAGCTGGGCCTCTTTGGTGATGGCCTTGTCCAACGCCTCCAGCTTGGCCACCCGCGTTTTCAGGATGAACATCTTTGCCGCGAGGAAAAAGACAATCAACGCAAGAAGCATCATGATCAAAATACCGAGCACCATCACATCCTTCCCGCCCTCCCGCACCTGCCGTCTCATCCTGACTTCTTTGGGCGTCAGATCAATCTTCAGGCGATCCCCTCCGGCCAAAGAAGCGATTACTTCCAGCCAGGCGACTTCTTTTTCCGATTTCACGGACTGAAGCGCGTCTTTTGAAAAATCAAAGTGTTTCTCATAGGGAACCATCTCAACGGTCATCTGGGAAGTTTCAACCTGAGGAATCGCCGTCTTGATCTCTTTCTCCAGAAATCCGAACCCTTCAATCAGGCCCGTCAGAAGAAGCGTTTTGACGGCACGGCCGATCCCCTGATTCTGGTAACCCGCAATGGACTGATTGAGTTCCTTTAAAAAATCCGTCCGGGCGGATTCCAAACTTTCCGTAAAATGCTTGGCCCCGACGGGAATGCTCCTGACAAACAGCATCTGGCCGTTGTCGACCACCGTAAAATCCGAGTTTTCCCAATCGAGATAGACCCCGCCGATCGCTCCGTCTCCCGCGGTTTTTGAAAAAGCGGCATAGGCCAGAGCCAATCCCTCCGATGCCACGATGATGCGGTCCAGATCCAGGCCGGCCTGATCAAAAATAACCCCGCAGCGATCGATGACCAGGCGGTTGACAATCACTAAAAGGACATTCGTGTAATGCTGCCCCGGAGTGTCCACGCAGGTGAAATCGATCACAATTTCGTCCCGGGAATAAGGCGTGTAACGTCCCGCCTGAAGGTCAATAATCTTCTTGATTTCTTCACGGTCCGTCGACGGCATATCCACGTTTTTCGAGATAAAAAGAGACGACGGCAGCACGCAAACGACCCGGCAGGATGACAGTTTCAATTCATCCAACGCGCTGACAAGGTACTGGCCCATGTCTCCGGCTTCCCCCGAAGAAAACTTCTTGTGCCGGAGATTCTGAATGCTCAGTCTCCCCTGAAGATTCCTGGCATGAACGAGTTTAATATCGTTTTCGGTCAGACTGATCCCGATGAGATCTGCTGACCGTCGGGACGATACAATCCGTTTTTTGGGAACGCCTTTACCCATTCTCCGGTTTCCTTTCACTCATCAATCGATTCTCCGTTTCATCCGGCATTCTGGCCCGGGAAGAGCGGAATGATTCTTGAAATTCTCCTCCCCGGAAGACTCCCGTGCTCAAGGCTGACCTTGACGGCCACAGGCAAATAGGACTCGATCCATCGCTTTCTCCATTCAAAAATCTTCCGGTGCTCATCCCATCCATAATACTCAAACAGGCACAATCCGATTCCGGACGCGACAACCTTCTCCTGAACCGGAAGCTCCGTTTTCGGAAATAATATCCTCGGATAACTTTCTTCCTTCCTCAAAACAATTTTCGCCTCCGGATTTGCTTCATAGCGAAGACGGACCGGGACAGAAATCTTCTCTTCCGGGCTCCCGGTCTCCGCCGAAACGCTCCGCGCCGCGAGCCGATAGAATTGAAGAAAGCGCCCGTCCCCCGAAAAGGCCGAAGAATCGTAAAGCAGCGCGTTTCTCAGATCCGAAATGACTTTCTCGAGAAAAAGCTCCATCTCCAGCGCCGGTTGTTCCTGTCCGGCCCGCTGCCAAAGTTTCAGCCCCTGGGCAAACGTGGCATAAACCGCCGTAGCAAGAATCGAAATCATCAAAACCGCAATCAGGATTTCAATAAAAGTAAAACCGTTTTTTTGTTTATCCATTTATTATAAACTGAATTTTTGCGGCTTCGTGAAATAAAAAACGCGGGAAAACTTTTTTTCTCCGCCCCCGCTGGGCCAGGAAATGAAAGCCCGTCCGGTATAGAGTTTTTTTTCAATGGGGCCCGTGGAAAGAAGCAGAAAACGATAGGTCTTCCGCCTTCCCATCAAGACTTCGTCTCCGTTGATTTTCGGAAGTTTCCCCGTCTCCTTCAGGGCCTCCCGAAACTCCCATATTTTATTCGCGGCCAGATGTCCCGCCTCAAGACGGCTCTCGGCATAATTCAACGCGTTGAGGGAGGTCATCAAAGGCTGGTAAATCGCGACTAGAAAAACACCGAGAAGAACTACGCTGGTCAACACTTCCAGCAGCACAATGCCTTTTTTGCCTTCCATCACTCTCCCCTTCCGTCAACGGTTCAAACAACCGACCGGATTCATGCATCCCACAAGTTCCGCCCTCTCCCGGCTTCCAGATCCTGAAGATTCCTCCCCGCAACCCCAGGCATCAATCCCAATTCGTCACGTCGTCTTTTGTTTTTTCCGATTTCGTGTCTCTGCCCAGCGAAAAAAGATCATAGTCATGAGGCCGATGCGTTCCGGGTGACGCGTACTGATACGGATGCCCCCAAGGATCCAGCGGCAGTCTTTCCAGGTAAGGGCCGTTCCAATTATTCGGAACAGGCGCGGCAGTCGGTTTTTTGAGCAGGGCCATGAGCCCTTGCTCGGTGGAAGGGAAAAAACCATTATCCAGCTCATAAAGCTTTAAGGCCGTCGGGATATTGACGGACACATCCGCTTTGGCAGCGGCCGTCCGTGCCTGTTCGGACCGGCCCATGAAACGCGGGAGAGCCATCGCCGCCAATGTCGCAATGATGATCACAACGAGCAGGATCTCAATCATGGTAAATCCCGCTTCGGAAACAAACAGAATCTTTCTTTTCCTCTCTCGCATTTCGCTCTCCTTGGCTTTTAAGTCTCAACAGAAATTTAAATAACTACTGGATCATCGCATTAATACTGAAAACCGGCAGAAGCAAAGCTCCGATCACAAAACTGAGGACCAAGCCGACCGCCAAGATCAGTAAAGGCTCCAAAAGCCTCATCAGAGTCTGCACGGTCAGATCCACCTCCTGCTCATACCAATCCGAAATCTCAAACAAAATGTCATCCAACCGCCCGGTTTCCTCCCCCACTTTGGCAAGATGAAAAACAAACCGGGGTAGCAGCGACGCGTCCCGAAGGATATCGCTGAAACTGCCCCCTTCCTGAAGGACTTTGCAAGCCGAATCCAGCTGAAACCGTATCGCCTCATTCTGAAGCACCGGTATCGAAATACGGACCGCATTCAAAATATGAACTCCGTTTTTCAGCAAAAGCGCCAGTGTTCGGCTCAGCCGGACCGTCTCCATTTTAATGATCAATTCGCCGATTTTCGGAATTTTCAAAAGAAGGCGGTCAAGAATCATTTTCTCCTTTTTAATTCTCAGGCTTCTCCGGAGCAAGAAATAGGCAAACAGCAGAAGTCCCAAAGCCGCGGGCCAACCCTTTTGGAATGAGTGGCTGATGGAAATCAAAACCCGGGTCGCGAGAGGAAGTTCCTGCCCCAGGTCGCTAAAGAACTGGGAAAAACGCGGAATCACAAACGCCATCATAAACGAAACGGTCGCAACTCCGGCTGTAAAAAGAAAAACGGGATAGGTAAGAGCCGTGCGGACTTTTTTCAGGAGGACATCCTGCTGTTCCCGGTAGTTTCCGATCCGAAGCAGGGATTCCTCAAGATTGCCGCCCCCTTCCCCCGCGCTGATCAGGGCAATGTCAAAAGCGGAAAACACGCCGGGAAAGTCCGCCAAGACCTGTGAAAATGATTCGCCTTCGCGGACTTTGGCCTGGATGTTTTCAACCAGTTCTTTCATGGCCGGATTGGAAGCTTCTTCGGACAAAATCGCAAGCGCTCTTAAAATCGGGACCCCCGCTTTGATCAATTTGGACAAGTGCCGGTAGAAAACCACTAATTCACGGCCGGACAGCTTTCCTTTTTTTACGGCCGAAAATAATTTTTGAAGATCTTTTTCCTTTTCCTCAAAAATATCGACCGGAAGAAGTCCCATCTCATTGACCTTATCGACGGCTTCATCCGAAGTTTCCGCGAAAAGGATTCCCTCCACCTGTTCATAAGGTCCTCGTTTCGCTTTATACTTAAATCGCTTCTTCATCCTTCGAGTGCTCCTTGCAGAAGTTTTCAATCCTCATGCGGTCCGTGCTGTTGATCGCAAGGAAAGAAAGTCCAACGCGGTACGAAAACTTCCCTTCCGGCCCCAGAGAATCCAGATACCGGTGGATGTGCAGCACCCTCCCGATACTTTGAATCGGATCCTGTCCGTCGGGAAGATCAATGGTCAGTTCCAGAAGATCTCCGGGCTTCGGAGATTGATACGTCATCAGGCACATGCCGCCCGCGCTGATATTTTCAATCTTTCCAACAATGGTTCTCCCCTTAAATTTGGAAACTCCGTCAGGGCCCGTGCTGGCCTCCTCCACGGAAACGGTCCGGTAGGGGATGTTCAGGTACAATCCTATTCTCTGATACTTCCGTTTTTCAGAAAAATCGACAGTCTCTTCATCCTCCGAAGAAACCTCTTTGGGCGCAACGGTCCGCTTTTCGGGAATCTCCGTCCCGGACGGTTCAGGTACAAAAACCTGAGGAGACAAATTCTCTGCGGTTTTCACCTCATCCGCCAAAGTCACTTCAATAATTTCGTCGGGAGTCGTCACGCCTTTCAAGACTTTCCTCCAGCCATCCTGCCGGAGCGTCTCCATTTTCATCGCGCGGGCTCTGGCTTTCACGTCTTCGGAAGTTGCGCGCGAAAAAATCATTTTCCGGATTTCTTCATCCACCACCAAGATCTCCTGAATCGCCGTACGCCCCCAAAAACCGGTCCCGTTGCAGGCGTCGCATCCCCGTCCCTTGAAAATTTTAACGGGTTCATGGGGAGGCAGGGAAAGATCCCTCCGAATCATCTCCTTGACTTCGGAAAGCGCTTCGGCATCCTCCTGCTTGCAAGCCGGGCAAATGACTTTCACGAGCCTCTGCGCAATAAAGGCAATCACGCTCGAAGCCACCAAATACGGTTCAACGCCGATATCCAGAAGGCGGTTGATCCCGCTCGCGGCATCATTGGTATGCAGCGTGGAAAAGATCAGATGTCCGGTCAAGGCCACGCGAATCGCAATATCAGCCGTTTCAAGATCCCGAACCTCTCCGACCATCATCACGTCCGGATCATGCCGCAAAACACTCCGAAGCCCCCGAGCAAAGGTCAGCCCGATTTCAGGCATAACCTGGATCTGCGTCACTCCCTGAATCTCGTATTCAATGGGGTCTTCGATTGTGATAATTTTTCTTTCGGCATCATTCAAAGAATTCAAAACGGCATACAGCGTCGTGCTTTTTCCGCTCCCGGTCGGGCCCGTCACAAAAATAATACCGTGCGGCCGCGCGATCAGTTCCTGCAGCGTCTTCAGATTTTTCGTCTCCAATCCCAGCTGATCGAAGCCCAAAATCATCTTGCTGGGCAAAATCCGGATGACAATACTTTCTCCGTAGGGAGTCGGGATCGAGGAAACCCTGAGGTCCAGCGATTGCTCCTGAGTCCGGACATGCGCTTTCCCGTCCTGGGGAAGTCTCCGCTCAACAATATTCAGATTCGCCATGATTTTGATGCGGGATAGAATCGGCATCAGGAATTGATTCATCTCGGCGGGAACCCGTTGTTCGATCAAAACCCCGTCAATCCGGTATCTCAGCCGGACCTTCCCTTTGAACGGTTCGATATGAATATCACTCGCCCTCTCTTTGTACGCTTCCAGAATGATCTGGTTGACCAAGTCGACAATGGAAGCCTTTTCGGCAAGTTTCTCAATGTCCTCTTCTTCCGTCTTCACTTCCGGGGCCGGCTGTCCCCGGGACGGCGATTGCGCCAATATTTTTTCAACCGTCTCCGCGCCGACGCCGTAATAACGCCTCAAGCCGTCCTCAATGTCCTGCCTCGGAGCAAAAACCACTTCAAGCTCACATCCCAGGCCAAAACGGATTTCGTCCAGCGTGTAGACATCAAAGAGATGGGACACCGCAATCGTCATTTTTTTTCCCTGCAATTGGACAGGGAAAAATTTGTAGTACCAAGCAAATTTTGCGGGAACCTTCTCCAAGGCATGACCTTCGGCTGAAATATTTTTCAGATTCACACAGGAAGATCCGGAGCTTTTCGCGTACAGGCCCAGAAGCTCCGATTCTTTCATAACTCCTTTCTCTACAATAAGTTGTGAGATTGGAACCTGCAAGTTCTCGGATTGCTTCTGCAGTGTTTCCAGTTGTTCTTTGGAAACAGCACCGGAATTCAAAAGAACTTTGTAAGACGCCTTTTCTGTCTGTCGGGCCATAGGATCTCTTTACCGTTTATTGAGGCGCTCTTCCGATCAAATAAAAATCCTGCGCAAACATCGTATCGTAATCCCCTCCGATAATTCTCTCGCAGTCTTCCACGGCATCTTTCACGGAAACAAACTCCCCTTTTTTTCCGGTAAAAGCCTCGCCGACGACAAACGGCTGAGTCATGAAATTAATCAGTTTCTCCGCCCGCTTGAAATCAATCTGGTCTTCCTTCGGAATTTCTTCGATGCCGACGACCTGAACGATCCTGCGAAGCGAATTGTGTTTCGCCATAAGACTCAGAATCTTTTGACCAATATCATAATGCTTTTGTCCCACAATACGCACATCGAGATTGGAAGAAGAGCTCGTCAGCGCGTTAATGGCCGGATAGAAACCTCTCTGCGCCAGATCTCTCGAGAGCGTGATCACGTTGTCCAAGCAGCTGAAAATCGCGACGACCGCCGGGTCCGTCATATCATCCGCGGGAACGTAAACGGCCTGCAGAGAAGTGATCGAACCGCCTCCCGGAATCGAGCGGATTCTTTCCTCGACGGAATTTACTTCCGAGGAAAGTGTCGGCTGATACCCCGATTCTCCCGGAACCCGTCCCAGCAAGAAAGAAATTTCCTGTCCCCCCTGCACAAAACGGAAAACATTATCCATAAAGAGCAGGACGTCTTTGTTTTGCTCGGCAAGCTCTTCGGCAATGGTAATTCCGGTATTCACGCATTCATAACGGGCGCCAGGAGGCTCGTTCATCTGCCCAAACACCAATTTCACCTTAGGAAGCAGCTTGTGCTCCTGCAATTCACAAAACAGATCGTTCCCTTCGCGAATGCGCTCTCCTATTCCGACAAACACGCAGGATCCGCTGTGTTTTTTCACGATATTGTTGATCAGCTCGAGAATCACGACGCTTTTTCCGCATCCGGCGCCTCCGAGAATTCCCGTCTTGCTTCCCTTCACCAAAGGATACAAAACATCCAGATATTTAATCCCCGTTTCCAGAACTTCCGCCTTGACGCCAAAGCGGCTTTTTAAATTAAACACCTCCTGCCGCGGAGGCCGGCGAATGGGCTTGAATTCCGTCGACTTCAGAGCTTCCATGTTGTCGACGGGGTCCCCAAACACGTTGATAATTCTCCCGTATAATTCATCCCCCACCCGGATGCAAACCGGCTTTCCAGTACTGATCACCGGCGCATTCAGTTGCAAATTCAAAGTGGCGGAAAGAGAAATGCAGCGCACGTCATTCCCCCCGAGATGTTCGGCAACCTGCATCACCACTTTCCGTTTGTCGACCGTATAGGTCTCGATTACTCCGTATAACGCGGGAATATTGCGGGCATCCGTAAAACGCACATCCACAACCGGTCCGCGGACCGAAATCACAATCCCGCGATTCGACCCGGCTCCTCCCGAACCTTCCTGTTCTTCCGGCATCACCATAATACAGCCACTCCTCTCACGCCTACCGAGAATGAAAATTGATTAACGTTTCCCGCCCTTCGCCACCTTGGACGAGCTAAACACTTCACGCATCGCCTTATTCAAATCGTCACGGCCCGATTTCTTGAAAGCCATCGCCAGATCCTTTTTCTCGCGGGACAGAGACTCGATGGCCTGTTCAAGCTGCTGGGCCTGCGCCGCCGCCTCGGCAAGCTTTGTGTCCGCGATCATTTCAAACAGGCGGGACGAAATCCAGATATCCGCAAGGACTTTCATAATACCGTCGATGCTGGACTCCGCAATGAAGTCCTGCCCCGCCTGAAGCAGGCTTCCGCCGCCACCACCGCCGAGCAATTCTTCGGCAGGCAAAAGCTTCACGACGCGGGGTTTCAAGATGTTAAAAGACTTGGGCAAGATATGAACGCAAACCGCCCGGCCCGATTCTCCGTTCATGCAACGGTTAATCAAAAAATCTCTGAGCTCAAGCGCTACGTAATACCGGTTCTCATCCGAGATATCCCGCCAAATCGTATCCACCCGGATGCCGAGAGCTCTTAGCCGTTCCGCGCCCCGCCAGCCGATGCAAAACACTTTCGCCGATTTATGCTTCTGATATTCCTGAGCCGCGACGAAACAAACCCGGTTATTTAAAAACGACATGAAACTGGATTCCGAAGTGGCAACCACAATGTCCGTCGTCGGATTATCGTTCCGGACGAGAGGACAATCCGTCTCAACGGATTCCAGCATGTTAAAAAAGATAAGAAAAATTTCCAAAAATTTTGCAAGATCTTCCTTCAATTTCGCGAAAGCAAAAAAACGGTTCGTCGCAACATCCTTGATAATGCTGATGATCTCCAGCAACGCTTCCACGTCGTCCAAATCACCTTTGATCCGGGCCGTTTTACTCATTGTGCGTTACCTTCCTTGCCGCGATTTTCAATCCTGCTCCAATTTCCTTCGAGCTTCCGTCTGGGCTTCTCTCAGGGCATTTGCCAAACTGCCGTCCACCAGCAGAGTTCCAAACTGGAGACAGATCCCCGCCATCAACGCTTTATCCGTCGCCATTTCAATCTCCATCGGACGGTTCAGCCGTTGGGAAATCACCTCTTTAATTCCACTGCTCTCTTCCTCTTCCAGAGGAAACGCGGACCGGATCACCAGCTTATTGATATGCGGCCCGACGCTCGACAGATCCAGATTCTTCCCCCGCTCCATAAAGTCCTTCACCAGCTCCCGGTGGATCGCGCCGATAATTCGCTTCCGGAACGCGATCCCCATCAGTTCCGTAGCGAAATCGATCACTTTCTCTTTCAATTCCTTCTCGATTTCCTGTCGCATTTTTTCGCTGGACTCGCGCGCACGGTTGATAATTTCCTCCGCCTGACTCCTTGCCTGCTTGAGCATGTCGTCTTCCTTCTGCCGGATCTCTTCAAGCGCCTGCGATTTCAGCGAAGCCGCCACACGAGTTGATTCCTCCTTTTTCGCCTGATACTCCTTCTCCGCCCCCTCGATTTTCTGGGCCAAATCTTTCTGTTTGGCGAGCAAATCCTGATACACGCGGTTCAGACGGGCAACCGCGCTTTCCGTGTCGCTGTACATAATTCTCTTCAGAAAGTAAATGACAACGCCAAGAACGATCAACTGCAGGATAATAAACTGAAAAATCGGCAATCCGCTCATAGCTCCCCCCTTAAACGTTAACGTCCGCTGAACAGCTGAAACACGACCAAAAGGGAAATAATCGAGGTCGCTTCCGCAAAGACAAGCATCAAAATAACCCCGGTGTAGATTTTAGGTGCCGCCGAGGGATTTCTTCCCAACGCCTTGATGGTCGCGTACCCAACCGCCGCAATCACAATTGCGGGGCCCAAAACCGCCACCATCATGATTCCGACTAGAATGATTGTCTGTTCCACAGCATCTTTCTCCTCAGGATTTCACCAAACTCCATTAAACAGGTCTCAAGTCCCCAGTTGCTTTCTCTCCAACGACTCCATTTCCTCAATCAAAATCGTGCAGGTATTGCTTTCAAAAAGAACCACCCCGGACCGGATCGGAATATTCCCGAAATCGGCAATCATAATCTCACCCTGCGGAAGCGCTCCGAGAAGAGGATAATGAAACGGCAAAACCTCATACTCTCCTTCATCTCCAATCAAATGAATCATCGGAACCTCTCCGTCAAAAACCACTCGAACCAAGCTGACAATTTGAAGACGAAACGTTGCCGGAAGCATCTCACCCGACCTCCACGTCAAATTCCGCTTCGTCAGGCCCTTTGGCCAGCAACGCCGTCAGATAGGCCTGAACCATCTGAGTAATCCTCTGGGCAATTTCATCCGTAATATTTCGTTCCGCACGAATCAGCCGGAAAAGTCCCGGATCCTGTTTTAAAACAAAATCCCGCAGTCCGCTTTGAAAAGCGGAAGTTTGGTCTTTGTTCAATTCTTTCAACATGCCCTGATCTTTCGCGTAAAAGATCATGACCTGTTCCTCCTGACTCACGGGACTGTTGGCCGGTTGTGTCAGCAACGTCTGCAAAATCTTTCCGGATCCCAATTTCTCCCGCATTTCTTCGGATTGGCCGCCGGTTTGCAGTTTACTGACGCGCAGCAATTCCTTGAACTGAATAAATTCAAGTCTTAATGACTTGGACACCGTTCTCGTTGCTTTCCATTGGACGCGACTTCCGACGCGGGACACGGACAAACCGACGTCCACCGCCGGCCGGAACCCTTCGTTGAAAAGCGGCAAGCTCAGATAAACCTGCCCGTCCGTCATGGAAACCAGATTCGTCGGGACATAAGCCGTCAAATCACCTTCCAGGAGCTCGACAATCGGCATGAACGTGATAGACCCGCCTCCGTGCTTCTTGTCCAACTGAGCGGCCCGTTCAATCATACGGGAATGGAGATAGAAAATATCCCCCGGGTATGAATCGCGGCCCGGAGGGACCTGCATCATCAGAGAAAGTTCGCGATACGCCCAGGCGTGCTTCGTAAAGTCATCGAAACCGACAAACACATCCTTTCCCTGATACATGAAATATTCCGCAACCGAACAGGCCGCGTAAGGCGCCAGATACTGAAGTCCGGGAGAGCTGGCCGCCGTTGCGGCCAGCACAATTGAATATTTGAAACAGTCGCTCTCTTTCAAAAGACTGATCACTCTTGCGAGCGCCGAACGGGTTTTCCCGATCGCGCAGTAAATACAAATCACTCCGGTATCTTTTTGATTTAGCATGACATCGGTCAAAACCGTGGTTTTCCCCACCATCTTGTCGCCCAAAATCAACATCCGCTGCCCTTTACCGATCGGAAGCATAGTGTCCACAAGTTTAAGTCCGGTTTCCAGCGTGCGAGACAAATTTTCGCGGTCCATAATCGCCGGTGCGTCGTTAAAATAGGGGATTACTCCGTCAAACTTGACCGGCCCCAATCCGTCCAGAGGCTCCCCAATCGGATCAATAATTCTCCCGATGGTCCCCGCGCCCACGGACATATTGAACGGCTCCAGCGTCGCGATCACTTCTCTCCCGGGAGTAATCGGTTCATGCTCTTTAACAATCAGAACCTGCGCGCCCTTTTCATCAAACCCCATGATAATCCCTTCGCTGCCGTAGCCAAATTTGACCAGTTGCCCGAGGAAGCAATTTTGGAAATTCACAACGGTCACGATACAGCCGCTTACGGATTTCACAAGCCCATGTTCCGTGTAACGAAGATCCCTCATCCCTTCCGCGCTCCTTTAGGAATACCGGAAAACTTCCCGGGTCTATTCTTCACGGCTTTCATCAAGAGACGGCACTCTCTTCCTGCGCTTTTTTCTTCAGTTTTTTCTTGGCCTCATGGATATAAATAACCAGCTTCTCGGCAAACTGGCTCTGTTTCAATTTCGAGAGCCAGGTCACATAAAAGATCGTTGCGAAAACAGCGACAAATCCGATGATCCCCAGAATAATCCACCAGGTCGTGGCCAAGTCCGGTTGAAATCCCAATTGAAGAATATTGACAATCCTTCTCATTTTCTTGATCGCCTCGGCAATTTGCTCCACGCTGCTTTTCTTGAGGGGAATTTCCAAAAGCAAATCCTGGAGCGTCTTGACTTTATCTTTGGCCAGCTGAAGTCTCCGGTTATTCAGCGTAAAGGCATTGACCCGCTTGTCAACTTCCGAAGCCCCTTTAACGTCCTCCTGGAGCGCACGAATCGCGCTCAGGGTCTCATCCGCAAATCCCGAACTCTGTTTCGCAAATTCGTCATAAGAGCTTCCGGTAAAATACTTAACCAAGGTGTCGGTTTGTTTCTTCAGATAATCCAATTCCTCCTCGGGAATATACCAAACATCCTTGATCGTAATTTCGTATTTCTTCTTCTCTTTGGGGCCAAACTCGTCCTCTTTTTCAACGACAAATCGTTTTTTATCCTCGTCATAAAGCAACTGAAAATCAAGCCGGTCCAGCACGCCTCCCGCATCGATTTCCGGCGGAAGTTCTGACCTCACCGTCATCTTCTTCGCCTCATCCGAAGGATTTTCCGCATTGATAATGACTTTGGCCTTTCGCACCTCCCCGCCTTCCGTCATCTGAAGCTGTCGCATGGCATCGAGTGACATCGCGTCATTCTGAATTTTCTCCAGCAGCATTTTATGGGCCCGATAAAGCTCAATCATTTGCTTCATCCCAAGCTTGGACGCCTGCCCTTCTTCAATGGTGCCAATCTGATCCATCGCTTTTTCATAAACCAGCTTCCCGGTCTTTTCATACTTGGTCCCCTGTAAAAGTTTCAGATTCTGCCCTAAATCTTCCCGAACCTTCGTAATATCCTCCGCGGGAATCACCCAGACGTTCCGGACGCTCACAACGGTCGTAAGGGTTTCCTTCGGCTGCAGTTCGACATCCTTGCTGAGATAATAGGCCCCGGTTTCGTCATTCCGCTTCACCTCCATACCGGCGCGATCCACAACATCTTCCGGAAGAATTTCGGGCGGAAGCGGATAGACAATCGAGGTTTTCAATACGTTGGTTTCCGAAGGATTGACGGCAAGAATTTTGACTTTAACCTGCTCATCTGCGGCAAGCAGCAAGCCGGAAAAAAGGATTTGGAGTAAAAGGATAAAGACGACAATATAAATTCTCTCTTTACTCATAGTATGACTGTATACCCTCTTTGGGATAATCCCTGGTTCGAAAGTCCTATAAACCGTTTTAGGTTCGCTCTCCTAAAATAACGGCCTTAAAAGAGAATTTCTGAAGGCGGCTAACCTTCCATTTCCATCCACCAGGTCACAACCGCTTCCTGCTTTCCTTCCTTTGATTCACTGGCCTTTTTCAAAGCAAGCAAATATGCGACAATTTCATCAAGCTTCCCCATCACATTTCCGATTGTATTGCTCTGATGTTCGGTTAATTTCTGGACTTGTTCCTCCACAAACCCCAATGACTTTGCCGTTTTGTTGGCCAAATCCACCAAATCATCCACCAATGCCTTTGCGATCTTTTGAGTATCTCCGCTTTGAGAATTAATGGCCTTGGTCAATTCCTGCACTTTACTCATAATTTCCTGAATATCGCCCATTTGGTCCGAAATAGTTTCCTTGGAATCTTTCCCTCCCAATTTATCCCTGATCTCCGTGGCGATATTGACCACACTGCCCGCATTGTCGTTGACTTCATTGCAAAGGGCCGTCAGCCGGGTAATCTGTCCGCCAAGTAGTCCCACCTCCGTCCAATTCACGCCGGAACCGCTCAGCTGCGCAATCCCGACCCAGTTGATTCCGCTATGCGTCACCCCGCTGACATCCGTCCAATTCAATCCCTCTCCCGTCATTACAGACAGATCATCCCAATTGACCCCGCTTGTGCTCATCGTTTGAATATCATCCCAATTGACTCCGGCTTCGGAGAGGACCGCAATGTCATTCCAGTTTACCCCCGCAGTGGACATCGCCTCCAGATCCGAAAAATTAATTCCGGCCTTTGACAAAGCTTCAAGAGAGCTCCAATTAATTCCGGAATCCGCCAAAACCTGAAAATCTTCCCAATTAATCCCGGATTGGCTCAAAACTCCCATATCCACCCAATTCACGCCCGCTTTGGAAAGCGCTCCTAAATCATCCCAATTGACCCCCGCCTCGGAGAGTATTTTAAAATCACTCCAATTGACTCCCGCAACGGAAAGACTCCGGATATCGTTCCAATTCACGCCCGCAGTCGTAAAAGCCCCAAAATCCGTCCAATTCACGCCGGCTTTCGAAAGATTGCTCAAGTCGTCCCAATTCACTCCGACCTGTGTCAGCAAATTCAAATCATTCCAATTGACCCCGGCTTTGGAAAGGACCTGCAAATCATCCCAGTTCACTCCCGCTTTCGTCAACATATTCAGGTCATCCCAATTTACCCCGGCGGAAGCCAGCAAGCTCAAGTCATTCCAATTAATCCCCGATGCCGTCAGCATGCTCATATCAGCCCAATTCACATTAGCCGTAGTCAGTTCCATCAAACTCGACCAATTCACTCCGGCCGTGGTCATTGCATTAAGAGCGTCCCAATTCACTCCGGCAACGGAAAGTTCGGACAGGTTACTCCAATTCACATTGGCTTTTGACAAAATCGAAATGTTATCCCAATTCACACCGGCCCCCGCCATAAAATTCAGGGAATCCCAGTTAATATTGGCATGGCTCAAAACGCCAAAATCACTCCAGTTGATCCCGCTCGCGGAAAACTCCTTGATCCCGTCCCAGTTCACGCCCGCTTTACTCATCACATCCAAATCACTCCAGTTCACGCCCGCTTCCGTCAGCACATTCAAATCGTTCCAGTTCACGCCAGCCGTTGTCAGCGCGTTCACATCCTCCCAATTGATTCCGACACCGCTCAACACCTGCAAATCGCTCCAGTTCACGCCCGCGACCGTCATCGCATTGAAGTCAGACCAGTTCACACCGGCCTTTGTCAGAGCAGTCACATCACCCCAATTGATTCCGGCATCGCTCAATACTTGCAAATCGCCCCAGTTCACGCCCGCGACCGTCATCACATTTAAATCAGACCAGTTCACACCAGCCTTTGTCAGAGCATTTACATCATCCCAATTGATTCCTGAATTGCTCAACACCTGCAAGTCATTCCAGTTCACACCTCCAACCGATAATGCTTTAACCCCGTCCCAGTTCACTCCGGCTTTCGTCAACACATCCAAATCACTCCAGTTTACTCCGGTCTTTGTCAGCACACTCAAATCACTCCAATTAATACCGGATGTCGTCAATGCGGTCACATCTCCCCAGTTGATCCCGGCTTCCGTCAGAACCTGAAGATCTTCCCAGTTCACACCTCCGGTCGACAACGCCTTGATCCCGTCCCAGTTCACGCCGGCCTCACTCATCACATCCAAATCACTCCAGTTCACGCCCGCTTCCGTCAGCACATT
>Ga0172375_10001939_pt1 | contig 32878 bp, 22 predicted proteins | sample LakKiv1m_FD_114537 | JGI IMG/M metagenome (GOLD analysis project Ga0172375, IMG submission 114537) | Freshwater microbial communities from Kabuno Bay, South-Kivu, Congo - kab_092012_11.1m | ecosystem: Environmental > Aquatic > Freshwater > Lake | place: Democratic Republic of the Congo... | reverse complement strand
GGCGATGGAAACCCGGCTGAGATGGTCGAAACATAAAAAGGTAATTTGCAATCACCCGTAATATCCGGAACAAAAAATTCCAGTTTTGGTGCCTGATTTCTTGATTTCTTTGTCATACAAAAACAAAAGTAAACAATTTAACTCAAGGTTGAATTTTTGATTTAAAGACACTTTTTTATTGCTCGTAATACAATTTTTTATAAATTTACAAGCTAATTTTGATTCTAAGATCATGAAAAAAAATTATATACTCTTTGTTTTGCTTATCGTTGTTGGGTTTGGGAAACTTACCGCCCAAAACGACCTCAAATTTACCAATGTAATGTTTAACGAACTTACATTCAACCCTGCTATTGCTTCCAGCACTAGTAACATCATGGCGTCCTTAGATGTGCGTTCCCAGTGGACTGGCTTTCCCCAAGGACCAAAATCACAATTTTTTAATGCCTATTCAACTGTTCCTAAAATTGGTGGCATCGGTCTTACCATTATTAATGACAAACTTGGCTTCGAAAAATCAATTACGGCTCGTGCTTCCTATGCACATAAACTTAAACTTTCTAAAATAAATTTCCTCACATTCGGTGCATCAGTAGGTATTCTTAACCGCTCAATCGATTTCGAAAAACTTACCTTCGAAGAGTCAAACGACCAAACAGCTATCAACGCTCAAACAAGCCAACTCAAACCCGATTTCGGATTCGGAGCAACACTTGTTTTAAAAGATTTTAACTTCTCCGTTTCATCCACTCACCTCACTCAATCATTAGATAAATCGACCTTCTACCAAACACCGCGTCATTACTACATTTATACCTATTATAAAATAAAAGCATCTGATAAAGTTCAGATAATACCCTCTGTTTTTGTAAAAAGCAGCGAATTCACTACGCAATTCGAGCTTAACACTAATGTGTATTACGATAAAAAATTCTGGCTTGGTGCTACCTATCGTCATGGAGCAAATGCTTCTGCATTGGTTGGCTTCAATATTACACAACAAATCTCACTGGGTTATGCATTCGATTATAACTATGGTCCGGCAAAATCCTATAGCTCTACCTCGCACGAAATAATGCTCATTGGCTCTTTCAAAGGATTTGGTGGCAAGGTAGCTCAACCATTTTTCAGATAATATTCATTTTAAAAAATGTTTAATGAAGCAGGCAATACCTCTCCTGTTATTATTTTCTTTACTTCTTTTACATGATGATGCTAATGCTCAGCAAGTAATATTTAAATCTATTATCCAAAAAGAAGCAGAGGAATACAGTAGTTATCATTTTACTTCTGCATCTCAATGGGATAGTTTAAATCAATCAAAACACCCATCAATAAATGCACAACCAAACTATAAAGTTAAAAGCCAATCATGCAACTTAGATCATATTGTGTTCGGATGGTTTCCATATTGGGGAGGAACTACCTATCTTAACTATGACTGGTCCTTACTTTCCGATATGTCCTTTTTTGGATATGATGTAGATCCAAATACGGGAAACGCAACCAGCACACATGGTTGGGCTACGTCCGATGCAGTTGATTCTGCTCTGGCTAATGGTGTTCGGGTAAATTTATGTGTAGTGCTTTTTGCAAATCATGCAACTTTTCTTACTAACCCCACAGCACGTCAAACCTTAATTACAAATCTTATTAATTTAGTTCAATCACGTAATGCAAATGGTGTGAACATAGACTTTGAGGGAGTTCCTTCAGGACAATCGGCTAACTTCACTTCATTTATGATTGATTTATGTACTCAGATGCACGCTGCTATTTCCGGTTCGCAAGTGAGTATCGCACTGTATTCTGTCGACTGGGGTAATTTGTATAATGAACCCGTATTGAATCAATATGTAGATTTATTCATCATCATGGGCTACGATTATTATTACGGTGGTAGTGCACAAGCTGGTCCAACCGACCCATTATATTCGTTTTCTACAGGATATAATTATTGCGTCTCACGTTCTATTTCATATTATTTATCACAAGGTATTTCTCGAAATAAATTAGTGCTGGGAGTTCCCTATTACGGTGAAGAGTGGCCTACTGTTGATAATTCTATTCCATCAAACACAACTGGGACGGGCAACTCGGCTACTTACAAGACTATTATGAACAATTCCAATGGCTATTACACAACCAAGCACTGGAACAACGCTTCTTTCACACCATACTATACCTATCAGGTAGGTGCTCAGTGGTGGGAATGTTTTGCAGATGATGATTTTAGTTTAGGAAAACGCTACGATGTGGTAAATCAACAAAACATTGCAGGCATTGGTATCTGGGCATTAGGCTACGATGATGGGTATTCCGGTTTGTGGAATAAAATTGAAGAAAAATTTACTACTTGTTCTTCAACCCCTTGTTCCGACAGCATCTTCGATATGGGTGGCCCTGAGCGGAATTACTTTAATCTCGAAAATTATACTTATACAATAAAGCCAACGGGTGCCACAAACGTAACATTGAATTTCTCTTCATTCAACTCTGAACTTAATTACGATACACTATGGTTATACGATGGTCCAAGCATTGCATCACCTCTCATGGGCGCTTACACAGGAACAAATAATCCCGGATTAATTACTGCAACAGGAAATGCAATAACTTTAAAATTCAAATCAGATATTTCAACAAGTACTGCAGGATGGAAAGCAATCTGGAATTGCACTTACGACAACGTTCCGCCTACAACCACAATCACTTCGCCAAATTTGTGGAAAACTCAAAACTTTACAGCCACATTTACTGATAATGATAATATGGGCGGCACAGGAATCGAAAAAAGATTTTATCAGGTAATCGAAAACAACAATAATGATTGGATTGCAAATGCAGCTAATGGTTTTTTTGCTGATAGTTTCGATTCTCTTAAAACCTCTGTATGGACTGTTCCACCTGCCAGTGGAAATTGGTTTAGCAATAGTGGTATGTTAGTCCAATCAGACACAAGTGTTGGAAACACTAATATTTACGCAGCATTGAATCAGGAACTGTCAAACCGATATTTATATCATTTCTCTGCAAAAGTAGGTTCAGGCATATATACTGGCCAGCAACGAAGATTTGGTATCCACTTTTTTTCTGATAATGCTTCAACCCTTAATCGACACAATTCATATTTTATTTTTTTCAGAGTTGAGACAAGCCAACTCGAGTTTTACAAAGTAGCTAATGATGTTTTTACACAGGAAAAAATTGTAACTGGAATTGTTACGAATCCCAATCAAATCTACGATTATAAAATATTCTATGATAGAATAACAGGCCTAATTGCCGTTTATCGCGATAATGTTTTTTTGGGTAGCTGGACAGATCCATTGCCCTACTCTTCTGGCGGTAATTTTGTTTCATTTCGTTCAGGAAATAGCCATATATGGGTGAGCGAACTTCAGGTGTTTCGTTCAAGATCAACTACTGCTAACATCACTGTTGGGGTTTCCGGAACAAATGATATTCATACTCAAAACCAAAGTCCTATTATTTATGGGGCAAAAATAAAGTCGTTGGTTAATGATTCAGCACATAATCTTTCATCCATAGTCTATCATGATTTGAATATTGATTATACACCCCCTTCAGCAATTTTAGTTGTAAATGACGGAACAGGTCTTGATGTGGATACTGCCTCTTCGTCAACCACACTGGATGCAAATTGGTCATCATCGGCTGATCCAAATTCAGATATCGCACGTTATTGGATTGCCGTTGGCACAAGCCCCGGTGACAGCAATACTGTTTCCTGGACAAATAATAATTTGTTAACCAATGCCCACTTAACAGGTTTGTCTTTAACAAATGGAATTAATTATTATGTGAGCGTTCGTGCCGAGAATGGTGCAGGTCTTAAAAGTTCCATAACCTTTAGCGATGGAATTTACATTGCTTTAACACCAATACCTGCTTTTATTGCTTCCTCAACAATAATTTGTGCAGGAGATTCGATAGCATTTACAAATCTATCAACAAATGCAAACTCCTATCAATGGCTATTTTTGGGGGGTGTTCCATCAAGCAGTTCGTTAACGAATCCAACAATTGTATATCCAACGGCCGGAACTTATTCTGTTCAGCTTAATGCATTCGGAATAGGAGGAGAGGATTCATTGCTATACATTAATTATATTCAGGTGCTCCCATTACCTGTTGCCTCCTTCGTTCCGGCAGACACTTTAATTTATTTACCATCAGCCATTGCTGCCTTTTCGAATAATTCTGCCAATGCAAATTCTTATCATTGGGATTTTGGCGATGGCAGCATTTCATCTGACATCAACCCTTGGCATCAATACGACTCGGTTGGTTTTTATGATGTGATGTTAATTGCAACAAACTCCTGTGGCTCCGATACTATGTATTATCACTATATTCATGTAACAAATAGTGTTGGGGTAAGCGAGAATTATAATGAAGATGTTAATTTAAATATTTATCCAAACCCTTTTTCTCAGGTAACACTTATCAGCTATTATTTATCTAAAAAGAGCAATGTTGAACTAAGTGTTTTAGATATTGCTGGCAGAAAAGTCTTATCAATAGTTAAAGAAATAGAATGGCAAGGTATTCACAAATTAGTTTTAAATGCACTTTGTTTAAGTAAAGGGGTGTATCTTTGTAAGCTTTCAGTTGACCGACAATCTAAAGTCGTAAAGTTGATTGTTTATTAATCTATTTGAAGAATGTTAACACAAAAAAAGGAGCTCGAATTCTATAAATTTGCGCTTGATAAATCGGCGATGGTTACCATTACTGATAAAGAAGGAATCATCCTTTACGTTAATGATAAATTTTGCGAACTCTCCAAATTCTCAAGAAAAGAATTAATAGGTCAAAACCATCGAATTGTAAATTCCGGCTTCCATCCGATTGAGTTTTTTAAAATATTATGGGAAACCATTATGTCTGGGAAAGTTTGGAAAGGGGAGGTAAAGGATAAAGCTAAAGATGGCTCTTTTTATTGGTTAGATGTTACCATCGTTCCATTTATGGATTCTTCGGGAAACCCATTTCAGTTTTTAGCCATTCGGTTTGATATAACACAAAGAGTTGAAGCCATTCATATCAAAGAACAATTTTTAGCAAACATGAGTCACGAAATCCGGACACCTCTAAACAGTTTAACAGGATTTCTCGATTTGATTTCTGAAACTAAATTATCCAAGGAACAAAAAGAATATGTAAATCACATGCATAATTCTTCTGATATTTTATTAAGAATTGTTAATGATATATTAGATATCAGCAAACTTGAAGCAGGGAAAATTGAAATTGAACATAGTCCATTTGTTTTAAAAGAGGAAATGGAATCAGTAAAAATGTTGTTTGCTAATAAAATTAAATCTCAAAACTTAGATTTCATTCTAAACATTGATCAAAAAATTCCAACAATTCTTTTTGGTGACATTTTTAGATTGAAACAAATTTTAATAAACCTTATAAATAATTCTGTTAAATATACCCCAAAAGGAAGTATTCAACTCTCTGTTGAGGTGGCGTCTATAAAAAATAAAAAATATTTTATACAATTTTCTGTGATTGATACAGGTATTGGTATTCCAAAAGAAAAGCAGGCCTCAATTTTTGATAAATTTACCCAATCCAGAACTGATGATGCCAGGGTATATGGGGGAGTGGGACTAGGTTTGAGTATTGTAAAAAATCTTGTAATTCTACAAGGCGGAAGTATAAAATTAGAAAGTGATGAAAATAAAGGGTCAATTTTTTCTTTTATTATTCCCTATGAAAAACGAAATAAAATCTTAAGTGATTCAAAATCAAATATAAAACCCACTTTTAGTAATAAAAACATTAAAGTTCTTATTGTTGATGACTCAGAAATGAATAGAAAATTATTAGGTATTCAAATATATAAATATAACTTTGTACCAAAATTTTCGTATAACGGACTTCAAGCGGTTGAAGAAATGAGAAAAAATGTGTATGATATAGTATTAATGGATATGCAAATGCCTATAATGAATGGTTATGAAGCTATTAAGGTTATTAGGGATGAAGAAAAAGATAAACGCACACCCATAATTGCAATTTCAGCATCACGCTCAAAAGAGGCAGCAGCAAAATGCTTTGACATTGGAGCCGATGATTTTCTTTCAAAGCCCTATAAAGTGGAAGAGTTAATTGAAAAAATAATGAATTTTCTTCCACATAATGCTACGGTTGATAGGACAAATGGAAGAAAAAATAAACAAGTAAAAAAAAACTTTAAATACATTGATTTAACTTACTTAGAAGAACAAGCAAATGGCGACCAAGCATTCATAACAGAAATGATTGAATATTTTTTATCTGCCGCTCCTATTGCTCTCGCCGAACTAGAAAAAAGTATTTCAAAAAAAGATTTTACAAACGCAAGTTTCGTGGCACACAAACTAATCTCTCAAGTCGCTTTTATGGGGATATCGATCATCAATACTGATCTTGAATTGATAGAAAATTGCTTAGAAAACAGAGTAGAACCAAAAGATATAAATAAAGTTACTTCTAATATTATAAACAAAATGCATTTAGCTATTAATGAATTGAAAACATTAAAAATCAACAATTAATTTTAAGAAATTAAATATATATGGAATAGCCATGATGGTACTAACACCAAACCTAATGAAAATAACGCACATGGCGTATTCCATGTGACCATTAAAAACAATTGCTATAGCAATCATGAGTACACTTTTAAAACAAATTAATTACGAATAAATTATTTACACATGAAAATTTTAGTTTGCGAAGATGATATAATGGTTGCAAAAGCAATAGAACATAGACTTACTCAAGAAAGCTACCAAATAGAAATTGCACAGGATGGTCGTTCTGCTGCGGAAAAAATAAAAAATCAAACTTATGACTTGATAATTACAGATATGATGATGCCTTTCATGAGCGGGTTGGAATTAATAAATTTGCTAAGGAATCAGTTGAAAAGAACTACCCCTCTAATAGTTCTTTCGAAACTTGATAACGAAGATAGCATAATTGAAGCATTTAATCTTGGTGCTGACGATTACATTAAAAAACCATTTAGTCCTAATGAATTGAACATTCGAGTTAAACGATTACTTTTAAAAAAGTGAAAAAAGTTAAGAACATAAAATTTATTATTACTCTATTTTGTATTTTGTTTTTGAGTGTGGTTTCTTTTGCTCAAAATGTAACGGATACAATTACCAATGATTTGCTTTTTAAGAATGCTAAAGAAGCTGCATTCCGCAAGAACTACTCAACTGCACGTGATATTTGTAAACGAATCTTGTTAAAAGATTCTATGTATGTAGATGCTGAAGTTTTGATTGGGCGAACATTTGCCTGGGAAAAAAAATACGATGATGCAAGACGTGTTTTTAAATCAGTTCTAAATAAAAAATATGGATACAAAGATGCAATTCTTGCTATCATTGACGTTGAAACCTGGTCCGAAAATTATGAAGCTGCCGTGAAGTATGCTGATATAGGTCTTTCATTTCAACCAAATGATTTGGAACTAATGTTGAAAAAAGCAAAAGCACTGGCATATTCAGGAGGTAATTATGAGGGCGCAAAAACGATTGTTCAACAAGTATTACTAAAAGAACCAGAAAACCCAGAGGGCTTGAGTTTACTAGCATTTATTGAAAACGCAATGATTCGTAATAAAGTGAGTTTTTTTTATTCACTTGATATGTTTAAAGGTTTTTCTCCGGCGCATTTAGGATATGTAGAATTTGCTCATCGTTTTAAAACTTCAACTTTGATTGGTCGCGTAAATTATGCGGACAGATATGGTTATGATGGATTACAATATGAATTAGATTTCTATCACAAAATAAATAAATTTGGATACGTATATTTAAACGGAGGTTATTCAGCGAGTTCTAATCTTTTTCCTTTAATGAGGTTTGGTGTAGATATTTATCCTAAATTGTCCAAACATTTTGATCTTTCAGTTGGATTACGCTATCTTGATTTTACTAGCAAAAATATTTTTATTTATACTGCTTCTTTAGGAAAAACCTTTAATAAAACACAAGTTTTATTGCGAACTTTTATAACTTTTAATGATAGTCTTTTTGGACAATCTTACTTGTTGCAAATTCGTCAATACTTTAAGAAAAAGGAAACGAACCTTACATTTCTTGCTGGTATTGGCTCTTCTCCTGATGACAATAAACTTTTCCAAAATAATGTTGAAGCCTATTATCTTAAATCATATAAATTTCAGTTGAGATTGCAAACAAGACCCTCTTTGCATTTTATGTATTCTGTTGGAAGTGGTTTTCAGAATGAAGAATATTATCATACTAAATATCGAAATAGATTTACTACAGAAGTTATTCTTTCTTATTTGTTTTAGTTTATGGCTTTTCGACTTAAAATATATAGTGTAAGTTTTATATTACAAATCATTTCAGTTCTAAGCTTTTCTCAAGTCATTTCAAAAGAAAAGCAAATAGGTAATTTGTTTTTTTGCAAAGATACTGTTCACGAAATAAAAATTTATATTAATCAATGCAATGCATGGGATTCTTTGATTAAATATAAGAATGACACATTAAATCAATTTATACAAGCAAATATTTCTATAGATAAAAAAATGTATTATTCTGTTGGTTGCCGTTTAAAAGGCGAATCATCGTTTGACTTTTACCCAGGGCATAAAAAGTCAATTAAAATAAAATTTAATAAATACATTAAAAAACAAAAACTTGATGGATTAAGTAATTTGAATTTAAACAATGGATTTAAGGATCCAACTTTAATGCGTGAAAAATTATTTTTTGATTTTTTAAGAAAAGAAAGAGTTCCAGCGCCACGTTGTACGTATTCTAATATATATTTGAATAATGAATATCTAGGACTATATTGCATTTGCGAGCAAATTAATCAAGATTTTTATTCAAATAATTTTGGAAATAGGGATGGTAATTCCTACAAAGGTGATCCTATGGCTACTTTCCAGTACCTTGGAGAAAACGCAGAAATCTATTATCCAAAATATTCAAAAGAAAGTAATAGTGCAGCAAATAATTGGATTGATTTGTTGACATTTATAAAAACGTTAAATGATTCAATAAGTTCAGATGAGGTATACAAGACTAATCTTGATAAAATTTTTAATGTTGAAAATTGCATAAAAATCTGGGTCATAACGAATTTTTTTGTGAATGTTGATGCTTATAATCTTTTATACCCTCATAATTTTTATTTATATAAAAATACTTCAACAGGAAAATTCGAGTGGATACCCTACGATGCAAATTATGCCTTTGCTGCATGGACACCAATTTTTAGCGAACAACAAGCAACAAATCTAAGTATACTTTATTTACCAATTCAAATTAATCAACGACCGTTGTTAAAGAGAATTATGAATAATAAAATTTATAAAGCTTTTTATATTACTTATGCGAAACAATTATTAAAAACGAGTTTCACGCAAGAAAATATAAATAAAGAAATTGATAAACTAGCTTTCTTAATTAGGAAAGATATTTATCCTGACAAAGCAAAAATGTATTCTAATGATAACTTTGAAACTAATATTGATAAGACAATTGGAGATGTTAACGATCCGGGTAATTTTATCCCGGGATTAAAAAGTTTTATTACAAAAAGAATAATTTTTTTAAATAAAGAATTAAAAAATTTATGATTTTGAAATTTAAATATCTCAAGTTATTAGTCATTGCTTTGACACTTTTCTTTTTCCTTGGAAAAGTTTCTGCTAATAACAGTAAATTGCTCTATCAAAAGCAGAAAGCTGACTCAATTTCTTTTTCAGATAGTTTGCTTAATATAGAGTATTTTACCTATATGAACGAACATATCGTTTTTCATCATGAAAAAAATGTTAATTATTCTGATCGTATTCTTAAATTCTATGAATCATCTCACCTTAATGTAAAAATACTTTTATGGCTTGTTGGCTATTTTTTTCTAAGTGTTTTAGTTTTAATATTGATTATCCTGATTCATCGAATGCGAGATATCAGTAGAACAAAGTGCTCGGATATGTTAAAGGAGCGATATAGTGAACTTGTTACTTCTTTGGTGTTTGATGATAATCCAACCATTGATTTACCCTCGCTAAATAGTGAACTACTAAACTCATTTAATTTTGATGTTTTTCTAAATGTTTTAGAAGATTTGCAAATGAATATCAGTGGTGAATACGGCGAAAAAATTAAATCTGTTTTCAATAATACCGAATTAAAACAACAAACACTTTTAAGATTGAAAAGTAAAAAATGGCATATTAGAGCAAAGGGTATACGGTCAGCTGTTTTAATGAACTTTGTTGAAGTAGAAGAATTAATTGCAAATATGGTAAACGATCCATTAATGATTATTCAAACAGAATCTGAGCTAGCTGCAGTTCAATTAGACAAAAAAAACCCAATGTCTTTTCTTTCAAAATTAGTTACACCTCTTTCTGACTGGGAGCAATTAACTATAATTGATACTATCAAAAGACATAATATTTATATTTATTCTTTAGCACAATGGCTTAAATCAAAAAATAAAACTGTGGTAGTTTTTGTTTTGCGTTTAATTGCTATGTTAAAACAAACGGATGCAACACCTAAAATAATGGAACTTATTGATAGTCCGGATGAGCAAATTAGATATGAATGCATTAATTGTCTTGGACAATTTCTAACCCCAGAGTCTACGATAAAATTAAAAAAGATTTTTGTGGATGAAACAGTAGAAAATAAAATGGGTATTCTAGATGCATTATCTAAGTCGAATGATGTTAAGAATATTTCTTTTTATAACGAGGTAATGAATTCTGAAAAAAATTACAACGTTTTGATCAAAACTGCAAAAGCCCTGAATTCAATTGAAGATGAAGGCCAGAAATTGTTATTGCTTATTTCTACCCAAAACAAGGCGTTAATTCCAATTATTAATCATGCAAAAGACTCACGAATTTAATGTACGGATTATTTAGAGTTATAAGAACATTTATTGATTCAGGAATATTAATCTATTCTATTTTCATATTTTTGACCTTTGTTGTACTGGCCATTTTTTCTGCTTTTGCATTGGTTCGTTATTTAAGAAAAAATAGTTATATCGATTATAGTGCAATACTATCTTCTCCAATTGCTCCATCGGTTTCTCTCATTGCACCTGCATACAACGAAGGAAAAACAATCATTGCCAATATTCGTTCATTACTTTCAATACATTATAGTAATTTCGAAGTTATCATTGTAAACGATGGGAGTGTTGACGATTCGTTAGAGAAAATCATTAAAGAATACAACCTTGAATTGGTTGATTTTGCATTCAACCCTAATATTTCTACCAAAAATGTAAAAGGAATATATAAATCAGCAAACAAAGCTTTTTCAAAACTGGTTGTTATTGATAAGGAAAATGGTGGCAAGGCTGATGCTTTGAATACGGGCATAAATTTATCCACAAAGAAATATATTGCTGCAATTGATGTAGACTCAGTGTTAGAACAAGATGCATTGTTAAAAATGATAAAGCCATTCTTAGAGGAAGAAAAAAGTCGAGTTATTGCAACTGGTGGAGTAATTCGAATTGCAAATTCTTGTAAAGTAGAGGATGGTCGTATTGTAGAAGTAAATTTACCCAAACAATTAATACCTAGAATACAAGTGTTGGAATATACACGGGCTTTTTTAATGGGACGCATGGCTTGGAGTCGTTTAAATGGCTTGTTGCTTATCTCTGGTGCTTTTGGTTTGTTCGATCGGGAAATTGTAGTGAAATGTGGTGGGTACAATCCAAATACTGTTGGTGAAGACATGGAGTTGGTTGTGAGAATGCGTAGATATATGCATGAACGAAAGGAAAAATATCGAGTTGTTTATATCCCTGATCCTTTGTGTTGGACTGAAGTTCCGTCTGATTTAAAAACATTGGGTCGACAGCGAAACCGATGGACAAGAGGAACGATGGACACCTTATGGTTTCATAAAAAAATGCTGTTTAATCCAAGGTATGGAATTTTGGGAATGTATAGCTATCCCTATTGGCTTTTTTTTGAGTGGCTTGCCCCAATTATTGAGACTATCGGAATTTTCTATTTCTTCCTTATAATTGCATTAGGAAATCCAAATTGGTCATTCTTTTTATCATTAATATTGTTTGTATACTTCTTTGCAGTTACATTTTCATTGTGGGCGATACTCTTCGAGGAGCTTTCATACCGCAGATATAAAAAATCCAATGAAATGATAAAAATAATCATCACGGCTTTTCTCGAACCTGTTTTTTATCATCCATTAACTGTTTGGTTTTCGCTTAGAGGAAATTATCATTACCTGATTCGCAAACGTGGATGGGGTAAAATGGAACGGAAAGGGTTCTCTCCAAAAAATAATGGGACTTAGAAATAATTATTTTTTTACTTCTTCATAATAATCGCTAAGTATCTTGGTTACCATTGGATAATAAAATCTCCAATAAAAATTTAATCTGTTATTTAGATCGTTCTTGTTCAGAATAAATAATTCAAAAAGGCGTATGCCCTTAAATCTTAGAAAGCGATTACTAACCGGAGCATCACAAAAATCACCACAGAAATAATAAAACCTATAATCATCCTTCCTTTCTACAACAGCAGGAAATTCCTTTGGAATATGGTAATGGTTTAATATAGAATCTCCTTTTGGATTAGTTCCTAATTTATAGGTTGAAACAATTTTATTTTTAGAATCAGTACTAGAAATGATATCAAACCAATAGGGATAGCCAATCACTTCAGGCACATCAAACTTTACGCAGCCATACTCAGTAGTGGAAACCGTTGGTACCTCGGTTTGTAAATGTGTTTTGTTTTCAAGAATAGCAATCGTTCCATCGTTGTTTACAAAAACAATCCCAGAATGAGTAAAATCCCATTTCCCTTCGTGTTGTGCTTTATATAATTTAATTACCCATTTTGGCAATTCAGGATTATCTAAAGTATCAAGTGAACTAAAATATTTTCCTGTCCAACCACTCCATTTAATATTTAATAGATTTTCGGTTTTAGTTCTTATGTCCTCCCTTGTTGGAGCTGCGATGAAATTAAACTCAGCCAAAATGAGTTTTTTCTTTGCTTTCATTTGTTTAAGTAACAAATAATCTCCTTCATCCAATCCACCATATATTTTTTCTGAATGCTCATTTTGCAAAGTATCTAAGTACCAACTGTTCTTGTATATTCCGTAGGTGTCAGTATAATATAGCATCTGATATAGGTTACATATACTGTCAATTTGTTTATCGGAAAAAGTGCTAAAGTCATTTACTTTGTATTTTTTATTTTCACTTGGGAAAAATCCAAAATAATCACTCGTAGTATTATAAAAATTTCCTGAAGAGTTTACATATTTATTCTGCGTAAGAATCCAGTTAAATCCTTTGTGCTCTCTACAATCTTTTGTTAAAACTGTCTTGTCGATAATCAAAATATTTATAGACTTCGAAGGCGTCAAAATCCAAAAAATCCACATAAAAAAAGGAACTAATAGAAATCCAGAAATGAGTATGTTTAAAAATATTTTTCTAGTTTTCACAACGAATAGAATTTGAGTATTTCTAAGCGTAAAAGTAATCAATAGTTTTTAAATTTTAAGCTTATTAAAAACGATTTTAAATTTTATTTTATACATTTGTTCTAACAAATTTATTTAATTATTTAAAATTAAAATTATGAAAATTCAAATCTTTAGTATTTTATTTACTTCTCTGCTAGTTAGCCCTATCGTTAAATCACAAACTGCAACTGAAAAATTTGTAAAAGAAGGTGATACTTTTTCTTATGCTGTTGATAATTTTGGAATGAAATATAATTTTATTCTAGACATTGTTAAGTGTCAGGAAAATGTGGTTTTTAATTGGAAAATGACCCATAAAGATAACTTTAATGGCACGATAACGATGAATTCAAAAGCACTAAATAATGCTGTTTCAATGAAGAGTTATTATTCTCCTTCAATCGAAACACTGAATGATACTACATCTGTTTGGGTAAGTAGAAAAGTGTTTGGTGAAGTTAAAAAGAATAGACCAATAACTATTAATCTTGGTGACGGTAATGAATTGCTTTCTTTTAAAAGTAATCAAACATTGGATGTTATTTCGAGAGGAAGCAAAATGTCTTTAAATGTTATGTATTGCGAAACAGATAAAAACCATAAACTTTGGATACTCGACAATCCTGCTTTTCCCTTAGTTATTAAAATGGATTTGGGCTGGACAATTGAACTCAAAGAGATAAATTCAAAAAAGTAATTTATTTAGAAAGTTCACAATGCAATCGATTCGCCAATTAAAGTAGCAGTTGTACACTTCGTAATTTTTACTTTAACGTAATCTCCAATTTTGAAATTTCCTTTTGGGAAAACTACCATTTTATTTTGGCTATTGCGTCCTGAAAAATGTTCGGAGGAGCGTTTTGATATTTGTTCAACGAGCACTTCAACTATTTTGCCAATATCTTTTTTGTTGTTTTGAAGTGATAGTTTTTGTTGAAATAAAATAATTTTCTGCAGTCGTTCTAGTTTTGTTTTTTCCAATATGTCATCTTTATATGCCTTTTTTGCTGTGGTATCAGGCCTTTCTGAATATTTAAACATAAATGCATTGCAATACTCAACCGTTTCCATTAAGGAAATTGTTTCCTGAAAATCTAATTCTGTTTCACTGCAAAACCCAACAATAATATCAGTTGAAATTGAACAATCTGGAATTATTTTTTTTATACTTTCAATACGCTGCAGATAAAATTCACGGGTGTATTTGCGATTCATCATCCTAAGAATCCGTGTACTTCCAGATTGAACTGGCAAATGAATAGACTTACAAATATTTTTATTTGCTGCAATAATTTGTATTAATTCATCTGAAATATCTTTTGGGTGTGATGTTGCAAAACGAATTCGTAATAGTGAATTGATCTGAGCGATTTCATTTAAAAGGTAAGCAAAGTTTACTTTTTTACCACTCGAATCCCATTGATATGAATTTACATTCTGACCTAAAAGTGTAATTTCCCGATATCCTTCATTATAGAGCTTTTTTGCTTCTTCCAAAATTGTCTCGGGATCTCGACTCCTTTCTTTACCTCGAGTAAATGGAACTACACAATACGAACAAAAATTTTCACAACCGCGCATAATAGAAATAAATGCCGAGATGCCATTGCTGGCATATCGTATAGGGCTAATGTCTGCATAAGTTTCATCGGAAGATAACAATACATTTATTCCTCTCTGTCCTGTTTCAAAATCATTTAAAAGCTTTGGTAAATCCCGATAAGCGTCAGGTCCAACAATGATATCAACGCTTGCTTCTTCTTCAAGTAATTTTTCTTTCAGTCTTTCGGCCATGCAACCAATTATTCCTATGATTAATGTCTTATCCTTCTTTTTCCGTTGAGCTAAATGTTTTATCCTGTTTCTTATTCTTTCTTCTGCATGATCTCTCACAGAGCATGTATTAATCAAAACTACATTTGCTTCCTTTATTTCAGAAGTGATTTCAAATTGTTTATTTCTTAATAATGAGGCAACAATTTCGCTGTCCGAAAAATTCATCTGACAGCCATAGGTCTCTAGAAATATTTTTTTATTTTTTTTCATCGCTTGAAAACCTTTATTCTTACGCTTTTGCAAAAGTAGTGATAAAATTTCTTTTGTCTAAATTTGTTTCGAAATAAAAAATCTCAACTAATTTGTTTTTCTTTGCATCAAATTTTTCCAAAAAACAATTTTAAATTCCCCCAATTAAAATGGCTAAAAACCTTGTTATTGTTGAATCTCCCGCTAAAGCAAAAACGATTGAGAAATTTCTAGGTAAAGATTATATCGTTAAATCAAGTTTTGGACATGTCCGAGATCTTTCAAAATCTACATTCAATCATATGGGTATAGACACTCAAAATGGCTTCCTTCCTGTATATGAAATTTCAATCGAAAAAAGATCAATCGTAAAGGAATTAACATCTTTATCGAAAAAAGCAGACATGGTTTGGTTAGCAAGTGATGAAGACCGCGAAGGAGAAGCTATTTCGTGGCATTTGCTCCAGGCATTAAATCTAGATGAAAAGAAAACTAAGCGTATAGCTTTTCATGAAATTACCAAAGATGCAATAGTTAATGCAATTCAAAATCCAAGAAGTATTGATATTAATTTAGTGGATGCTCAACAAGCTCGTAGAATTCTTGATCGACTAGTTGGATTTGAAGTATCACCCATCTTGTGGAAAAAAGTAAAACCATCTTTATCTGCTGGACGTGTTCAATCAGTTGCAGTTAGACTTATTGTTGAAAGAGAAAAGGAAATAGAGGCATTTAATATTACATCTGCTTTTAAAGTAACTGGTACATTTGAACTTAGCTCAAATACGAAATATGCTGTGAAAGCAGAAGTTACTCAAAAAATTATCGAGAAAAAGAACGCACTCGAATTTCTTACTAAGTGTAAGAATTCAACCTTTACTGTTAGTAATGTTGAAACCAAACCTTCAAAAAAATCACCGCCTCCTCCTTTTACCACATCTACCTTGCAACAGGAAGCTAGTAGAAAACTTGGATTTTCTGTTTCTAAAACAATGCTTGTTGCTCAACAACTTTATGAGTCAGGTAATATTACCTACATGAGAACAGATTCTGTGAATCTTTCAACACTTGCTCTTGATACAGCAAAGCATGAAATCACTTCTTTTTTTGGAAGTAAATATGTTCATACACGAAATTTTATTACTAAAACAAAAGGGGCGCAAGAGGCTCACGAGGCAATTCGTCCTACCTATATTCAAAATCATAATATTGATGGTGATAATTCTCAAAAAAGATTATATGATCTGATATGGAAAAGAACAATCGCGTCTCAAATGAGTGATGCAGAAATAGAAAAAACCTCTATAACAATTGATGTCTCTAAAGCAACTGAAAAATTTGTTGCCAAAGGAGAAGTAATTAAATTTGATGGATTTCTTAAAGTGTACATTGAATCCAATGATGACGAAAATAGCGAAGAAGAGCAAAAAGGAATTCTACCTCCATTGAAAACCGGCGAAATTCTTGATCGGAAAAATATTGAAGCTGTTGAAAGATTTACTTTACATCCTCCTCGTTATACAGAAGCAAGTTTGGTTAAAAAATTGGAGGAGCTCGGTATTGGGCGTCCCTCAACGTATGCTCCCATTATTTCTACAATCCAAAAACGTGGATATGTTCTTAATGAAGAAAGACAAGGCACTTCAAGAAATTTTGTTCAACTGGTGTTAGTCAATAACAATATTAAGGAGGAAATAAAATCCGAAGTCTATGGTTATGAAAAATCTAAATTATTTCCAACAGATATTGGTAACTTAGTAAATCAATTTTTGGTTCAATACTTCAATAATATTATTGACTATAATTTTACTGCCAGTGTTGAAAAAGAATTTGATGAAATCGCAGAAGGTAAAAAGCCATGGAATAAAATGATAAAAGAATTTTATGAGCCATTCCATTTGCAAGTTTTAGAAACTACTAAAGTTGCAGAAAAGTTCAGTGGTGTTCGTTTATTAGGTATTGATAAAGTTTCAGGGAAAAACGTCTATGTAAAAATAGCTCGTTTTGGCCCAGTTGCTCAAATAGGCGATACTGAGGATGAAGAAAAACCACGTTTTGCAGGTTTGCAAAAAGGGCAAAGCATTGACACAATAACGCTTGATCAAGTAATGGATCTATTTAAACTTCCACGAGAAGTTGGTACTTTTGAGGATATTATAATGTCAGTAGCAATAGGTCGCTTCGGCCCTTATATAAAACACAATAATCAATTCTTTTCTTTAGGGAAAACAGACGACCCTTATACAATTTCTGAAAAAAGAAGTATTGAAATAATTCTTGAAAAAAGAGATAAAGACAGCAAGAAGTTGATTCGAGAATTTAATGAAAACGCTGAAGTAAAAGTGCTAAACGGTAGGTGGGGAGCTTATATAGCGATTGGAAAAAATAATTATAAAATTCCAAAAGGGCTTGTTCCTGAATCGCTAACTCTTAATGATTGTCTTAAAATTGCTGATGAAACCAAACCTTCAGGATCAACTGCGAACAAAGGAAAATCATTTGTGAAAAAAGTAACTCCTAAAAAGAAAGTAGCAAAAAAAGTGGTTAAAAAGAAAAAATAACTTTTATTTAATCTTTGATGTTCTCAATCCATGGATAGACAATAATTTATAATTATGGAACTCGCAACCTATTTGGATCCGACAACTCCTAAAAATTTTCAACCAGCAACTGATGGTCAACCTCAACGCCTTGGTGATTATATTATAACTTTCTCTGAAGAAAATAACTTTCCTGATTTATCTAATATTGACATGGCTATCATCGGCGTAAAAGAAGATAGAAACGCATACAATAATAACGGATGTGCCTTGGCTCCTGACATCATTAGGTCGTATCTTTACAATTTATTTAAAAATAATTTTAAAGTAAACATTGCTGATTTAGGAAATGTAAAAATTGGTCATTTACCAACTGATACCTATTATGCTGTTAGTTCTATTTGTGAAGAATTAATTCAGAACAAAATCCTTCCTGTGATAATTGGTGGAAGTCAAGATTTGACCTATGCCAATTATCGAGCTTATGAAAATTTAGGTCAAATTATTAATATTGTTTCTATTGACTCCTGTTTTGATTTGGGCAAAGCCGAACAGAGTATGTGTTCAAATTCTTTTTTGAGCCATATTATTTTGCATCAACCTAATTTTCTTTTTAACTACGCAAACATAGGATATCAAACTTATTTTGTAGATCCCGATGCTATCGAATTAATGGGAAAGCTTTATTTTGATACCTATCGCTTGGGTGTCGTAAGGTCAGATATTGAAGAGGTTGAACCAATCCTTCGAAATGCAGATGTCATTAGTTTTGATATTTCTTGTATTCGTCAATCGGATGCACCGGGAAATGGCAATGCTTCTCCAAATGGATTTTACGGCGAGGAGGCGTGTAGAATAATGAGATATGCAGGAATGAGCGATAAACTAACATCAGTTGGGTTTTACGAAGTTAATCCTGCATTTGACAAAGGTGGACAAACCTCCCATCTCGTCGCCCAAATGATTTGGTATTTTATTGAGGGCTTCTACAATCGTATGCATGAATATCCTGTTAAAGATAAATCAGATTTAGTAAAATTTCTGGTTCCTGTTAAAAACCTCGACCATGAGATTGTTTTTTATAAAAGCAAAAAAAGTGATCGATGGTGGATGGAAATCCCTTGTTCTGTAAACCTTCTTACAAAATACGAGCGACATTATCTTGTACCATGTTCCTATAAAGATTACCAATTGGCCTGCAAGGAAGATATCCCAGATCGTTGGTGGCAGGTTTATCAAAAAATGATGTGACTCAATTTTTTTTGTTTTTTATAAAATATTTTCCTAAACTATTCGTTTTACAAAAAGTTCGTTTTATTAAACAAATTTTTTTTGTGGATGATGAATTGGTGTTTGTTTATTTTTTAAAAATTGTAACTTTTTTTAGTATATATTTGTATAAAATTTGGGTAAATAGTGAGTGGTTTTGTTATGTCGCTGAAAAACAGTAAGTTGGAAAATATATCTATAATTAAAAAGAAAATTTATTAACTTTATTTTTGTTAATATAAAAAAAAATTCGTTACTTTACACCCTGATTTGAAAAAACCTTATTTAATCTTTAAATAAAATTATGAAAAAAATTATTACTTTATTATCATTGTTCTTCCTGATTAATATAAGTATTCATGCTCAACAAGAAGCACAATTCAGTCATAATATGTTTAATAACATGGCTATCAATCCCGGATATGCTGGTCATAACGAAGCAATTTGTGCTACTAGCCTTTTTAGGCAGCAATGGATGGGCTTTACAGATCCTCAAGGTAACAAAGGAGCACCACAAACAACCTTACTTTCTATTGATGGTGCTATTAATCCTATTCGTGGAGGATTAGGTCTAACGGTATTTCAAGACAAATTGGGCTTTGAAAAAAATATAGGTTTTAAATTCGGATACGCATATCAAGTTAACATTGGTCAAGGGAAACTTGGTGTTGGGGCTCAAGTGGGCTTTTTAAATAAATCCATAGACTTTACTAAATTTATTTATATAGATCAAGGAGATCAAACTTTAACAAATTCAGGAACCAAAACCGATATGCTAACTGATTTTTCTGTAGGCGCTTTTTATTCAATAAAAGATAAATTGTATGCCGGCGTATCTTCTTCTCAAAATTTGCAAGCCAAAAGTAGCTTTGGCTCAGGACTTGCCAGTCCCCAATTAAAAAGACACTATTATTTAACTGCTGGTTATCAAATCCCATTAAACGATCCCTCATTTGTAGTGGAACCTTCAATATTATTTAAAACGGATGCCGCATCAATGCAATTTGATTTAAATGCACTATTATGGTATAACAACCGCTTTTGGGGTGGTTTGAGTTATAGACCTGTGGATGCAATTGTAGTTCTATTAGGATTGAAACCTTTTAGTTCAGGTATGGCAGAAGACTTAAAATTTGGTATTTCTTATGATGTAACAACATCCGCGTTAGGTGCTAATGGTAGAAGTAATGGAACTTTTGAAGTGATGTTAAATTATTGCTTTAAAATTGTGATTCCTCATACACCATCTGCACATAGCAATACCAAAAAGTTGAGATAGGTGATTTTGTAACAAATAAAAAATAAAATTCGTTTAAGATAAAATATTTTTGTGAATTATTCGTTTGCTACTTTATAAATTTGAATATTAATTTTGAATAAGATGAAAAGATTATTTTTGTTTTTGGCAGTAATAGCACTTCTTAGCAGTTGCGGCAGCAAAGATCAGGGCTATTTGATAGGTGTACAAGGAAGGGGCGAATGGTATCAGCCCGATCCTTATGGTATGCTCTATATTCCTATGGGAAGCTACAACATGGGGCCAAGCGACCAAGATGTGCCTTATTCTCAAACAGCTCAATCTAAGACGGTTTCTGTTCAGGCATTTTATATGGACGAAACTGAAATTACAAACAATGAATATCGTCAGTTTGTAGATTGGGTGCGAGATTCAATCATTCATAAAAAATTAGGCGAAACCATTGAAGACCACTTGATCACTCAAAATAAATATGGTGAAGATATTGAGCCATTTATTAATTGGGAAACCGAAATCGATTGGGAGGGGGAAGAAGAACGTCCAATTATTAATGAGGAAATGTTTTTGAAAGAAAATGAAAGATTTTATAGACGTAAAGAGTTCGATACACGTAAATTTAATTATGAATACTATTGGATTGATTTGGTAACAGCTGCTCAAAAAGATTTTCAAAACCCATCATCTCGTGAAAACAATGATCCTGCTAGTTGGCAAAACAGACCTCAGGGTTTAAAAGATCGTTCCGTATATATTAAAAAAGATATTATTAATATTTATCCGGACACTTTATGTTGGATTTTTGACTTTACGTATTCTTATAATGAACCAATGACTTTAAATTATTTTTGGCACCCTGCCTACGATAATTATCCTGTTGTTGGTGTGAACTGGAAACAAGCAAGAGCTTTTTGCATTTGGCGTACTCAGCTTTTAAATAATTGGTTTGCGTCTCATGGCGAAGTCTATGTAAATGAATTTCGTTTACCAACTGAATCTGAATGGGAATGGGCAGCACGCGGTGGTCTGGAGCTAAGTCCTTACCCCTGGGGAGGCCCTTATATTAGAAATAGCAATGGTTGTTTTTTGGGTAATTACAAACCTTTACGGGGCAATTATTTGGATGATGGCGGTTTTCATACACTTATTGTCGGCCATTATGCTCCTAATGATTTTGGTTTGTACGATATGGCTGGAAACGTCGCTGAATGGACAAGCAATGCTTTTGATGAGTCAGCATATAACTTTGCACATGACTTCAATATGAATTATACTTATGAAGCAACAGAAATCGACCCTCCTACCAGAAAACGAAAAGTAATCAGAGGTGGTTCATGGAAAGATATTGGATATTTTATTCAAGCAGGTTCTAGATCCTACGAATATCAGGATACCTGTAAAAGTTATATCGGATTTCGTTGTGTTCAAACATACCTAGGAAGAGCAAAAGGTGATGGTCCAAACTCATCAAATGTTTATAATTAAAAATTCACAATCAATCATTAATAATTTTTTTCACTAATTAATTTCGAATACTTATGAAGAATCTAGTTAAAAGCAAGAAGTTTAAAAATTTTATGGCAAAGTTATATGGATGGGGAGCATCTGTAGTTATTGTTGGTGCACTATTTAAAATCCAGCATTTACCCGGTGCAGGTCCTATGCTGATGGTTGGTTTATTAACAGAAGCAATAATTTTCTTCTTCTCTGCATTTGAACCACCTCACGTTGAACCAGATTGGAGTTTAGTATATCCTGAACTAGCAGGTTTATATCATAACGATCAAGAGCTTACCGAAATAGAAAAAGCAAATGCATCACCAATTGAAGAGATTGATAAAATGTTAGAGGATGCTAAAATAGGTCCGGATTTAATTAATAGTCTTGGTGTTGGCTTGAGAAGTCTTAGTGATAATACAGCTAAATTATCCGATATATCAAATGCTTCTATTGCAACAAATGAATATGTTGATAATATGAAGACAGCTTCTCAATCTGTAAGCGAATTATCAATGAACTATAAAAAAACGTCCGAAGGACTTTCAAATGATGTTGGTGCTTCTGAAGAGTATGTAAATAATATTAAAACTGCTGCAAAATCAGCTAGCTTGTTATCTGATTCATATATTCAAACCAGCGAAGCTATTAAAGCTGATATTGGTGCAACCACCGGATATGTTGATAGTATAAAAAATGCTACCAATTCTGCCAACGACCTAGCAAATAAATATAAACAATCTGCCGAATCATTGACCAAATCAGCTGAAGCAATAGACTTCTCAGCAGTTGATGGTTCTTCTTATAGCGAACAACTCCAAAAAATCACTAAAAATTTATCAGCCCTTAATTCCGTTTATGAACTGCAACTTCAAAGTACTGAAGAACAAGCTAAAAAAACAGTTCAATTACAAGAAGGAATGGGTAATTACATTGCACAACTTAATGAATCAGTAGAACACACTATTAAATACAAAGACGAAGTTGCTTTACTGAATAAAAACGTTGCAGCGCTTAATAATGTTTATGGTAATATGCTTGCAGCCATGAATGTAAATGTAAACAGATAATAAATTTTAATTGATTTTTAATTTTAAATAAATAAAAAATGGCAGGATATAAAGAAACCCCGAGGCAGAAAATGATTGGGATGATGTATTTGGTGTTGACTGCGCTGCTTGCTTTGAATGTTTCGAAGGAAATTCTTTCTGCTTTCGTTGTTGTAAACGAGAGTCTTGAAGTAACCAACCAAAATTTCGGAAAGAAAGTGGATCAAAGTATGGACTTGTTTAAAAAGGCATACCTTGCAGCACCCGAAAAGGTAGGAGAGAAATACAAAAAAGCACAGCAAGCTCAAGAATATTCTAAAAAAATGGTTGAGTATATTAACAAACTGAGATTCGATTTAATTGAAAAGGTTGAAGGCCCTGGTAAAGGAAAAATTAAATTGTCTGAAGTTGGTGCTAAAGATAATTATGATATCCCTACTACTTTTTTTATTGGACAAAATCCTAATAACTGCAAAGCGAAAGATTTAAAAAATGAAATCGAAAAGTTCAAAAAAAACATGTTGGCTTTACTCGATGCTAAAGATACAAGCAAAGTGAGACTGGGTCTAGCGACAGATGGTAAATATACCAATGCTGAAGGTGCTTCCGAAAGTTGGGAAAACCATCACTTCTATAACATTGTTACTGCGGCCGTTGTAGTAACTTTGAACAAATTAATTATGGAAACTAAGAATGCTGAATTTGATATTATTAATCAATTGTATAGTTCAGTAAGTGCAGATGATTTTAAATTCGATCAGATTGGCGCAAAAGTAGTTCCTAAAAGTACATTTGTAATATCGGGGGATAGTTATGAAGCCGATATTTTTGTTGCTGCTTATGATACAAAACAAAAACCTACTATTATTGTTGGGTCTGATGTTGACACTATTACAAATACTGTAATTGGAGGAGGAGAACCTGTTGATGTTGCACTTGGTGTTGGAAAGTATAAAGTAGGTGCTTCCGGAAGTGGTGAGAAAAAATATGGTGGAATTATAAGTATTAAAACTCCGTCTGGAGGTACAAAATCCTATTGGTTCAAAGGAGCTTACAATGTTTCACCACCGGCTGCTACTGTTTCAGCTGAAGCAACCAAAGCTTTTTATATTGGTTTGGATAATCCGGTTTCAATTTCTGTTCCTGGTGTTGCACCAGAAAATGTAATGCCTACTATCTCCGGCGGTGGCCAACTAATAAAACAACCTAACGGATCATATATCGTAAAAAACTTGGTAAATGGCACTAGATCTTGTACTATTACTGTTAGTGCAAAAATGGGTGGCTCTAATAAATCGATGGGCGTTTTTCCTTTTAAAGTAAAATCTGTACCAGATCCTGTTACTACTGTCGCAGGAAAAAGAGGGGGTGGAATTACCAAAGCACAGTTACAGGCATCTCCCTACGTGAGTGCTGTAATGGATAACTTTATATTTGACGGTGTTAATTATAAGGTTACCGGCTTTTTGTTTTCATGTACAGTAAATGGAATGACTGCCGATGAAACTTGTGCCGGTAATATGTTGAGTCCAAAAGCATTATCAAACTTATCTAAAGCTAAGACAGGTTCAAAGGTTTTCTTTGATTTAGTTAAAGTAGTTGGACCTAGTGGTGCTAGAACAATTCCCGGTATTATTTTGAAATTAACATAATTTCTAAAATTTTAGGAGATCATTATTATGAAAGTAGTTAAATTTATTAGTGTATTATTATTTGTTTTTTTGTGTAATTCGATATTTGCACAAGTACTGCAGCCAACTGGAATTGTTAACAGGGCATGGGAGAAAAATGAGAATGGGGTTACAGGAAATGTTTCAAACAGAACGGCAATACCGTATGCACACCTTAGGGAAGCTGATGTTTTTTGGGCAAAACGTGTATGGAGGCGTATTGATCTTAAAGAGAAAATAAATTTTCCACTCTATTTTCCAGCTGATCCGGATACTATTCGTGATAGAATTAGTTTATCTGCAATACTTTGGAATATGGTTGTTACTTCTAAGGAACTCAAAAGTTTTGCAGACGAGGACATGAGAATAGAAAACGCCCCCTCTGCACTTATTGCACAATACACCACTAAATCGGCAAAAACAAAACCTGATTCGTTGGATCCTTCGGTAATGGTACCTGTATTACGTCCCGATGGAACACCAGATTCTGTTGCATCAACTTTTAAAGGTAGAGATGTTCAGAGTTATGAATTAATTGAAGATTGGTTTTTTGACAAACAACGTTCGGTTATGGATGTTAGAATCATTGGTATTGCACCTTTAATTCGTAAATTTATGACTGATGCAAGTGGTAACTTAGTTGATAAAGGAGTAAGCCCTTTGTTTTATATTTACTTTCCTGCTGCAAGGTCTGTTTTGGCTCGTTATGAGTGCTTTAATCGTTCTAATGATGCCGAAAGAAGATCTTTCGATGATTTATTTTGGAAACGTATGTTTAGCAGTTATGTCGTGAAGGAAGAAAATGCCTATGATCGAAGAATTGAAGAATATACCAAAGGTTTAGATGCCCTTCTGGAATCTGAAAGAGTTAAAGAGGACTTGTTCAAATTTGAACACGATCTTTGGGAATACTAAAATATCATTATTCCATACAAAAACTCTCTTTAGAAATGAAGGGAGTTTTTTTATTTTCAACAGTTTAAATTTCTATTTTTGTTGAACTGAATTTCCCTCTGATGTCAAACAAATTTCTCGATACACCTATTGAATACCTTAAAGGAGTTGGTCCACAGAAAGCCGATATACTGAAAAGCGAATTGCAGATTTTTACTTTTTACGATTTATTATGCTGTTTTCCGTTTCGTTATGTTGATAAAAGCCAGTTTTATAAAGTTAATCAGATTTCAGATGATTCATTATGGGTCCAAATTAAAGGTAAATTTAGGAATTTTCAATTTATAGGAGGTAAACGAATTACAAGAATGACCGCTGATTTTTACGATGAAACGGGAAGCGTAGAAGTAATCTGGTTTAATGGCTTTAGGTGGTTAAAAGATAAATACAAGTACAATCAGGAATATATATTATTTGGTAAGCCAACTATTTTTAATAAAAAGTTAAACTTTCCTCATCCCGAAATCGAATTGCCTAGCGATGAAAACGTGAGTGTTAGTTCAAAATTACAAGCATTTTATAGCTCAACTGATAAGCTGAGGGCAAAAGGATTAGACAGCAAAGGGATTTCAACCATTATTAAAAACTTAATCAGAGCAACACCAGGTCAAATAACCGAGACATTATCAGTTGAAGTGGTAACAAAAGCAAATTTAATTAGCAAAGAAGACGCTATCATTAATATTCATTTTCCAAAAAATCCTGAATTACTTAAACAAGCTCAATATCGACTGAAATATGAAGAGTTTTTTTATATACAGCTAAGACTATTAAAATTAAAGCAAATTCGAATTGAAAAAAATAATGGTATAACTTTCCAACATATTGGAAGCAATTTTAATGATTTTTTTTATCAGCATTTACCTTTTGTATTAACGAATGCGCAAAAAAAAGTAATCAAAGAAATTCGAAATGACTTTCTTTCTGGAAAACAAATGAATCGTTTACTACAAGGTGATGTTGGCAGCGGAAAGACTATGGTTGCCTTGATGAGCATGCTCATAGCCATTGATAATGGATTTCAAGCGTGTTTAATGGTTCCAACAGAAATATTAGCCCATCAACATTTTATATCCTTTGTTCATTTTCTTGAAGGAATGAAAATAAATGTAGGATTACTTACTGGTTCTACAAAAACTGCACAACGAAAACAGATTTATGAAGAAATTTTGAATGGGGACATGAAAATATTAATAGGGACTCATGCTCTCATTGAAGAGGTTGTTCGATTTAAAAATCTAGGTTTTGTAGTTATTGATGAACAGCATCGATTCGGTGTTGCTCAGCGATCAAAACTTTGGGGAAAGAATAGTATAACACCACCACATATTCTTGTTATGACTGCCACTCCAATTCCTAGAACTTTAGCGATGACGATATACGGAGACCTTGATGTATCTGTTATTGACGAGCTACCTCCTTCGCGAAAGCGTATAAAAACATATCATTATTTTGAATCATCACGATTAAAACTTTTTGGATTCTTGCGTCAGCAAATTAAATTAGGCAGACAGATATATGTAGTTTATCCATTGATAAATGAATCAGAAAAGTTAGATTTAAAACATTTAGCTGAAGGATATGAAAACTTTTCAAGAGAATTTCCGCTTCCCGAGTTCGCAATTAGTATTTTACATGGCAAAATGAAATCAAAAGATAAAGATTTTGAAATGCAAAGATTTATTAGCGGTAAAACCCAAATCCTTATTTCGACAACTGTAATAGAAGTGGGTGTTGATGTCCCGAATGCTACTGTAATGGTTATTGAAAACGCTGAGAGATTTGGTTTGTCGCAACTTCATCAATTACGCGGTCGAGTTGGAAGAGGAGCAGATCAATCCTATTGCTTTTTAATGTCAAGTGATAAGCTTAGTAATGATAGCAAAAAAAGATTGGAAGTTATGGTTAGGTCATCTGATGGTTTTGAAATTGCTGAGGCAGATTTGAAATTACGTGGACCTGGAGATATTGAAGGCACACAGCAAAGTGGGATTCTTGAATTGAAAATAGCCGATATTATTAAAGATGATAAAATCTTGTATTTGTCTCGTGAACATGCAAGCGCATTATTGCTAGAAGACCCATTGTTTCATAAAGACGCTAACCAGATTTTACTTCATACATTAAATTCTTTAAACAAAAACAGAAAAGACTGGAGTAAAATCAGTTAAAGAAATAACTCACTTGCCGAAAATTCGCGAATAAAATCACTAATTTTGCATCTCAAAAATAATAAATGAAAATTTCATACAATTGGATAAAACAATATCTGGACATTAATCTTGATGTAAAGCTTGTCTCGCAATACCTAACGGATTGTGGTTTGGAAGTTGAAACGATTGAACATTACGAATCAATCAAAGGTGGACTGAAAGGCTTTATTATTGGCGAAGTTATAACTCAACAAAAACATCCTGATGCAGATCGCTTAAGTCTTACAACAGTAAATATTGGTGAAAAGGAGCTACTATCTATCGTTTGTGGTGCTCCTAATGTTGCTGCCGGACAAAAAGTAGTAGTAGCTACAATTGGAACGATTATTTATTCTGAAAAAGGTAATTTTGAAATCAAAAAATCTAAAATAAGAGGCGCCGTATCTGAAGGGATGATTTGCGCTGAAGATGAAATTGGAATTGGATCTTCACATGACGGAATTTTGGTATTAAATTCTAATGCTATTGTTGGAACTAAAGCAAAAGATTTTTTTCAAATTACCGAAGATTTTATTTTTGAAATTGGGCTAACTCCAAATAGAATTGATGCAGCATCTCATTTAGGTGTAGCTCGTGATCTAGCAGCAGTCCTTAATGCTAATGGAATTAGCTGCAAGTTAAATTTCCCATCCGTTGAACATTTTAAAATTGATAATGAAGCTCTTTCAATCGACGTTTTTGTTGAAGATTATTTAGCTTGTCCTAGATATTCTGGAGTAACAATCTCAGGTATTGAAGTAAAAAACTCTCCAAAGTGGCTTCAAGACCGGCTGAAATCTGTTGGCCTAAGACCTATAAACAATATCGTAGATTGCACTAATTTTATTATGTTAGAAACAGGACAACCACTGCATGCTTTTAATACAAATAAAATAACAGGGAATAAAATTATTGTTAAAACTCTTGATGAGGGAACACCATTTATTACGTTGGATGGCCAGGAAAGAAAATTGAAAGCAAATGATTTAATGATTTGTAACACGGTTGAAGGAATGTGTATGGCCGGTGTTTTCGGGGGACTTCATTCAGGCGTTGAAAAGGATACTGAAAATATTTTTATTGAAAGTGCCTGCTTTAATCCCGGATATGTTCGCAAAACATCAAAACAACATGGATTAAAGACCGATGCTTCTTTTCGTTTTGAACGAGGCAGTGATCCGGAAATGACTATTTATGCATTAAAACGAGCCGCTTTGTTAATAAAAGAAGTAGCAGGAGGATGCGTTTCTTCTTCGATTATTGATACGTATCCCTATCCTGCAGAATGGAAGAATATCAATATAAAATTTTCGAATATTGATTTGTTAATTGGCAAAAGCATTGAAAAGGAAAAGATTCAAGCGATATTAGTTAGTTTAGGTATCAAAATTATTAGCGCAGATTTGGATGGATTAAGTATTTCTATTCCTCCATTCAAAGTGGATGTGCTTAGAGAATCAGATGTGATTGAGGAGATTCTGAGAATTTATGGATACAATAATATTGAGATACCTTCATCAGTAAAAATGTCAGTTGCTTATTCTGATAAAGTTGATAAAGAAAAAATATATAATACGGTAGCTGATTATTTGAGTAGTAATGGCTTTCATGAAACTATAAATAACTCATTAACAAAAGCCGAATATTATACTAATAATAAAGATTTTGAAAAAAGTAATTGTGTGCAGATTTTGAATCCTTTAAGCAAAGAGCTAGATGTGATGCGCCAGACTCTTTTGTATGGAGGCCTTGAAACGATTGCATACAATCAGAATCGTCAAACTCCGGAGGTAAGAATTTTTGAATTTGGGAAGTCTTATCATTTTCATTCGTCTGAAAAAACCCATGAAAAAAAATATGAAGAAAAAGAGCATCTGGTTATTTTAATTAGTGGGAAAAAACTTCCAGAAAATTGGGTTAATAAAGATGCAAGCAGTGATGTTTTTCTGCTGAAAGCATACGTCGATAGCATTATTCAGAAGTCAGGCTTTGATTTTAAGAAAATGACTATGCAAAAGTCAAAAGCAATTTACTATGAAGATGGGATAGAGTATTATATTAATAAGATAAAAATTTGCGAATTTGGACTCATTAATAAGTTAACACTTTCATTTGTTGATGTTAAACAAAAAGTTTATTTTGCAGATATAAATTGGGATGAAATTATTCGTTTATTCGCTTTGAAACCAGTAAGCTATAAGGAGGTTTCAAAGTATCCGGAAGTAAGACGTGACTTGGCTTTGCTACTGGATAAAAAAATTTCGTTCAATGAAATTGAAAATCTAGCTTACGAAATTGAAAAAGAGAACTTGGTAAACCTTGGATTGTTCGATGTTTACGAAGGCGAGAAGATTGAAGCCGGCAAAAAATCGTATGCCATAAGTTTTGTCTTGCAGGATAAATTTGCAACACTTACTGATAAAAAAATTGAAAAGATAATGAATAAGCTGATCAAAGGGTTTCAAGAAAAACTGAATGCCGTCATTCGATAAAGCTATAACTCATTAAAGTTTACTATCATACAATCACTAAAGTCGTAAACGAGTTTTCGTTGCAATATTGCTGCATCATCCTTGTTGTTGTACTCTCCTAATATTACAATATAATACTTGTCCGTTTTAAAGTATTTTGTCCGAATATTAATGGTTTCTTTAAATTTTAGATTATATTTATTAATAGCTGTTAACAGACTGTCTGTGTTTTTTATAGAAATTATTTGAACACCATAACCTTTAGGACTTGAAACCATAAAATCTTTCGAATAAAAACAATTTAAATTTTGAAGTTGAGTAGAGGTTCTTGATAGTGTATCCTGAATTATTGGACTTCCAGAGGAATCTTTAACTGTTTCTATTATAACATCTGCTATTCCTGCAGATGTTATATTAAGCTCTTGAGCAGCAGACTTAGATAGGTCAATTATTCTGCTTTTACTCCGCATACATCGATCGTTAATTTTTACAACTATTGATTTTTTTGATGATAGTCGTGTAACTTTTACCCAGGTATTAAATGGCAAGAACGCATGAGCTGCAGTGAATTTATTTTGATCAAATTTTTCGCCACTAGAAGTATAACGGCCCTGAAATTTATCGGCATAGTAGGAGGCGAATCCTTTCTGCTCAAATTTAGTTTGTGAGAATAATTGATTTGTTAATAGTAGAAAAATAATAAAAATAAGTCGTTTGAACATTATAAATTAAATTTGTTATTTGTCATATATTATTAAGCAAAAGTACGATTTTTTTTTAAGAAATAAAAAAAATCAATATTGACAGTGTCTGCAGAATATTATCTACGATAGAAATGGTTTCAAAACAAACATGATTTCTTCAATTTTTTCTAAAACAAATCACATATATTTTTACAAGTTGAATTAGTAATAATAATTTTTTAAATATTAGAAAATCAATTTAATGTGATTTAACTGTACAAAATTTCGTTTATTTATTTTGTTGATAAAAAAAAGAACAAATTGGTAATAAGTGTAAAATAAAATCTGTATAATTGTATTATAAAATTTAGGTTTGGGCATATTAATTAAAAAAATATCTGTTTCTAAAAAATATAGTTATGAGAAAACTTAACCCTCTTTTTCTGAAATCATTGAAAACATTGACTAAAATTTTTTGGATGAAATTTCTAGGTTTTGTTTTTTTTATTACTTTATCGACACAATTGTTTTCGCAAACTTTGATACCTTTTTCAGGAAGCAACTCTGTAACCTGCGGAACAAATACTACTTTGTGTACACATGCAGGATGTGGTGTTACATATTCTGATTATGCAAACGGTTATACCATTTTAAATGCTGCTTTTTCTGCAGTTATAAATATAACGGGAACATATACTACTGAAAGTTGCTGTGATCATATCATTGTATATAGTGGTTCTGGAACAGGTGGAACTCAGTTGTTGAATTTAGTTGGTACAGGTAGTATAAATTATACTGGATTACCAGGAGAAACACTTACTGTACAGTTTACTTCTGATGGGAGTGTCGTTTATACGGGTCTTAATGCAACTGTAACCTATAGTGGCCTTTGCGTATCTTGCACTACTCCTCCAGCTCCAACATCAATTAGTTCCAATCCTGCATCGATTTCCTGTGGATCATCTGCAAATATAAAAGCTACATCGGTAGGAAACACAATTCACTGGTATACCGTTCCAACGGGCGGCGTTTTAATTGGATCGTCAGCAAGTAACAGTTGGTTTCCTGTTTCTCCTCTTGTTACAACAACTTATTATGCTGAATCCTACAATGGATGTGTCAGTCTTACGCGTGTTCCAATTACAATTACGGTTGTTCCACTTACCGCTCCAACTCCTGTTACAGCAACACCTCCATCAATATCATGTGGAGGGACTTCAAACTTAAATGCAACATCTGTTGGCAATACCATTAAATGGTACACTGTTCCAACAGGTGGAGTGGCAATTGGATCCTCATTAAGTGGTGTAAATTATCCTGTTTCGCCTCCATCTACAACAACCTATTATGCAGAAACGAACGTTCTGAATTCGGGTAGTGTAACATTTAATTATACCGGATCAGTTCAAACATGGACAGTACCTGTAGGTGTTACATCAATAGATGTAGATTTAAAAGGTGCACAAGGAGGCGCCGCTATATCAGCCGGTGGTCTTGGTGGTAGAGTTCAGGCAACCTATCCAGTGATGTCTGGTCAGGTACTTAATATTTATGTCGGTGGTACTACTACTACTATTACCGGAGGATATAATGGTGGTGGAAATGGAGCAAACATTTCCTATAATAGAGGTGGCGGAGGAGCATCTGATATTCGAATAGGCGGCACTGCATTAACGGACAGAAAATTGATAGCCGGCGGTGGCGGTGG
>Ga0172375_10001936_pt1 | contig 32894 bp, 29 predicted proteins | sample LakKiv1m_FD_114537 | JGI IMG/M metagenome (GOLD analysis project Ga0172375, IMG submission 114537) | Freshwater microbial communities from Kabuno Bay, South-Kivu, Congo - kab_092012_11.1m | ecosystem: Environmental > Aquatic > Freshwater > Lake | place: Democratic Republic of the Congo... | reverse complement strand
TCTCCAAAATCAATTTCACAAGTTTTTGCAGCGCCACTTTTTACATCGAATGTGATTGGGTCGCTTAATGAATCTTTCATGTTTGCGGCAACTGGTTTTACATCCATGCTTATTCCAACTACTTTATCTATTTTTATTGTTTTCTTTACGATTACGTTCTCTTTTTGTCCTCCGTCATTAACTCCCAAAGAAACTTCGTATTCGCCTTTTTTCTTAAATTCAACTGTATATTTTGATTTATCTTTTCCTATTTCGTTTGATTTTGATGGATTTATTTCTGACAAAATTCCGTCCGTCTTTCCATCAGCGCCTTTTATTTCCCATGCATATGTCAAATCTCCAGTTTGAGTATCTGGATCGAATGTTTTTGATGCATCAAGATACACAATTCCAGGGCTATATTTATCTCCCATTGTGTAATCGAATGCTGGGGTTGGTGGTTTTGATTTTATATCAAATATTATAGGGCTGCTTTCTTTGCTGTTACCTTTTTTATCAACTATCTTCAATTTCATACTTGCCCCTTTTACGGACTTTGTAAATTTACATGTAAGGACTTTATTGTCAGCACTTTCTTCATCAAGTTTTGGGCATGCATCCGGATCTCCTCCTCTACTTCCTAAATCTAGTATCCATGAATAGCTTTTTATTTGTTTTGCTCCTCCTGCTGCAGAAGATTTACTTCCGTCAAAAATAATATTATTGCCAACAAATATATTTTCTCTGTTTGGATTTACTATAATTTTTGGGGCCAAATCTCCCACAACAATGTTAAATTTTTTCTCGTCGATAATTCCTGATGGACTTTTTGATGATACTTTTATCGGATATGTTCCGTTTTCTAAATCGTCTGTGAATGTATAGTATGAAAGTGTAGAAAATTCTTGAATTTTACCAACTCCCACAACCCATTGAAATTCTTTTGTTGAAGGGGTTTTCTCTGCACTTAACTTTAGACCTTTTTTTGCCTGATCCCTTGTTAATATTATTTCATCTTCATTCAGTACTAGATTTTCCGTATTTTCCATGTAATGCATTATTGGAATTACATTTTCGCTTTCTTCCGAATCACAATTCACCCCTCCATTCATACATAATTCGAGTTCGAGTCTTGTAGCTGGTGGTTTTACATTTATGTTTAAGAAACTATATCCAGGACCAAATTTTGTAGTATCATTAGAATTTATGAATACATTTGCTCTATATGTCCCAGGTCTGTTAAATACACACCTTTGGACTGGATTTGCTGGTAATACTTTCTCTCCTTCAGAAAGATTTTTTTCTCCTTCTTCCCCGTCTTCTATCCATCCACCAGAAGTCCCCATGTTATAACATTTAACAGATCCATCATCTGGTACTATCACATTTCCCTGTCCCTGAGTTGTTTTTGCCTTAACCATATCGAAATTCGTGACAGGATCATTCAAGTTTTCGCTCCCTGCTATATCCCATATTATGTTTTCTGGTTTGATAGTGCTTCCAGCAGGATCTACCGATCCATTCACGCTGAATGTCACATCTAGTGGTGCATTTCCTTCTCCTACATTTGCAATCAATCTAGCATTTACGAATTTTATCTTTAATAATGCTTTGTAATAATCGAGATGGGCTTGAAGCGCAGCTATCAAATAATTGGAACTTTGCATAAAATCCACGTCTACAATGTTTTCTTGCAATGTAGATTCTGCAAGTGTTTTTAATAAATTTGGATATGCAGCACCGGTTATTGCATCAACACTTTCGGTTCCTCCACCACTAGCTGGTACACTTTTTGATGATTCATCAGGAGCTGGTACATCGTTTAATTCTGCTAGGTAATCTGCCGCATTAGATACAGCATTTTTTGCTGCTTTTAGAGACTTATCGGTATTCAAGAAATCGTTTTTTGCTTTACCACAGTCGATATATTTTGTATTAGCCTCATTGAATGCAGTCTCGAGTTCGGTATTTCCACTATTGTTTGTAAATGCATTTTCTGCTGCTATTTGGGCTTGCTGAAGTTTTGTCATTCCCTCATCAATTTTTTGAAGTACTGGGTCTCCAGATTCCGCCTCACATTTTTCTATAGCAGTAGATTTAGCAGTATCAAAAGCTGCTTGGGTTTCTTGTAATTTTTTCTCTGCATTAGTTAACCATAACTGTGCGCTCTTTTTAAATTCTTCATTTGTTTTGTTCGCATTTTCTTCCGCTTTTGCAGCATCTTCTGCTTTTCTTGTAGCCGCGAAATCTGGCAATACTTTTATAGAATCTTCTAAAGTTTCTATCTGCTCTTGAGTTCCAATCATCTGCAAGAAAGCTTCTAAAGCCTCGGCTTGATTTCCTTCTGCATCTGTCCCACTGACTGCAGTAAGGTTTTTAAGATAATTTTGGATAGCTATCATTCTTGTCATATTTTTACCGAATTTTTCCAAGAAACTATCTATTAAATCTTTCATTAATCCATATAGTTCATCTGATTTTAATTTAAGATTATATAAATTTATTGACCATGCATTATAAAATTTATATCCAAGATCACTGTATGGGAAATTTTGTTGTTCACAGGAATTTTTTCCAGTTCGTCCTCTTTCAAAAATTTGTCCCGGATCTTCTTCATTCGGATCGCAAATTCCTGTCAACTTTCCATTATCATCAACCTCTATATATCCAGGGGTTACAGAGTTTTCCAATGTGTCTATCAAAGAGTCGAGTCGACGGATTTGTTTATTTACGCTCTTTTCCAGTTCCGTGAATTGTCCTGATTTCCCTTTTATGTTGGTTAATTTTGCTTTTGCGTCTGTAAGATAAGCCATAATTGAACCTTTTGTAGGCAATTTACTTACTGATACCTGAATTGAACTTTTTAATGCATCCGCATTTATATTTTTTAAATCTTCTATTGCTGTCATCAAGAATGAATAGCTCCTGTAGATATCTTCGGCGATGGCTTTCACTTCAGCAGCTGCTGCATTGAAACTTCCTGGGCTTCCGACAGATCCATTCGCGCCAGCAATCTGGCCATCTGGACCTGCTTCTCCGGCTCCCGCACCTTTTATAATTGTATTTACAAAAGCATAGGATCCTAAAACTATCAAAAGCCCTATTGTGGCATACATAATTGCCTTTTTACCTTTCTCTGTTTTTTCTTGTTCTCCTCCAGAAGTCACATACATTACACCTCCATAAATCACAATTAAAACTGCTAAAAGTCCTAGGAAAGTTAAAGCAAAGTTCACAATTTTAAGAACGAATGATTTTAAGTCTTTGTTTGCCGTGAGAGAAGAATCGTAGCCTTCTGGACTTAGTTGAGCTAAAGCACCTTTATATTCAGTGAAAGAAAGTTCATTTTCTCCACTGAAGGCTTTACCAAATTCTTCCATAAAGCTGCTTCCCATATCTCCCCAGAAATCAGCATGTGCAGTTAATGATATTGAAACAAATGAACAAATCATTGTTGCAAGTATCAGATGTACGATTATTTTTTTAACAGTTTTCATATTTTTGTTTTATTTAAATAATTTATTTATGTGTTTATGGTGCTTGAGTTGTCGTCTCCTGATCTGCTGGAGGTTCGTTAATTTTCACAAAAGTGTTTATTGCCGCATAAGATCCTGCTCCAAGTAAAAGCGCTATAACTGCTCCAAAAATAATTTTCTTTGCTTTTTCAGTTTCTTCTTCTTTTCCTACAGCAATGACATATTTATATCCTGCATAAAAAAGCATTACAAATGCTGCAATAGCAATGAATCCTGACACAAAATTTGCAAGCATAGCAAGAACCCTCCATCCTTCTTGAAGAATCGGCATCTTTGTACCATGTTCTGGGAATGCAAATTGTGTAACTACATATTCTGAAATTCCAATAATTAATAATCCGGCTACTGCGTATAAAATATGATGTTTTGCTTTTGTTAATGCCTCTTCATTTCCAGCACTAGTAATTACAGTAAATCCTCTTATTACAATTACCAATACTGCCGCTGCACCTAAAAATACTTGAATAAATCCTATCACTCCTCGAATTTGATTTGTGGCTTCTTCTGCAAACATTTGTGCACTAACTGTATCTGAAAATGCTTCTCCAGTTTCTCCAAAAAACATTTTTTTAACTATTACACTTGAGAGATTTATTAATAAAAGTCCCATGATTCCATACTGGAGGGTATGTTTTACTTTTTCAGCTTCTTCATCCGCAGAACGAGAAACAAGTTTAATCGCTGCAATAATTATAACTATCACCGCTATTGAGCTTGTAATAAAGCGGAATAAATCTAGTGCATAGTAAATCGGACTTGTAATAACGCCTAAACCTTTATCTACTGCGTCTGCCGGAGCATCTGGATGTTGCATTGTATTAAAACTTGGCAATCCTGTTCCTTTTCCTACTGCTTCAAGTAAACACCTTGGAGTTCCTGCAACTTTTGGATCTGTGCATTTTAATGTTGTGGTGTCTGCAGCATTAGCTACTAAAGAATTTACAGACAGTGCAAAATTTAACAGAAGTAAGAAAAGACAAATTGGTTTAAATATTTTTTTCATATGTTTATTTTTGAGCTACGGTTTCGGTTAATCCCCCACTTACAATTGTACTAACAATGGCAAATGCACCAAAAACAATCGCAACACCAACTATTGTTGTAACAAGTATACGTTTTGCTTTTTCCATTTTTTCTTCCTCTCCTCCGGCAGTTGCATACATAATTCCTGCTACTAAGAATAGCAAGACGGCTATTGGCCCTATTATGCTGACAATAAAATTTGTTATACCTACTATTTGTCTAATTCCTTCATTTGCATTTACAGCGATTTCCGCACCTTTTGCTGTTGAATATTTTTTCCAGTCTGTAATATAAAAAACTTTTTTTATTATTGTGTCTCCGGCTAAAAGAAGCATAAGTCCTGCCACTGAATACATAATACCTTTTTTGTGTTTTGATGTTTCTTCATCATCTCCTCCGGAAGTCACAAGTTTTATCGCTGATCTGATAATCATAACTGTAGCGTAAGCCCCAATCATGTATTTGATGAATGTAATAAATATTTCTACTTGTTTATCAAATAGACGTACACGTTTAACAATTTCTGTTGGAGAGCTCAAAATTGTACAATTTGCATCAGTACAATTTGGGTTGCTTCCCATGTCGAAAACGTTGGCTAGATCTTTAGCCATGCTTATTATTAAAAATGCAATTAATGAATATATTACTCCACGTCTTACTGTTGTTACGTCTTCTTCGCTTTCTCCATTTATCACAAGTTTTATACCCATTATGCTTAGCATGATAATTCCAACAACCACGATAATTCCTTTCAAATATGATAGCCCTGTGTAAGCAATAGTTCTTATTGTATCGAAACTATTCATGTTTCCTCCACTTTGGCCCGCTGGAGTAGCAATTCCAGCTTGTTCAAAAATCAGTTTTACCTGATTTTCATTCCCTTTTGGTTCAAGAGGTAGAGAGCTTTTTGCATAAACGTTAAAGCTTATAACACATAAGCTTATTGTTACAATCACAGCGAACTGTAATATTGATCTAATGAAAGTTTTCATTATGTTTATTTTGATTTTTATTAATTTTCTTTTATTTATTTTACCAAATTTTAAGCTTTTTCTCAAGCCTTAAAGCGTATTTCTTTGATTTTTCTTGATTTTTTGAAAGTCTTTGTGTTATATATTATCCGTGATTTAAAAGCTGAAAGGCTTTTTGGGAGTGTCTTAATTAAAAAAACATGAAAGAGAATATCGTTACAAACTATATAAAATCTAGCTTGGTAGAGCTATCTAAAGTGACTTGGCCTACAAAAAATCAAGCTATAAAACTTACCATGATTGTGCTTGGATTTTGTTTAGTTGTTGCTATTATCCTAGGAGTTGTTGACTATGGATTTAATCAGGGATTTACACAATTATTAAAATTAACTTTCTAAAGTAATATGGGGCGACAAGCTGCTGGTACAGGTAGACATTGGTACGTGATTCACACTTATTCAGGGTATGAAGATGCTGTGCGTGAAGCGCTACAGCAACGTATCGAATCTTTAGGAATGCAGGATTTAATTTTTGAAGTAGTTGTCCCAAAAGAAACTCAGATTGTCATTAAGAAAGGTCAGCCAACTACTGAGGAAAAACGTATTTTCCCTGGGTATGTCCTTGTAGATATGATCGTAACTGATGAAAGTTGGTATGTAGTTCGAAATACTCCAAACGTAACTGGGTTTGTCGGTTCTGGGACTATTCCAATCCCTGTCTCTCCAGAAGAATGGAAAGTTATTAAAAGACAGATGGGACAAGCTGAACCTAAATTTAAAATCGATTTTTCTGTCGGAGATACTGTTGTTGTTTTGGATGGACCATTTGCAAATTATGACGGACTTATAAATACAATCGACGAAGATAAAGGTAAAGTAAAAGTCTTAATTACTATTTTTGGTCGAGAAACTCCTGTAGAACTAGACTTCACTCAGGTAAAAAAGAAATAATTAATTAAAAAAATTATTCTTCTTGCAATTTGAAGTTTTTTTTCATAGTATTTGCATATAATCTAAATCTTATTCCAATGCGGAAGTTTACTGTTTTTACGGTTATACTATCTATTGTTGTTGTTTCTATTGTTGCAAAATTAATAGTCCAAGAATATATACCTAAGATAGATGAATATGTTGGAGAAAATGGCTTAGCGAGTGTTATAAACAGCGAAAAGCCTTCTGACAGTTCTATTCAAAAACTTGGATTTGATCTTGAAAAAAATTCTACAACTAATGAAGTTGAACCAATCGTTACAAACATAGATCCTTCTTTTATTCAAGATTCAAATACTGCAACAATTGAAGATACAGACATCGTTCCAAATGCCGAAGAATTAATTCCAATTAATATTGATGACACAAAAATAACTATTCCATCTACTACTATTGATACTCCTTCGCTTCCAGTTATTGATGAAGTAGCGACCGACACAACTTTAAATGATTTTGAAGATACAAATACTGTTGTTTTTTCTCCAAATGGAGTAATCCGTGACGAACAAATAAAGAGCGCTGGATTTGTCGGAGCTTATTTAGAAGACGAAAAAGACAATGGATTTTTATATAAAACTGTATATACAGGTGACTTGAAAGATCTTGATGTTAAGAAATATGTAATTCGCACAAAAACTGCATTTTTAGCTAAAATTTACGTGCTTAAAGCTGGACCAAGTTCCACTATTGAAGATGTTTATAATGTTTTAAAAACTAGAGCCGCAGAAGGTTTGGATACAGAAATTAATGAAACTAACGATTTTGGAGAAAACAGCTTTTACATGAATGATTCAAGACGTACAAATACTGCTTTCTTGACCATAAAAATGAGAGGACTTATATTTGGTTTTTCTTATCCTAAAGAATATCATACACAGATTAAAAATCTTGTTTCTTTGCTCCAACTTGAGAAATAGGTTGACTTAGCCAAAATTTTCACTAGAATATCTCCGTTACGCACAAAAAATTTGGTTTTTTAATTTATTAATTATGGCTAAAGAAATAGTTACCGTTATAAAGCTACAAATCCCTTCAGGAAAAGCAAATCCAGCCCCTCCAGTAGGTACTGCTCTTGGTCCTCAAGGAGTAAATATTCAGGCATTCTGTACTGAATTCAATGCAGCAACAAAAGACATGGATGACACAATCGTTCCTGTTGAAATTACTGTATATAGTGACAGAAGTTTTACATTCATAATGAAGAGTCCTCCAGCTGCAGTTTTGATTAAGAAAGCAATCGGCCTTGCAAAAGGATCTGCTGCTCCTCATAAAGACAAAGTTGGAACTATTACAAGAGCTCAATTAGAAGAAATTGCGAAGATAAAAATGAAAGATTTAAATGCAAATGATATTGATGCTGCAGTAAAAATTATTGCTGGAGCTGCAAGAAGTATGGGTGTAAAAGTTGAAGGCTAAAAAACTTATTTTTAGTGGGAGGTCGCCTAAGGCGTACCGCCACCACCACTTAACCAATTAAATTATGAAAAAGAAACATGGGAAAAAGTATGTCGAAGCTAAAAAGCTAGTCGACAAAGCAACTTATACAATTGACGAAGCTGTAATTTTATTAAAGAAAACTTCAGTCACTAAATTTGACGGAAGTGTTGAAGCACATTTCTCACTTGGAGTAGATCCAAAACAAGCTGACCAAAACATTAGATCTACTGTAGATCTTCCTCATGGAACTGGTAAAGAAGTACGTGTAATCGCATTCGTTGGTGAAGACAAGGTAAAAGCTTGTAAGGCAGCTGGTGCTACTTACGCAGGAACCGAGGAATTAATTGAAAAAGTCAATGATGGATGGCTTGATTTCGATGTAGCTATCGCCACTCCAGATCAAATGAAGGCTCTTGGTAAAGTTGCAAAGACTCTTGGACAAAAAGGACTCATGCCAAATCCAAAAAGCGGAACTGTTACTATGAATCCTGAAAAAACTATTGGAGAAATCAAAAAAGGTAAAATAGAAATTCGTGTAGATAAACTTGCTAATCTTCACAATATTTTCGGAAAGGTTTCTTTCTCAGATGATCAGTTACGAGATAATTTGAAGTCTCTTATAAAAGCTGTACTAGATCATAAACCAGCATCTGCAAAAGGAACTTACATCAAGAGCATCACAGTTACTACAACTATGGGGCCTGGTATTCCGCTTGAGGTGAATACAGCCTTGGTTGATACGAAGAAGTAGTTTAGGAATTCTCCATCTCGAGTGCTATTTCTAAGGATTTTAGTCCTACTTCGAGCTGACTTACATCTGGTTCACGGGTAGTCAATCTTTGGAACCAAAGTCCCGGAGCAATAATCCCTCTCACTATAATATTCTTTGCGTATTTTGCACTGAGCTTTAGATATTCATAAGAAATGCCTGCTATAAGCGGCAAAAGAGCAATTCTTACAAGCAAATTATGAGCAAAATCTTCCTGCTTTGGAACGACTGTATAAACTAGAATACTGATTACAAAAACTATTAAAATAAAACTTGTACCACAGCGTGGATGAAAACGAGTTTGAGGTTTTGCGTGCTCGACTGTTAGTGGAAGTTTTTTCTCATAAGTAAAAATAGATTTATGTTCCGCTCCATGATATTCAAAAACTCTTTTGAAACTTTTGAAAAGAGTAAGAAGATAAATATATCCAAGAAAAATTATTATCTTCACTGCACCATCTATCAGGTTGAAAAGGATGTAATTACTTTTTACTGTTGGCAAATATGTTTCAAGTAGAGTTGCAACTGAAAGAGGTATAAATTTAAACAAGAATAAACTCAAAAGAATCGCTACTACAAGCGAAACTGCAAACATTATCGTTTCCAGCATTTTATACATAAACTTTTTCTTTCCAGTATTTTGTTTATGCATTTTTTCTTTTTCTTCCGGTGTCATTTCGTCGTCCAGCATTTCGTTTGCGGAATAATTTATTGCTGTCGCCCCGATCACCATCATTTCAACAAGATTTATCATTCCTCTAATTATTGGAATATTGAAAAATTTATGACGCTGAATAAATGTCTGATATTTACTTTTTTTAATTTTAATTTCTCCTGATTTTTTGCGGACAGCAATCACAAGACTGTTTGGAGAGCGCATCATTACGCCTTCTATTACAGCTTGGCCACCGACTGCAAAATCTATTTTTTTCTCTTCTTTTGGAGCTTTCTCCATTTCTGGATCTACGTCCATAAGGAGCCAATTCCCTATTAAATTATTTATCATGAAATTTTTTATTGTGAGTAAACGAAATATACTTTATCTTATACGCGGGCAAAAGAGAAATTTATTTCAAATATGAAAGTAAAAATAAAACGAATTGATAACTCGCTTGTGCTTCCGATCTATGAGACAGATGGTTCTGTCGGCTTTGATATTTCTGCTAGAGAAGATACAAAAATTGCTGCGAAAGAAATCGGGATGGTCCCTTCAAATCTTATAGTCGAAGTGCCAAAAGGATATATGCTTGTTGTGGCTTCTCGCAGTAGCACGCCAAAAAAGAAAGGACTTCTCCCCCCGCATGGATTTGGAATTATTGATCATGATTACTGTGGGCCGAAAGATGAAATAAGAGTTTTGGTTTACAATTTCACAGATGGTGAAGTTTTCGTAAAACGTGGTGAAAAAATCGCACAGGGAGTTTTTGTAAAAATAGATAAATTTGAGTGGGAGGAAGTCGATCAAGTCGCGGAAAAAAGCCGCGGGGGGTTTGGGAGTACGGGAGGATATAATAATTAATTAGATTCCCGATCGAGTCGGGAATGACATATATATATGAAAAAAGGAGCACTTATCACAATTTACGGCGTAAATAATGTTGGAAAAACTACCCAGGCAAAAATTCTTATAGGGAAATTAAAATCTTGCGGACTTAAAGTAAAATATTTGAAATATCCGGTTTATGACATAAAACCAACTGGCCCTATTATAAACAAAGTTCTCCGAGGAGAAGGTGGACAAAAAATTCCTGAAGACGAATTACAGCTTTGGTTTATTTTAAATCGTTATCAATTTCAATCTGAATTACAAAAACTTTTAGATAATGGATATATAGTCATCGCTGAGGATTACATTGGCACAGGGATTGCTTGGGGAATGGCAAAAGGACTTGATGAAATGTGGCTTATTAATGCCAATAAACACTTGATTAAAGAAGATCTTTCTATCTATATTCAAGGAAAAAGAGATCCGAATGTAAAAGAAAAAAAACATGTTCATGAACAAAATGACGAACTGGTTGAAAGATGCAAAAAAACACATGAATATCTTTGTAAAAAATATAAATGGAAGAAAGTGCTTCAAGGAAATATAAATACGACTGCAAAACTTATTTTTAATATTGTTGACGATTTCCTAAAGCGAAGATATAGTTAAATTGCTTTTCTGGGCGGAAAAGCTTTTATTTTTTTACTCTCGGCAAATGATTTTATTAGACGGTAAAAAAGTTTCTGAAAAAATCCTTTCTAAAGTCGCTATTGAAGTGAATAAAATGAAATTGGATCATATTCTTCCTAAACTAGCCGTCATTTTAGTCGGAAAAGATCCAGCTTCTTTGTTGTATGTAAGCCGAAAACAGGCTGCCTGTGCAAAGACCGGAATTGATTGGGTACAATTTGATTATGAAACAGATGTAACTACTGAAACATTAATAGAAAAGATTGAAGAATTAAATGCAGATTCTACAATTCATGGGATTTTAGTTCAATTACCATTACCAAAAAGTGTATATACTCCAGATGTGATGAAAGCTATCGATCCAAAAAAAGATGTAGATGGTTTTACTGCATATAATCTCGGGAAGATGTTTTTGAGTACTGAATTTGAGCATTTGGTACCATGTACTCCACTTGGAGTGATAAGACTTCTCGAACATTATAATATTCCCGTACAAGGTAAAGAAGTGGTTGTAGTAGGTCACAGTAATCTAGTCGGGAAGCCACTTTCCACAATGTTCTTGAATAGGAATGCGACTGTCACAACGTGTCATATTTTCACAAAAGATTTAGCGTTTCATACAAAAAGAGCTGATATTCTTTGTACGGGTGTGGGCAAAGCAAATTTGATAACTGCAGATATGGTGAAAGACGGTGCGATCATAATAGATATCGGAATTGTAAAACTTTCAAATGGAAAAATTGTAGGAGATGTAGATTTTGAAAATGTATCTAAGAAAGTTTCTTATATTACTCCTGTTCCTGGAGGAGCTGGACCTATGACAGTGGCTTGCTTGATGGAAAATACGATGAATGCGGCAAAGAGAATAAATGGTTATAAATAGATCCTGAAACGAGTTCAGGATGACACGGGAAGGCTCGAAGATGACATTGCTTATAAATTCAATAACAACAAAAAATATGTGTGGAGTCGTAGGAATTTTCGGAAATGAATATATTGCGCAAGATATGTATGATGCGCTTATTGCCCTTCAGCATCGCGGACAAGATGCTACTGGAATGATAACCTATGATGGGACTCTTTTTCACACACGAAAAAATCTTGGACTGGTGCGTGATGTTTTCCACACAAGACATATGGCAAAACTCACAGGATATGTGGCTATTGGACATACTCGCTATTCTACAATCGGAGGTGGCGAAGTTGAGGACGCACAGCCATTTTTAGGACAAGCACCCTTTGGAGTTGCACTTGCTCACAACGGAAACGTTTTCAATTCCTATGATTTAAAAAAAGAACTTTTTGAAAAAGATCACCGTTTAGTAAATTCAGATTGTGACGCCGAAATTATTCTACATTTATTCACAAAATCTCTTACAAAACAGCTCTCAAAAGAAAATAAAGATTCTTTAAATCCAAAAAGTATCTGGCAAGCTGTTGAAAGTGTTTACAAAAGAGCTCGCGGTGCATACAGTGTAGTTTCATATATTGCAAAACAAGGAATGGTGGCATTCAGAGACCCTCATGGTATTCGTCCCCTGCTTTTCGGAAAGCGAAAAAACGGCTTAACAACTGATTATATTTTCGCTTCAGAATCTATTGTCCTCGACGTTTTGGGATTTGAATTTGTGGATGATGTCGGCGCCGGAGAAGCAATTTTCATTGATGAAAAAACAAGAAAAGTTTACAGACAAAAGATAATGCCAAAAACTCACACTCCTTGCATCTTTGAATACATTTATTTTGCACGTCCTGACTCAATGTTAAATGGTATTTCAGTTTATACAGCTCAAAGAAGAATGGGTGAAAAGCTGGCGGAAAAAATTAAAAAAGAAAAACTTGATATCGATGTCGTGATGCCTGTCCCTGATTCATCAAGGACTGCGGCGCTAGCTATAGCCGATAAACTTGGTTTAAAATATCGTGAAGGTCTTGTAAAAAACAGATATATCGGAAGGACTTTCATAATGCCGGGTCAAAAAATTCGAAAGAAATCTATCATATACAAGTTAAATCCGATGAGACTTCAGATTGAGGGCAAAAAGATTTTGTTAATAGATGACAGTATCGTCCGCGGAAATACTTCAAAGCAGATTATACAGATGGTCCGCAATGTTGGTGCAAAAAAAGTTTATCTTGGAATTTTTTCTCCACCGGTAAAAAGTCCTTGTCTTTATGGAATTGATATACCGACTCGTGAAGAATTAATTGGTTCTAGTCATACAGTAGAAGAAATCCGAAAATTTATTGATGCTGACAGTTTAATTTATGCGGACTTGAAAGATGTTTTTGTGGCTTGCTCAAGCGGAAATCCGAAAATCAAAGATATGTGCATGGGATGTTTTGACGGGAAATATAAAACCGGTGATATTGATGAAAAAGTTCTCCAAAAAAATGCTGAATCAAGACTTTCCGATAAAGTCTGTGGGAAAATTGAAGATGAATTCGAACCGGTGCCAGAGCCACCAAAAAGTCAGTTAAATTTAGTATAAGTTAATTTTTTAGACATGAAGAAAATATTACTCATTGGCAATGGAGCTCGTGAGCATGTTGTTGCAGAAACTTTAAAAAGAAGTAAACAAGAAGTTGAGCTTTTTATCGTAGGCAAAGCTAAAAATCCGGCAATGGCGAGTATGGCAAAAGAATACTTGCTTGCAGACGTAACAAATAAAGATGCGATCCATGATTTTGCTTTAAAAATAAGACCAGATTTTGCAATTTTAGGGCCAGAAGCTCCGATTGCGGCTGGAATTGCGGATATGTTGCTTGAAATCGAAGTACGATGCGCTTCCCCACTTCAGACTGTCGGCAGACTTGAGTCTTCAAAATCTTTTACGAGAGATTTACTAGAAAAATATCAGATCAGTGGGAATCCAAAATTCAAAGTTTTTTATAAAGAAGAAGGATTGAGTGAATTTTTTGATGAACTTGGCGAAGACTTCGTAGTGAAAGCTGACGGATTAAAAGGAGGAAAAGGAGTAAAAGTTTCCGGAGATCACCTCCATGGCAAGGACGAGGGGATGGCTTATTCTAGAGAATGTTTGAAAGAAGGTGGACGAGTGGTTGTAGAAGAAAAATTTATTGGACAAGAATTTTCTTTAATGAGTTTTTGCGATGGAGTTCATACAGTTGAGATGCCTCCTGTGCAGGATCACAAACGTGCATATGATGGCGATAAAGGTCCGAATACAGGGGGAATGGGTTCTTATTCATGCGAAGACTTTCTCCTTCCTTTTCTACGACAGAGCGATATCGATGAGGCTCGAGAAATTACACAAAAAGTTGCAAAGGCTTTATTTGATGAAACGGGAGTTTATTTCAAAGGTGTAATGTACGGTGGATTCATTGCAACAAAAAATGGAGTTCGTTTGATTGAATACAATGCGAGATTTGGGGATCCGGAAGTAATGAATGTATTGCCTTTGATGAAAACTGATTTTGTAGAAGTATGCGAAGCAATAATTCACGGCACATTAGATAAAGTCGCAGTCGAATTTGAGAAAAAGGCTACTGTATGCAAATATCTGGTACCAAATGGTTATCCAGATAAACCTGTTGCAGGAGAAAAAATAGAAGTCGGGAAAATTCCTGAGGGAGTGCGCGCATATTATGCGTCTGTGGACCAGAAGTCGGATGGTTTGTATTTAAGTGGATCACGCGCGATCGCATTTGTAGGAATTGCAGATAATTTAGAAGCGGCAGAGAAATTAGCAGAAAGCGCAGTAGGATCTGTGAAAGGGCCTGTATTCTATAGAAAAGATATCGGCACGAAAGAATTGATTCAGAAAAGAGTCGATATGATGAAGGAGATACGTGGATAATTTTTTAAAATTTATATATGAGTAATTCAATTCATTTTTTAATAACTGGTGGAACGATCGATTCTTTCTACGATGGAACAGCCGATACTGTAAAACCGAGTAAAAGCTCTGTAATTCCAGAATATATCAACAGTCTAAAACTATATGATAAAGCCGTTTTTACGACTGTTTGCATGAAAGACAGCCGCAGTCTTACGAAAATCGATTTAGGTAATATTTTGAAAGCTGTAGAAAAAAGTCCTTATAAGAAAATTGTAATTACTCATGGTACTTATACAATGCCAGATACGGCTAGATTTTTGAAAGCCAAGATGAAAAGAAAAGATAAAGTTATTATTTTGACTGGCTCAATGATCCCATTAAATGGTTTCAATTTTTCTGATGCTCCATTTAATCTTGGATATTCTGTCGCGAAATTGTTCGAATCAAAACCAGGCATTTATATCTGTATGAACGGGCAATTATTTAGTCCTGAAGAAGTAGCTAAAAGAATATCTGAGGGGAGATTTTATTCTATCTTCAATAAATAATTAATAACTGCCCAAAATCTTCAGTCGTGCTACTTTACGGGAGACTTTATTTAAAGTTTCTCGAACATTTTTTTCAGATGGATTTCCCTCGAAATCCATATAGAAAATATAATCACCAAATTCTTGACGCGTAGGACGTGATTCTATTTTTGTAAGATTTATTTTTGCGTTTGCAAAATCTTCAAAAACTTTAAACAAACTTCCTGGAGAATCTTTGTCGAAGTAAAAAGCTATCGCTGTTTTCTGAGATTTTGTACTATTTTTTTGTTCACTATTTTGAGGCCTGTACTCGCCCTTTTCTATCACATAGAAGCTCGTTGAATTACCAGAGTTATCTTCAATATTTTCTGCCAATATTTTTACATCATAAGCCTGTGCTGCTTCTTTCGAAGAAATGACTGCAAGTGATTGATTATTTGAGAAAATCATTTTTTCTAATGCTTTCACTGTGGAAGAATATGACTCTTTTGTAGTATTTGAAAAATGCTTGGCGAGATATTTTTTACACTGATTTAGTGGCTGCTGATGAGAAATTATCGTAGTGACATTTTTAGCATTAGTATGCGGAAAAACAACCAAGCAGTGATGGATCGGTAAATTTATTATTCCATTTATATGAACATTTTTATGGAATAATAAATCGAGAGTTTCGCGAATTGTTCCATCGAGTTTATTTTCGATTGGCACTACACCAGATGCGACTTTTCCTTTTTCTACTAATTCAAATACTTCTTCTAAGTCACGAGCATAATATTTTGAAATTTTCTTGGTCGACACTTTGTCTGCGGCAAAATCTGAAAATGTGTATTTTGGGCCAAGCAGAGCTATATCTCCCCTCTTTGGAGACAGCACTTTTTTATGAATTTCTGATTTTTTTCTGCGACGATTTTCAATTAATTTATCAATCAAAAATGAACTTTCTTTGTAAGCCTGATCTGCATATTTCCCAAGATATTTTCTTGTGGTTTCAAAATATTTTTTAAAACTTTTTAGATCTTTTTTCTGAATAATTTTTACTAAATCTTCAACAGTTTTTTTATATCTGTTTAAAAATTTTAAATTATATGGATTTTCAATTTGCATACTTCCATACAGACCTGCATCTTGATCTAAAATTCTAGCAGATGACATAACTTTTAGCTCTGACGCTTTTGAGACATATGGTAAAATTTTCTCTATATCAAGCCCTGCAAGACGAAGTCCGTCTGAACATGTAATCTCTATGAAATGGATTAAGTCTTGTGAAATTGCCATTGTCTTGTCATGATCCGAAGGATTCATTTCTTTTATCTCTACTCCGTGTTGAGTAAGAAAATTTTTCATCCATTTGTGCCATTTTCCTGACTTTTTTGTAGGGCACATAACTATGGTTTGTCCTGGTATTGGATTACTATTTGCGAACATCGGATGCATTCCAAAAACTTCTACTCCATTTCTACTTTTCATCATTTCTTTTACTGGATTTTCTTTTATGGAAGTTAAATCTGTAATGGCGCTTCCAGCTCTAACATAAGGCAAAATTTCCTTTATTACAGACACAGTTTTATCAATCGGCACAGATACAATTACAATATCACATTTCTCCGCCACATCTTTATTTTTCAATTTTGTTCCTATATCTGAAACTAAAACTTTTATTCCGCGTTCAGCAAAAAAAGATGCGAATAAAACTCCCATCTTTCCATGGCCTCCGATAATTCCTATTACTGGATGTGCCATGTTATTTCATTTTTTTAATAACACCTTGCACTGTAGATTTTACTTTTGAAAAAGCTTTTTTTGCTTTTTTCTTTGCATCTGCAGGCATATTTTCTTTATAGACCTCTTTCCCTGTATCTCCCATATCTTTTCCCATTTCTGTAACAGTTTCTTTTAAAGTATCTAGTCCGTATCCACCTTGATCTAATTCTTCTTTAATTTTTTTACGAATTTCTTTTCCTTTTTTAGGAGCGAAAAGAACACCAATTGCTGTTCCTGCTATTAAACCTGCAAGTAAACCTTTTACTGTTTTAAACATTTTAGAATGAGTTAAATTTTATTGCTTTGCTGGCCTATACTAACAATATTATTGCTCTGTGTCCAATCCTGCTTTGTGAAATCTGTATAACATATCTGCGAATTGTGCACGAGTCATTGGTTGATTTGGGAAGAACAAAGTATTGTTGTCTGTAAGTTCGTGCTCTTTTGAAAGCCATACATATTTTATATACCACTCATTGCTTGGAGTATCTGAGTATGGATTCCCATAAGTGCTACTAGGAATTATTAAGTGATATTTTACTTGGCCTGCCACTAATAACATTTTTAATGCTTCTGATCTGGCAACAGAATTTTCTGGTCTAAATTTCCCATCTTTATATCCTTCAACTATTCCTAAAGATAATGCTGTTTTTAAATATTTTGCATACCATTCGCTTACAAAAGTATCTGGAAATGGAAGGCTAGATCCAACTGAATCGAGTATATTTACATCAAGTGCTTCTAAAATTGTTTTCAATGCCTCTACGCGATTTAAGGCTTTATTTGGCTGAAATGTTCCATTGTCATATCCTTTAAATATTCCTTCTCCCTTTGCCCACTCTATAGCTTCACAATATGTATATGTTTTTTCTACATCGGGAAAATTCCCACATTTTTCTCCATATTGTGCATCTGAACTCCCTTGAATCAAGAAATATCCTTTTTCTGTATCTTTTCCTGAATCGTTTGAAGCTATTAATTTATATGAATAAACTCCGTCACTTACATAGTCGCCAGAATTATCTTTTCCATTCCAGCTTAATGTATATGCACCAGACCCCATTTCTTGATCATCAAAAACTGTTTTTACGATATAGTCATCTTCTCGAATTTCTAAAGTTATTTCAGCACTTTTATCCAATCTAAAAGAAATATCTAAAAGTTCATTTTTTGGCACATAAGGGATGTCTTCTAAATCTATTCGATCTTTTGTAACATTTGGTTTATTTGATTCTTTTGTGTCATCTGCTACTTGTATTGTTCCGGTTTTTAAGTCTGTTCCTTTTGAATTTGATACATGAATTCTATATCCATATGTTCCAGGTTCATTTAAAGCGTCTTCTCCATCCCATTCTACTTTGTATACTCCAGGAAGTTGTGAACTTTTGTTGTACAGACTTTCTATTTTCATTCCCATCGGATCAAAAACGTCCACTTGGATATTTGCTTTTGCTGTTAAGTAAAATACGATGTATGTAGATTCAATCCCTGGATCGAAATTATCTTTTGTTACAAATGCATATTTCAATCTTGGATCTTCTGTAGCATTTACATCCCCACTACCTTTTTTTACTTCTATCGTGCCTTTTTCGGTATCTCTTTCATCGTCTACTTCTGCAATTAATTTATATTTATATTCACCTTGATTTACTATATCTCCGCTTGAATCTTTACCTGTCCAGAAAACTGTATGTTGGCCATCGCTATACATAACTCTGCTTTTTACTTTAGCAACAATGTCATTATCTTCGTCATATATTTCTAGAGTTATGAATGCGTCTTTATTTATTACAAATGTGAAATCTATTTCTTCATTGTCCCAAGGATCAAACATGCTTTGATTTAATTCCAAATCTACGATCTGCAGAATATTGTAAGGAGAAATATCCGCATGGACTAGCGGAGAAAATGACATGAGCGCCATTAACGTGATAAATATTTTCACTAATGTTTTTTTCATAGGAAATTGTATTAATACTTATTTATAATTTAGAACTAATTATATGTTTTGCCAAGATAGAATTATTTTTTTGCAGAAGGATTTTCTTGAGGTTCTTTTTCCCCTGGTTTTGGAAATCTAAATGTTTCAAGTGCATATATTTCATGGTTCGATGGAGGATCCACTCGTCCTATAGGACTTTTACCTGTGAGTTCGATTGATAAGATTTTTTTGTATCTAGATCTAGCTGCTAATTCTTCCGGAGCTGTATCTTCTGGTATACCTCCCATCGTATGGTTCTCATCTTTTCCATCTGAAGTATAAATAACATAATAATCAAGCTGCATATAGTGCATCATTGATATCCATGCCATTACAAGATTATTACAGTCGCTTCCATCATTAAATAATGTTATCAAAATTGGCCTATCTTCGTCTGAATCATTTTCCCAAATATATCTTAGAGATTGTACAAAAGATGTTATTGCTTGAATTTTTTCTGCATCCGTTTTTGCATTTCTAGTTACATGTTCTGCCAATGTCCTTGCGAATGGATCATTTTCGTATAAGTATGCCGAAATTGATCTCGCAGATACTTGTTTCCCTCTCACTGGTCCTGTTACATATTTAGTTCCTACTTGTTTTTTTCTATTTCTATACCAAGTTAAACAGTGTGCTAAATCCGATGTACGAATATCCCATTTACCATCTGGTATCAACATTGGAATATCTTTATCTGCTTCCATATATGAAGCTGGAACGCGCAGATCATGCATTGGAGATATTCCACTATGTAGAAGCAATCTATTTCCTGCACCAACAAGTGGAAGCGTTTTTTGTACTTGTGTAATATTTCCTCCTTTTTCTGCAGGGATTAAATCGTCCACTGTTTTTGGAACTTGTAATCTTAATTCATTTTCAAAACCTGGGGGGAGGTTGTATGTCACATTTGTTATTGCTTTAGTTGATTTATCGCGATCTATCTTAAGCAAACTTTCATCCAATCTGACTCCAAACGAAAAATTGTATGTATCTACTATCCAGCGTCTTACACTCGCATCTGAAAGCCTTCTATAATCTAGTAAATTATTTATTGCATCTGGTAATGTAACTGTTTTATATGCTTCGCGATGATTCCCGTTTCTTCCATAACGTCTGGACATGTCCCCCATTATTGCAAAAGTATGGACATTTTCACCGCCTCGTTTTGTAAGGTTTTCATCTATTCCTGTATATACAAATTTATCTCCAAGCAAATATTCACTAACTTTAAATGGTGCAAGAAGACGATCTTTCCATATACCTGATTTTGGATCTTGATATCTCAAACCTTCTGCAAGAACTATTTCGTAAGGAGTCATTCTTTTAAACAATTCCGGTTTCCTTTCTTCCAAAGGTCTGGATTGATCTTCTGAACTTCCTGGTGATTCCTCTGGATCTCTAAAATATTCTCTTTTCCCTGTTAAAAAATTTACGATTGCTTCATGTTCTAGATATGCTACTCCTGCAATTCCAAGAAATATTGCTACAAATTGACGACGAGTTACTTTACCTAAATATTGCGCTTCCTCTCTAGCAGAATTTCTCTGTTCTCTTAGCGATACTATTTTTGCATCTCTTTCTCTAATTTTTCTTTCTAATTCTTGTTGTTTTTCAATAGCTGCTTGTTGAACTTGAGCTTTTTCTATTCTGGCAGTGTGCTTTCTCCCTTTTTGATACCTTACTTCTTCTTTTAATCCTGCCACAAACCTACCTATGGTAACCCATATTCCCTTTCCAGTAGCACCTTGAATATTTGGAACTTCTCTAATTTCCTGTAAAGCTTTATCCTCTGGAAGACTATGAAACATAGGAGCAATAACGATATCTACTGGTTTTCTAGGGCCTTTTTCCTCCATATTTTCCAAAAAAATTGAGATATAAAAATTATTCTACCATTTGGAACAAAGGAGGTATATTTTACATTATTCTATCTTTCTGTCAATAGCGTGGAGTTTTTGGCTTCTAGCTAAATATTTCTGTAGTTTCGTAGCCTTCAAAAACCGTTACCGGTAAAAGAGGCAGTAAAATGAATTTTTCCTGAGTCCCTTCATAAATTCCTTTGGATGCATTTATTCCCATAATAAATCCACCTTTATCTATATAATTTGGATAGGAAGAATGGAGTTCTATATCTACTAATCCAGCCTTTATTTTCTTTATTAAGTATTCGCGATATAGTTTAGGGTCTAAATCTTCAAATCGTAAACTTTGGTTTACTCCCGGCTTAACTTTTCTATCTAATCTTGTTCTGGCAAGAATAAAATCTGCTACAGGATCTATGTATTTTTTGTCTCCAGATTTAAATGCTTTTAAATTTCTTTCCACTTTCCCATTTCTCCATTCATGTTTAGACCTATCTTTTTCGTGTGCAAATATTAAACGCGGGCCAGTTGGTCTTATAGGTCTACTTTTCTTATATAAAGCTGTTAAATCGTCTATATCATGATCATTAGGATCTGGCATTTCTCCATTTTCTATTCTACGTACAAGTCTTAATTCATCTATCATATATCCATTATAATTTGGGATTCCGTTATTTGTCAGAGAGTTTATTAAAAGTGCAAATGCCTCATCCGGAGTAAATTGCCCTGCATCAAAAATTGGAGTTACTGTTTCCCCTCTCTCAATCATTTTTTCACTTTTTGGACATCTTTTTCACTTAAAGTAATCCCGTCAAAAAATCTTTCATAATCTTTAGCGTCTTTTATAACTCCCATTTGTATTAAAGCATCTACCAATCCCCAACGAGTATGTGCCTCTATTGCTTCTTTTCGTGCAGCTTCTAAATCTATTTTCCCTTCTAAAATTCTAGATGCTTCTTCGAATGAAATACGTCTAGTAGATCTCAACCCCTCGAGTTCCTGTTTTAATTTTATTATTTGGCGATCAATAGCCACCCAAATTGCTTTTCCTGTAGCTCCCTGAATTCCCTCGACTTGCTGAATTTCAGTGAGAGCTCCTTCTTCCAGGATTTCATCTCCTTCATTTTTTTCTCCCATCAATATATCTCTTTCTTGTTTAAGAGTTGCAATTTGGCGACCAATTACCACCTAAATATCTTTACCAGTTGCTCCTGAAATGCCTTCAACTTGCTGAATTTCAGCAAGAGCTTGGTCCTCCTGAATGTCTATTCCTCGTTCATCCATAAATAATATTACAGGAGTGGGATTTTATATTGTTTCCTGTAATTGTCAACGACTGTTTCTGTATTTATATTAATTTCTTTATCCCGAAATCTTTGAGGATTTTTCTAAGACGATATATTGGAAGACCTACGACATTGAAATAGTCACCTTCTATTTTTTTGATAAACAATGAACCGACTCCCTGTATGGCATATCCAGCCGCTTTATCTTTTCCTTCTCCATGTTTTATATATGCTTCGATATCATCTTCTTCTAGCCTATCCATTGTAACAAATGTGGTTTCTGTTGAAGTAATCATCTTTTTTGAATCTGTATCTATCACACAAATCGCAGAAATAACTTTATGGGTTGTATTGCTAAGAAGCCGTAAAATGCGTTTTGCGTCTTCTTCGTCTTTTGGTTTCCCTAAAATATGCTCCTGAAAAGCAATAACTGTGTCGACTCCAATTACTATGGAATTACGGTTATGTCTTGCGACATCTTGAGCTTTACCAATTGCGTTGTGCAGAGCTATTTCTTCTGCCGGCAAATCCTTTTCTTTTTCTTCAAAATCACTAGGACAGACAATGAAATTTAACCCTATATCTTCTAGTAATTCTTTCCTTCGAGGACTTTTTGATGCAAGAATTATTTGTTTATCCATAATTATTTATTGACTAAAATCTTTGACTATCCTAGAATCACACCGCTTATTTAACATTAAATCAAAGAAAAATGCCAGTAACAAAATCAGCTAAGAAAGCTTTACGCAAGGCTAATAAAAAAACCGTTTTAAAACGTCCAATCAGCACAAATTTAAAATCAACACTTAAGAAAGCTTTAACTCTTATAAAAGATAAAAAAGCTGAAGAGTTAAAGAAATTTGCGCCTATTGCTTTCAAAGTTATTGATACTGCTTGCAAAAAATATCTGATTCATAAAAATACCGCTAATAGAAAGAAAGCTTTAATTGGAAAAGCTTTAAACGCAATGGAAAATAAAGGCGGTGTAAAAAGCGAGAAATAGTTTTCTGTTTTAGAAATAAGTTTTGATTTGCTGGAAGTTTTATATTAAAATTTCCCCAGTTCTTTAAAAATAAGGGCCTATAGCTCAGTTGGTCAGAGCAGTCGGCTCATAACCGATTGGTCACTGGTTCAAGTCCAGTTAGGCCCACCATTTTTTAGGAAAACTTTAGGAAAGTTTTGAGCAAAGTTTTATCATATAGCCCACCAAGTTGCCATAATGAATTAATTATGGTATAGTATTGACGTATCGTATAATAATTTATTATGGTTATGGGAATTTCTCCTAGCTCAAATCCATCTCCCGAAACCGATTTAGAAAAACAACTTGAAGACGCTATTGCTGAAGTGCAGATGAATAAATCAGTTGAATTACTCCAAGCTCTAGTTAATGCAGGTCGATTATATGTTGCACGCAAGGGACAAGGTCCATCAAAAGTTGATTCGGTTGCTATTTTGCCTTTTAATAATAGTAGACTTTATGTCACTTTCAAGGATCCAGCTTATCTTCCCTATGCCGAAAAATATCTTTCTATAGAGAAATTAGATCAATATTTGAGTGTTCAATAGATATTATCTTTGAACGAATGTATTTCCAAAAAGAAGTGAAATATATTTTTGGAGTCTTTCTTCATCACAGGCTAAAGCTATTAAATCTTCTTTTGAAACATATTCATCTCTGTCTTCCAGATCTACTTTAAGCAAACGTTGCGCACCTACTTCTACCCTTCTGTGTGCTATTTTTGGATCAACTCCCCTTTCTACTAATGTTACCATGTCATTAATTCTTACTCTTTCCATTCTTTCTCTTATGGCATCGACAACGCCATAAAATTTAGCCTCTTCTTCTTGAGATAATGGCTCTTGTGCTTTTAAAAATTCTTCTTTTTCTTGTGGTGGCAACATCATGAAAAGTCTTTTTGGCGGCATCTCACAATATGAGTGACTCCAATATAAACAAATTCCAAGACGAATTCTTGCTATAAAATATTGCTCCTGTAGATGTGGTGATATGTTTCTTGTCATTAAATCTTGAACTCTCAAGCGTGCAATTTTTGTTTTTATAGTTTCATCAGATTCTTTTCTGCATGGAGTATATTTCAAAGCTTCCAGTTCGATCGTCCTTAATGGACCATACATTCTCTTAATATAATCTTTACGGCCTTCAAATAAATATGGAGCATTTATGGTTATATCATTCAAAACAGCACACATCCCCGGATCTGCTTTCAGCGTCTCTATTTCTTCTGGTGTTGCCTGAAGGATATCTAAGATTTGCTGCTCATCCATTTGCAAAACATCTGCTAAACCATTGGCTGTTTTTTCAATTGGATCCTTCTGATTATCTAACGACCTGAGCATATATTTTTAATAAAGGGCAGGATTATATCAATACGACTGCTTACATGCAATGAGGCGTTTGACTCGTGAGCCTTTTTATTGTATAATAATATTTGGTAGAATAAAGATTTTAACAAAAATAAAAATGAGTGAAAAATGTTCATGTAATTCTGAAAACAAGTTCCTCTTGTTTTGGATTGGAGTGCTAACAGGTGCACTCTTGGTAGGAATTATTTTCCTATATAGACTTTATATAGCCGAGGTAGGAGAGACTAATCTTTTCAGGATGTTCTTCAGCAAATATAGAACTCCTCAAGTTACTACACAGACTATAAAAGCTACATCAACAGCTCCTACTTCTATCGGTGATCCTCAACCTTGGTAAAATTCTTATTCTCAAAAAAATAAATCATTAACAAAAACAAAAATGGCTGAAAAATGTAAATGCACAGGTACTACACTATTCCTTCTTGGAGTTTTGGTTGGTGCTGCATTAGTTTCTTCACTATTCCTTTACAGAGTTTATTTCTCTGATACAGGTGAAGCAAATTTACTTCGCGGATTAAAAATTAACACTTCTCCTCTTTATTCAACAACTACACTAAATCCAACAACAGTATCTCCTATAAGCACAGTATCTATTGGAGATCCTCAACCTTGGTAAGATTTTAGTGAACTAAAGAACTAATTCCTCTTATTCTTAATTCTGTAAGTCCCCTGTCTGCACTACTATAGCGGTCAGGGGATTTTTCTATTTCTGACATTTGTTCTCCTAAAAATCTTTCTTCATCTTTTGCGTCAAATAAATCTATAGAGTTAGGTTCATCAGTTTGTGGTAATTTTAACTGTATTCTTAGTTTGGCTCCCGCTTCTTTTAGTAATCCTAGCGTTGCTAATTCATGTAGATAATCTCTCCCAGGTTGCCCATCTCTCATGCTTGCTTCCCTTGTTTTAGCAAGCGCTTCCAACATTTGAGTCCATACAGCTGTTAAAAGTCTTTCAAGTTCTTCTCTTTTTGCAGGATCGAGTGGCTCTGTCTCGCTTAATCTTAAGGCGTATAATCCCGTAGCAAATCCTTGATTTATTGCACAAAGTCTTACATATGGAGCATTCTTATCGACTCTTGAAATTTCAGAAATTCCTCTTTGATAACTCTCTATAGCTAATTTTAATCTTTCAGGATCCCATGATTGGACGTCAGTAAAATGTCCTTTTAATACACCTCCAATCATTATGTCCCCTTCTAATTTATGCAACCTTGCCACTACTTCTAAAAGTTCCTGGTTCCTACTTATTCTTATTCCTTCTGCTATTGCAGTTTGGGATTCTTCTTGTTTTCCTACTAAAAAGTTTAATCTTGCAATTGTGTCGTATAGATATCCGTAAGCTTGAGGGTCTCGAATTAAGTATGGATTGTCTTCGTAATCTTTTTTTATTTTTTCTAATGTTCCTAGACATTCCATCATTTCCGCTCTTGGATCTCCTTTTATATCTTGCATGAATAGAGTACTTGGATCCATTCCGCTGTTTTTGCTAATTACTAAGAATGATCTTTTTTGAATTGTTGCTCTTGTAATATCTTTTATCAATGCTTGAACTTCCATTGCTAATTCTTCATCTCTCATTGCTAAAGCGTCTCTGTGAAGTTTCATCAAAATAGTTTTAGACTCAGCAGAATCGTGAATAATTTGATCCATATTATTGGAGACTCTAATATCTGCTAATGCAAGTTCTCCTCTCGCAATAACGACATCTCTATCTGAAGATGTACCATCAGGATCTACTAATGCAAGAGCTGCTCTAAGTTCTCCTTGAGCTTGTTGTAATAGCGGCATAGATTTTGAAGCAAATGCTACTTTTGTCCTAAGTACATGGTATTTTAATGCTCTTTCATCTCCTAAAATTTGAGCATCAGGAACTAATCTGTTTAATGCTTCTATTCTTTGGAGATATACACTTGCTTGTTGAGGAGCACCTAGTCTTGTTAAAGCTTCTGCTCCTAATAGATAAATTTTAAATAGATAATTTGTATCGATAAGTTTATCCATTGCTCCACCTTTTGCAGAAAGTCTTTCTAAAAGAGATACACCCCCATCTTCTGGTTTTCTAATAATTTTTGCCATTATTGAAGCTTCAAGTTTTTGCAAAATTTTCTCAATTATTGCTTTAGCATTTTCATTATCATTTTTATTTAAACTTGATACGGCAGCTTCTTTACCTAATGTTTGGAATTCTGATAAAAATTCATGCATTGCATCTGGAGTAAAATGTTGGGATAAAACATCTACTCTTTCAAAGGCTCTATTTAAAATTCCAAAAAGCATTTGCGGAGTTAATAATTCTCTTCCTCTTGGATCGTGATATACCATTCTAAGTGGTTTATATACCATTGCTGACTGCAATGCTAGATCTCCTCTTTCTCCACCTAATGCTGCTTCTCTTTGGCTTCGTAAAAGATCGTGTGTAAATCCAAATGGAGTGAATCTGACAATTCCTTTTTCTCTCAAGCTATCTAATACAGTTAAAACTGTTTCAACTTTTTTGGGACCTTGTTGTGCAAACTGAAATCTTAAAAGTGACACAAATAAATCTCTACTGATTTCTCCTACAGTTACAAGATAATCTGCGATTTCTCTTTCTTCTGGAGTCAATCTGTCAAATTTTGCCTGTAATAATGAGGATAGAGTCGCACTTAAATTACCTTTTTGAAGTTTTCTCATTGCGCCTTGTCCCACAACCATAAATCCGTGTTCATCATATGATATCTCTCCTTCGCTAAGTAAAGATTCTAAAGTTTCTGTTAAACAAAATGGATGGCCTTCTGATATTGCAGCTAGTTCTTGCAAGAAACTTGGAGGGATTTTTGCATCTCCTCTTATTCCAGGAGTATTTCTTACATATTCTTCCAATAATTCTGGCGAACCTGCAAAATCAAGTCTACCAACTTTCATTCTTGTACACATACTTCCTTTTCCTTGGATAGCATCTAGTAAAACTTTTGGGATATTGTCTTCACCTTCACGTCCTACTACATATACACTTAATGCTGATTGTTCTCTTAAATGATATATCCATTGCACCAATACTGCTGTTGAAAATGGATCAAGCCAATGAAGGTCATCAAGTATAACTTGTCCTGGAGAAAGTTCCGGAGCTCTTTCCATTAACTTTAAAAATCTTGGGGACAAGAATTCCATTTTAGACAAAACTTTTACTTTTCCTGCATATTCTTGAGCAAATCCAGGAGGCACTGTCCCCTCAGCAAAAAATTCAAGATCACGGAAATCTTCTTTTAAATCTGGATATTGTTGAAGAACTCCTTTTATTAATTTTTTGATATATGCTCCTGATTCATTTCTGTCTTCTTCTATTTGTTTACAATATAAACTAGGCATATTTCTGTCTCTTGCCGCTCCCATGGCTTCTACTGCTAATCTAGTTTTTCCGATACCTCCCTCACCTTCTACAATTGTTATTTGGCAACGACCACTTTTCATTGTTCTATCAACGTTATCTCTTATTGCAGATATTTCTCTGTCTCTTCCTATTGTTTTACTTGGGCCTCCTATTTCAACTTCATAATCTATTGGACGGACATCTTTTATTCTTGTTAATGAGTTCCTTTCAGTCTGGACAACTTCTCCGTCTATTGTTCGAGCTATTGATCTGTTTCTTGGATGATTTTTTTGTGCTTCAAATTCTCTTTCCATCCAAAGACCTGGCCGTGGCGGAATTAATACTCCATAAAAATCTGGACTGTGTGGAGCATATGAGTGATCATCAAGATTTTGAAAAGTAACTCCACCAAAAGACAATGTCGCTTTCATTCCCATCTCTTCTACAGTTCTTAGTGTTTTTTCGAATCTTAGAAGTGTATTCCCTGGAGCGTTTTCTATTCCTACTGCAGCTATTAACATATTTCCTTTTAGCGACATTCTTACTCCTCTTCCTGAAAGTTCATCTACTATCTTTTTTATTTGTACTAATTTTTCTCTATCTATTATCCCATTTCCATCTATATATTCTGGTAATTCTGCAATCATTAAAACACACTTTTGAGTTAATCCTGGCTGAAGATGACTTAATGAAAGCGCATGAGTTACTGATTCCTTGTTTACATGTTGTTGTGAAAAATATTGAACTTCTGGCACATCTAGTTCTCTTTCAAATTTTGCTGTAATTGGTTGAGCGGCCTCTCGTCTTTTAATTCGAAGTCCTGGAGTTGTTTCTCTATTTAAAAACATTGCATTTTGAAATGCTGGTCCCCATGAAAAAATATTTCCTTTAAATGTAGAAACATATCCTTGATCTTCTACAGCTCCGAATGATGATGCTGCTTTTTTATTTCCTTTACTCATTTTAAACGCAGCATTGTGTGCCTGAACAAGATTTGGAAATAAAGCATGGAATCTTAATTCTCCAGGACCACTCCAAATTGAATCTAAAAATACTCCTCCCATTTCTGCAATTGCTTGTTTAACTGATGCAAATACGCGTTCTGGAGTATAAGTTTTTGTAAGCTCAATCCTTCCATCCAAGACACAGGCTTTTGGAGGGATTCCTCTTAATAAATTGTCTCTTTCTATTCCTAAAATTGCACAAGCTTCTCCACCAGAAACGTCTCTAAGGCTATCTAATAATTCTTTTGGTACAGATGTATCTATTCCTCCTAATGATATTATCGATGGAGCTGTTTTTGATTCTGTATCTGCTGCTCTTATTCTGCCATCTGGAGTAACTGCTTGCTGTGGTTGTGGAGGAGTTTTTTCAGAATCAACTGGTCTTACAGATTGCACTGTACCAGCTTCCGGAATATCTGATCCAACAGAAGAATCTGGTCTTTCATGTGGAGTTATTCTATCTCCATCCATTCCTGGATTAACTGCTGGCATATATGAGAGAGTAGCCCCAAAAGGATCAACTTGTCCTTCTGTGGAAGTACCTTTTTTACCTGCTGTATCATCATCTTCTGGTGGAAGATCTTTTTTATCTGGGGCCATATGAAATTTGTTTAATATTTTAATTGAATTTAGGAGAATAGAATTACCACAAAAAACCTCTTTTTTTCAAGAGTCCGAATATATTTTGCCTTTATAAATTTTAGGAATGATTTGTAGTCATATTTTGAAATTTTTTTATCCACTTTTTGGTAAACCTCTGTCTTTGATTTTTTGAAGATTTTTTTGAATTCAAAGACAAGGGTTTACCCATATCGTTTCCTCCAGGACGAATATGGGTGGTTGTAGAGCTGGCGCGGGCCGCTCCGGTTCGGGAGAACACACGTCAATGCTGTCGATCTCGGTTGTGCGTGTGGATTACCCCGGAAGCGGGGCGGTGGGACTACGGCGGAAGACGAGACAGCGAGCCGAGACGATGTCGGCTAGATGTGCTCGTCGCCGGGGGGAAGCCCCGTCTGGCACTGCGCGCAGGTGCAACCCTCGGGGTGGTCCTTGGTGACCGGCATGGGCTCGGGCGCGGGCTCGGCCTCGACGGGCGGCAGGTCCTTGGTGATGGGCTCCTCGCCGATGTCGTCGGGCTCGACGGCGGGGCCGGCGTACAGCTTGGCGGCGCGCGGCGTCCCGATGCCGTTCACGAAGCCGACCACGGTGGGCACGTCGTCGCAGTCCAGCATGAACACCGGGCTCATTATGTCCGTCAGGTCCAGCGTGAAGATGCCGGCCTCCGTCTGGACGTAGATGGTGCCCTGGTACATACCGCCGAGGACGAATGTGCCGACGATCTCGTGGTTCTTCAGCATCTCGTAGAACAGCGTCTGCTGGTCCGCCGTCGGGATCTTCGTCCAGAACACGTAGCCTTTGCGGGAGCCGACCTCGCCGAAGAACGACGCGCGGAGCAGGTCGTTCCCGTCCGGCGGCGGCTCGGTGGACAGCGGGTCGCCCTTGAACATGATCAGGACGTCGGTGCCCGTCCAGCGCATCATGAACGCGTCCAGGACCTGGACCGCGGTCTTGTCGTCCAGCGTGCCACGACCGGATAGGGCGAACGCCACGGAAAACGGAGTGTAGGTCTTCATCGGGATCTCTCCTCTTTCGTTTCCTCCTACTCGCGGAGGCGGCCTATTATGGCCTTGTCGTTGACTCGAACGCTTCTTCTCGAACTTCTCTGAGATTTCTTCCTTCGCACTGCTGTTGATGTGTTTTTTCTTTTCCCGATTCACCTCCTTGGAAAGGGTTGTCGAAAGAAACGCCTTATGTGAACACCTCGATATACGCAGTACGCGCAATGAGGCGTAAGAATGGTAGCACCTAGCCAAAGAATTGGTAGTATGTGTAGTCTTGGGTTGGCTAGGAGTTCATATTTTCTAAAATTAAAAAACATAAATTCCTAGCCAACATATAAATCCAAATTTGCACAACAAATTTTAAAGATCGCTCTTGTTAAATTTATTTTCTTTGGAGGAAAAATTTACAAGAGGCGGAGATGTTAGCATGAAATCGCCAAAAGTCAATGTTGCTATAAAAAAATTCTACAAAGAAAGTTTTTGCTTTTTGATGATTTTCATTATATGATTTGAGTTAGCTTTTTCTCATTCCTAATCCTTCAAAATATGGCTAAAAATAAGCCTCAAACTATTGATCCATATCGTGGTTTTAAAAATGGAAATTGGCAGAAAGAAATTGATCTGCGCGATTTCATAAACAAGAACTATACTCCTTATGACGGCACCGATAAATTTCTTGCCGGCCCAACCCGCAATACTAAAAAAGTTTGGGAAACCACAAAAAAACTTTTAAAAAAAGAATTTAAAAAGAAAGGACTTCTTGGCGTTGATACTTCTACAGTTTCCACCATCACCAGTCATCGTCCCGGATATATAGCCCAGAAATACGAATCTATCGTTGGACTACAAACTGACAAACCATTGATCAGAGCCGTAAAACCAGGAGGTGGCGTAAAATTAGTAGAAAAAACTTGCGAAGTTTTGGGATACAAACTCGACCCAAAAATCAGTGAAATTTTTGGAAAATATGTGGTGAGTCACAATGACGCTGTCTTTGATATTTACAAATCTTGGGATGATTTTTATACACCTGCTGGAAAATTTTTGAGAAGTGAAGCCATCATCACCGGGCTTCCAGACAACTATTCGCGCGGAAGAATTATCGGAGATTATCGAAGAATTGCACTCTATGGAATCGATCGTTTGATCGAAGAGCGCAAAGCTGATGAACGTAGAATTTGCGGCAAATATATGACCGAAGAAAATATTCGTCAGCGTTTCGTTTTTCATAAACAGATCAAAGCTTTGGAAAATATAAAAACAATGGCAGCGTCTTACGGGATCGATATTTCTAAACCTGCTACTGATACGAAAGATGCTATCCAGTTTATTTATTTTGGTTATCTCGCGGCGGTAAAAGAGCAGGACGGTGCCGCGATGAGCATGGGAAGAATTGATGCGTTTATAGATATTTATGCTGAGCGAGATTTGAAAACAAAAAAATATACCGAAGCAGAGATTCAACAATTCGTAGATGATTTTGTAATCAAGTTGAGGATAGTTCGTCACCTTCGCCATCCTGAATATAACGCTTTGTTTGCAGGAGATCCTACTTGGGTCACTTGTTCGATTGGTGGAATGTCGAAAGATGGCCGTCACATGGTGACGAAGACTGCATATCGTCTACTTCATACTCTTACAAATCTTGGTCCGGCTCCGGAACCAAACTTAACGATTCTTTGGTCGCCAAAACTTCCGGAAAATTTCAAGAAATTTTCAGCGGGAGTTTCTGTAGAAACGAGTTCGCTACAATTTGAAAATGATGAATTAATGCGACCTCTGCATGGTGATGATTATGGAATTGCGTGCTGTGTGTCTGCAATGACTATTGGCAAGCAGATGCAGTTTTTTGGTGCGAGATGTAATCTGCCAAAACTTCTTCTACTCTTGATCAATGGTGGCAAAAATGAATACACCAGAAATTTAGTTATCAAAGATATGCCACTTCTAAAACACCGAGATGTTTTAGATTACAAAGAAGTTTCCACGAGGTTTTATACACTAATGGATTGGCTCGCAAAAAAATATGTCGAGACAATGAATATCATTCATTACTGTCATGATAATTTCTATTATGAGAACAGCGAAATGGCTCTGCACGATGCGGAAATTCATAGATTTATGGCTTTCGGAATTGCAGGCTTGAGCATAGTCGCCGATTCACTTTCTGCAATCAAATATGCAAAAGTTTCTCCGGTTTATGACAAAGACGGAATTGCAACAGATTTCAAAATAAAAGGAGAATTCCCTACCTATGGAAACAATGATAATCGCGCGGACAGTATCGCCGTAGAAGTTTGCAAAAAATTCTGCACAGCTCTTCGCAAGTATCCGACTTACAAAAACGCGGAGCACACACTTTCTATTCTCACGATCACTTCGAATGTGGTTTATGGCGCGCATACCGGCGCGACACCTGATGGCAGAAAAGC
>Ga0172375_10001935_pt1 | contig 32903 bp, 34 predicted proteins | sample LakKiv1m_FD_114537 | JGI IMG/M metagenome (GOLD analysis project Ga0172375, IMG submission 114537) | Freshwater microbial communities from Kabuno Bay, South-Kivu, Congo - kab_092012_11.1m | ecosystem: Environmental > Aquatic > Freshwater > Lake | place: Democratic Republic of the Congo... | reverse complement strand
TCTTATCTGCCGTAACGACGGGCGTTGGTAAAACCGGAGTTGGCTTGGTGGTCGCGGGAGGTGTTTTCGGTTTTTGCGCAGTCGTATCCAGGGCAACGGTTTTTACATTGGCCGGCCGGGTGTAGGTTTTAGGAGAAGTAGTTTGAACTGGAGCCGGTTTTTCCGTAGCCTTGGTCGTCTCCTGTTTTGTGGTTACCTGAGCCGGTTCTTTTTTAGTTTCGTCCTTTTTTACTTCTTTCTCACCGCCACAGGCCGACAGGATTAGTGCGGCCGCCGTTGTCAAATAAAGAACGTCGGAACGTTTCATCATCACTCCCCCTCTAAGATACCTTGACCGAGTCCAACTCAGATTATCCCAAGCGGATAAGTTATCTTCATAATAACTTATTCGTTATTTTTTAGCCGGAGCTGGAGGTGTTTCCAGGACTTTTACACGCTTATCGAGATCGCCGAATTCCCGACTCATGCGGGTGATCGCCGATTGCAGATCAGTCAATGTCCGTGAGGTTTCGCGCTGGAATTTGCCGAGTCTCTCGTTGACGTCGTCCTGATCGGACTTCATACTGGTAAAACGGGTATCGATATCCATTTTCAATTCAGCGATGCCATTATTGGTTTCTTCAATTTTATCGGTCAGAGCCAGATTCAGACTATCCATTCTGGCACTCATCTGATCCAACGATTTCTGAAATTGCTGGATATGTTTTCCGCGTCCCTGGAATTCCAGATCGAGATCATTCAGATTGTGATCGAAGTCAGTAATGGTCACGCTGTGAGTCGAGTCGAGCGAATTCAGGGTTTCCATGCGTGCGTTCACTTTTTCAAACTCAAAGAAAAAATAGACCATGGCAACTACCAATAGCACTAAGGCGATGGTCTTAATCAGTTCTTTCATTCAATTCTCCTGTAACTTCATTTATTCGATTTATTATCAACTGAGGTGCTTGGTCCAGTCATTGTCGTCCGTTGCCAGCGGAGGATGCGACTCGTGATGAACTATAGGGGTAGGATTGACTGGCGGGATCGCTTTAGCCGGACCGCCGAAAGGGTTCGGGGTTTCAGCCGGTTTTAAATCTTTCAGTAAAGACTTGACATCCTGATGGAAAACCGCCACCGTTTTTTCCATCCGTCGGACCAACTCCTCCATTAATTCCTTCCCGTATAGGTTATTGATTCCCTGAAACAAGTCATCAAACTTGGCGACCAGGTAATTCTTACAGCTTTCCTCGTTTCCAAAATCAATTAACTTTTCGTCCGCCATCCTCGCTAAATCCTTCTAAAAATATCGAGGTTGAATTTACAAATATCAATTTAATTATCAATGTTTTTCTATCCGGGATTACCATCTTTCCTTTTTAATATCTTCCCAACGGTCGATCTCCTTGATTATCTGACGGCAAACGCCGCGCACGACACTGTTTAATTTTATCTCTACAACCGGCTGGCTCTGGGTCATCTGCTGCAGGACTTGCCGGAATTCCAGCAGTTCGCTGCGTTCCAGTTCAATCGTCATTCGGGTCAACATTTCCAATTTCTCCTATTGAATATTGCGGTTCATAATATTATCGGGATCGTCTGTCCGCATTCACAACGGTTGCCGTTCAAGTTGCGGATCAGAGTGGCATTCCATTGGCGCGAGATCAGCAACTGCCCGCAAGTCGGGCAAGAGGTGTCCGCTTCGTTTTCAGTCAGGACATTGCCCTCATAAACATAATGTAATCCGGTCCGTTGAGCAATGTCGCGGGCGCGGTCAAGAATGGTCTTGGTAGTCCGGGCCCGGTTGGACATTTTATAAGCTGGGTGAAAGGCTGAAAAATGTAACGGCGTATCGGCTCCAAGTGTATTAAAAATCCAACCGCATAATTCCGTTAATTCAGCCCCACTGTCATTCAAATCCGGTATCAATAAAGTCGTCAACTCGACCCAGGTTCCACCCTCCCGGATCGCGATAATTGCATCCAGAACCGGAGCCAATTCGGCCCGGCATCGTTGGCGATAAAATTCAGCATTCATGGCTTTCAGGTCGATGTTGGCGGCATCGATCAGCGGATAAAGATCCCGGATCGCTTCGACACTGATATAGCCATTCGTTACCATGACGGTTTTCAGACCGGTCTGGTGAGCCAGTGTTGCAATATCAGAAATATATTCCCCAAATATCGTCGGCTCATTATAGGTAAAAGCGATCGACCGACATCTGCTTTCTACGGCCGATTGAACAAGATCGGCCGGTTGAGTCATTTCCGGGCCGCCATCATTTCCGTCGGCGGTGGAAATGTCCCAGTTCTGACAAAATTCACAACGCAGGTTGCAACCGGCGGTACCAATCGAAAATATCCGGCTGCCCGGCAGAAAATGATAAAGCGGTTTTTTCTCGATCGGATCGACATGTACGGCAATCGGTTTGCCCCAGACCTGCGAAAATAATTGTCCGTGTTGATTAATTCGCACGCGGCATACTCCCCGGTTCCCTTCTTTAATTCGGCAATGGTGCGGACAAAGCTGACATTCGAGTTCCTCATTTTCCAACAAGCGCCACCAGCGGGCCGGATGCCATCTCAGTTGATTCTGCCGATCTTGTGCATTCATATCAAAAACTAAGCATTTGCCGCCCATTTGTCAACCTTGGAGTTGAATTTTTATTTTCGCGTTCATTAAACTTTCTCTAATTTGCGACGTTATAGGTTGGAAAATAGTGAATAGTTAGATAAATTCTAGTCGTTATGGTAAAAGTGAAAACAACAAAAAAGTCATCGGGTTTCGTAAAAACACTCTCTTTCGACAAGATCAACTATATCATTTTTGCGATCGGGATCGCAGTGATTATCGCCGGCTATTTTTGCATGGCGACCGGGGAAACCTACAGCGTCCGTTCGCTGACCGTGGCTCCGATCATTCTCCTGATTGGCTATTTAGTGATTATTCCTCTGGCGATTTTATATCGCAAAAAAGAGGATAAGACTCCGAAAGATAACTGACCGACCAACTAAATTTTATTAATTAATCCGCTTCATTTCGAGGCGGGTTTTTCAGTTGTATTTCCGGCTGAGTCGGTGATTGGTTTTTCGGCATTTCGCTTCGCCGGAGTAACGGTTTTGGGATGGGATTTCGCCGCGGCGCTTTTTGATTCCTTTTTACCACCATAATCGGTGATGTAAAAGCCGGAGCCTTTAAAGATCAATCCGGCGCCGCCGCTGATCTTACGCTCCACTGCCGCCTGTCCGCATTCCGGACAGATTTTTAACGGCGCGGCAGTCATACTCTGAAATTGTTCAAACTCAGCGCCGCATTTTTTACAAAAATACTCGTATGTAGGCATATTATTTAGATTCCGATTTCAGGCCAGATTACAGATAATCGCCGTAACGTTGACGACATCGTCGACGCTGCAACCGCGCGAAAGATCATTCATCGGTTTTTTCAACCCCTGGATAATCGGGCCGACCGCTTCACAGCCGCCGATCCGCTGGGCTAATTTGTAGCCGATATTGCCGGCGCCCAGATCGGGGAAAATAAGAACATTGGCGTGTCCGGCCACCGGGCTGCCGGGAGCTTTTTTGGCGCCAACTTTCGGAACGATGGCTGCATCGGCCTGCAGCTCGCCATCGATTTGCAGATCGGGGCATTTTTCGCGGACAATCGCAGTCGCCTTGATGACTTTATCGGCCAACTCGTGTTTGGCGCTCCCTTTCGTTGAGAAAGACAACATCGCGACGACCGGTTCGGTCTTGACGACTTTGCGGTGGGTATTGGCCGTGGCGATGGCGATGTCAGCCAGTTGTTCCGCCGTCGGATTGGGCATAACGGCACAGTCGGCAAAACTCCAGATTTTCTGTTCGTCGGCGGTGATCATAATAATGTCGCTGGATACGGTCGGTGTGGCCGGATTGGTGCCGATGATATGCAATGCGGCTTTCAGAACATCACCGGTGGTCGTGTCAGCCCCGGAAACACAGCCGTCCGCCAGACCTTTTTCAACCAGCATCGCACCAAAATAAGTGGGATTCTGCATAATCTTCCGGGCTTCTTCGGGTGTCATGCCTTTATGTTTACGTTTTTCATAATATGTGGTATTGAAATCTCCAATATTCGCATACTGGGCCGGATTGAGAATTTTCACCGCCGTCAGATCGACGTCATTATCCTGGGCGAGTCGATTGACTTTCTGAGGATCGCCTATCAATATGACCTGAGCGATGCCCTCTTTCTGTAGAATTTCTGCGGCTTTGACGATTCTTTCATCATGCGCTTCCGGCAGGACGATTGTCTTCTGACACTTTTTTGCCTCGGAGCGGATTTCCTCGAGTAATTTCATTTCTGTCTCCTGATTTTATTCAACAGTGCCACCTGCACATTTGCCGGTACAAAAGCACTGATATCTCCACCAAATTTCACCAGTTCCCGGACGACCGAAGAACTCAGATAAGTATAATCTTCATGGGGCGTCAGAAAAACCGTATCGATATTCTCATCGAGATGCCGGTTCATCAGCGCCATCTGGAATTCATAATCAAAATCGGACAGGGCGCGCAGGCCGCGGATAATGACTTCCGCGCCGACCTGCCGGGCATAGTCGACCACCAATCCGTCAAAACTGTCTATTCTGACATTTTCAAATTCTGTCGTGCAAGTCCGGATCATTTCCTGTCTCTCATCCGCGGAAAACATCGGCGTCTTCTGCAAATTGCGCGCGACGGCGATGTAAACCAGATCGAATAATGACGCCGCCCGCTTGAGGACATCCAAATGCCCATTGGTAATCGGATCAAAACTGCCTGGATAGATTGCGATTTTCATTTATATCCTGAAATAATTCAAATTGGTATCGCCATTCCGGCGGATTTTAATGTCGCCCGGCGTAAAACCGGCTGGCAATTGAAAACGATGATCGGTTTCCAGCATGACGCGGGTGCCGGGCGCCAGACGGCTGAATGCCTCCAGCAGATCGGAATATTTGGCATAATTATAGGGCGGGTCGGCCAGCAGCAGGTCGAAATCCGGCTTAGCGGCCAGAAATTTCAAGGCATCCGCCCGGATGACTTCAGCCTGTTGTTCCAACCCGAGATTGGCCAGATTCTGCCGGATCAGCAGCACATTTTGCGAATCAAATTCAACGAAACTACAAAAAGCAGCGCCACGCGACAGAGCTTCGATCCCTAGATTGCCGGTTCCCGAGAATAGATCGGCAATTCGAAAATCGTTCAAATCTCCCAGAATCGAAAACATAGCCGCTTTAACGCGATCCTGGGTTGGCCGGATTGTAAACTTTTTACCATAATTGACAAGTCGGTTTTTCAGCGAACCGGCGATTATCCGAACCATTCTACATCTTTTGCGGATAAATGATGGAATTTATCGTAAAATCGATCGCAGCCGAGTTGCCCGCCTGGTCATAACCCGGACTTAGCGAAACCTGCTCGATACTCAGATTCAGATCGGTTGCCGACAGTTCCTGGAGTAAATTGGCGATCCCGTTGGCGGAACCGTTGCCGCGGAATTCTGACAGGCGCGGTTTGGGTGCCGGTGGTTCGGCAATGTTAAGCGGCTGCATGTTCAGACCGTTACGTTTTCCAGCCGACCAAAGCACCTGTGACAGGGCAACATCGTTCTGAAACCGGATGCTTCGTATTCCTGATGGATGATTGCGCAACTTGAGAATTGCCATAATCTGAACGGCCGGGGCCGCACCTCCTGCCATTCGCTCTATATAAAACACCTCGGTCGATAATATTCCCGGCAGATTTTGAATACCGGCTTTAAGGCGCTGAGCCTCTTCTTCGCTGCCGACATATACGAGGAAACTGACTTTATCGGTTTTTAACTTCAGATACTGAAGTCGGTGGTTGACCGGTAGGCTGCCCACTACCTGAGCCAGGGTCTGACAGCGGATGGCGCCGCTCAGGATTTGAGACACATAGACATCTTCGACCTGGCTCGGCTGCGGCTGGGTAATCGTTGATGGAACCGGTGTGGCAGATGGCACGGCATTGATCTCAGATTGGTAAATCGGTTGTACCGTTTCCAAGGGTTGCATTTCTGCCGGAGCCGGGATGGGTTGCACGGGAACAGACTCAGCCTGTTCGGTTGCTACTTCCGGTTTTTCAAAGTCGGTTGAAACACTGTTTGTTGGCGTCAATGTTTTAAAATATTTGAGATAAGTCCAGTAGCTGCCGCCACCGATAACAATCACTATCAGTCCATAAATCAGAACTTTTTTCAGACGCCGGCGACCGGGTTGTTTCGTCAGTTCTTCAATCTTTTCTGCCTTTTTTTCCTCTTCGAGTTTCTCAGGCGGCAGAGAAATATGTCTGGGAACGAACTCTTCGGCTTCAGCCTGTTCCATCATCTCGAGGTTGGCCTCGATCGAGGCAAACATATCGTCATCAAGCGCCGGCATTGCGATCGGTTGACTCTCCTGAATTTCGGAACTAATTTGTGCTATGGCCGGTTCGGATGCTTCAGTAGTAGGCGGTATTACCGCAAATATTTCATTCGGGTTGCCGGGAGCCGGCTTACTGCCGGTCTCATCCTGCAGACCTGGTTTGGTGGCGAGATTAATATTTATCATTATTCGACCTCAGGTAAGAAGCGGAAAAGTAATCCGAGGACATCTAAAAACTGACTCATGGCGCCAGTGCCCTCACCATCGTCTTTAAACAGGTCGACCGGTTTGATCTTTTCGAACGGATTGATGCACTTCAGATTTGCGACATCGTATGTCAATAACATGTTATAAAATTCGGAATCGACATTGTGAGTAAAAAAATACAGATTATCGAGATAGCCCAGCTCTTCGCTACTGAAATTTCTGAGATCATTAATCTGTGAGACGACCTTTTCACCATCTTCGGCCGGATTGGAATTCGTCAGAATCTGATAACCGGAATTTTCATCCAGGACGAATTCGATATACTGGTTGAATTCGCCGCCCCTGACTATCAGCAGAGCGTGCCGATCTTCTCCGATCCGCCATACGCCCCATTTTTCGCCGTTTTTTTCTTTATAAAGTCTTTCCAGGGCTGCCGCGGCACTGAAAATATTCAGATCGAACACTTTAATGGTAAAACCAGCCGGCTGGCAGGCCCGGTTGATTGCGCGTCCGAGTTCCTTAAAATACGAAACCGTCAGGTAATCACGTTTGGATTCAAAATCACGTTGAGTAAGCGGATAGTGCTGAACGAACTTCTGATTGAAAACTTCGCCGAGACGTTGTTTTTCGTTCCAGTCTAAAATTTCGGCGACTTTATCACCTTCGAGTCCAAGATCAATCGAATTGACCGTAATATTAAACCAGTCGGAAGGCACCGATAAAGCCAGGAAGCGATCCGGGACCGGAAGGGTACTGCGAATATCTAAGAAGAGTGATTCGAGTTGCGCGGCCAGTTCGGGACTTTTTAACATCCCCGGCTCGAATTTAAACGGAAGTGGTTTCTTTGAAACCATCTCGATTGAAATCGAGTCTTCATTTTTTACAAGTTGACCATACCGAACAAAATTCGCGGAAAGGCTTACTGCCAACATCTTATAGATTTCTCCGGGTTAGTCGGTTAATTATTTCCAACTAATGTCATCGTTTTCGATATATCCGTGCGTAGAATCGACGAAGCTAAAAACGAGATAGCGCCGCTCGCGGATAATTTTCTGGATTGGATCCTGGATTTTGATCCCCTGCTCGGTTTTTAAAACTGTATAAATAGTATCCAGGAGCGGCCGCATGGCTAATTCCGGTCTGAGATAGTAACGGCGATAATATGTATTATTGGCGACTCGTTTGCTGATTTCGGTATTCAGGATACCTTTAAAATTCGGATCGGCTTTTTCCGATTCGAGACGGGATGACATAACATAAAGCGTATCGTTGGTCATCAATTCCGTATTCCATTTCAGGATCTTTACGGTTGTATCGATTAAAGTATCCGATTGCTGGTATTTAAAAGCAAAATTGGTATCGAAAACCGTGTAGAAATTTTTCGGAACATCCAGAGTAAAACGACCTTCCGGCAGCTTAATAGTCTGCTGACCAAAAAAGTTACTGTCCGCCCGGGTACTGTCACGCACCGCGGATACGATTTTCATCGCTAAGATTGGATCCGGCTGAGGTTTTCCGGCCATTTGGTTGTAGTACTTTTGAACATCATTGAGAATCATCATCCGGTTTCGACTCAGATTCCGGATTTGGCTCTCTTCTTTCCAGATAGAATTTGGGATATAAATAACGATGATCAGAATCAGGGCCAGAATACCAGCGAAAATATTCAGTATTTTTGTCAGAGTCGGTTTATATTCCGGAATAATCTGATGATCGTCGGTATCGGTATTAACCTTCACGTTACTCAAGGGTTATTTCTCCTTTAATTCGTTCAAATGTCTTGTCTCCAATGCCTTTGACATTTTTAAGTTCTTCGATTTTTGAAAATTTGCCAACCTGCGCACGATACCCGATAATACGGTCGGCCGTCACCGACCCGATTTTGGGAAGCATCATTAAATCCTGTTTCGTAGCAGTATTCAAATTTATTTTACGTTGGATTGAAATTGGACTTTTGGCAGATGACGACCGGCTTTGGCCCGACTGTAAGGACACATATTCTGAATCAACCTGGCTGGCAACCTGCCGAAAAGAACCGGCGGCAGCTGTATCCGGGATATTTTCCTCATAAGTGGCCCGATCCGTCCTCATCCGGTATAAGTGTAAGGCTGCACCTACCAGGAAGCATGCAACCAAAAATTGAATCACGACTTTTTCCTGGCGGGTCAAATTTAACATTTTTCATAAAAATTAAAAATTTTTTAAGTATCTGGTCATATCGGAATCTAACAGATATCAGCGAATCTTGCTATAACGATTTTCCGTGCGCATTTTTTTTGACTCGGATTTGAGGAGTTCCCGATACAAATCCAGCTCCTTACCATTGGCTTTCTCGGGAATTTCTACCTGGATTCTGACAATCATATCGCCTTTTCCGGAATGATGCAGATGCGGCAAACCCTTATGTTTCAGGCGCAGCATTTTGGTTGGCTGAGTGCCGGGTGGTATCGATAGATTGACCCGACCGTTGAGGGTCGGAACTTCGATTTCCGCTCCCAGGACGGCTTCGGATGGCATGATATGCAGGTCGATGTAGATATCATCTTCATTGCGGACAAAATATTCGTGTGGTTTTTCTTCAAAAATAACGATCAGGTCGCCGCGGCCGGACTTTCTGATCCCCGCGTTTCCTTCACTATGCATCGTTAAATAATTTCCGGTTGTCACGCCGGGCGGTACTTTAACGGTTAGTTCCTTAGCTTCCTGGTAGCGCCCTTCGCCGCCGCACTGCGGACAGCGCTGCTCGACAATGACGCCTTCTCCATTACAATTTGAACAGGGACGGACATTCACGACCTGACCGAAAAACGAGCGGGCCACTTCGCGCACTTCTCCGCTGCCCCGGCAGACCGGGCAGGTTACGGTAGACGACCCGGGTTTAGCGCCGCTGCCGTTGCAAGCCGTACAAACTTCCTGACGTTTGATCTTCACCTTTTTACTAACGCCGGTGTTAATTTCTTCGAGAGTTAACGGCATTTTAATCTTCAGGTCGCTGCCGCGCCGACTGCCGCCCTGAGTCCTTTGCCGTCCGCCACCGAACAAATCCTCGAAGCCGCCAAAACCGCTGAAATGACCACCAAAAATATCGCCGAACATCGAGAAAATGTCATCCACGTTCATGCTTTGGGCTCCGCTGAATCCGGCCTGCCCTTTCAAACCAGCCGCGCCGTACTGGTCATAGACCCGCCGTTTTTCCGGATCGGAGAGGGCTGCATAGGCTTCCGCGGCTTCCTTGAATTTTTCTTCGGCTTCTTGATTGCCCGGATTGCGGTCCGGATGATACTGCATAGCGATTTTGCGATAGGATTTTTTTAAATCCTCAGCTGAGGCATTCCGGTCCACGCCCAATATTTCATAATAATCTCTGGCCATTATTTACTGACTACAACCTTCGCATGTCTCAAGACATGACTTTTATATTTATACCCTTTTTCAAATTCTTCCAGTACAATTTCCGGAGCGACTTCGGCCTCTTCTCGCGCCATGACGGCATGGTGAAAATAAGGATCGAAGGGCTGATTGAGCGATTCAATCGGTTCAACCCCAAAATTCTGGAGAGTTTTCTGGAACTTGCGATAGATCAGTTCCAGGCCTTCCTGTAAGGTCTGTTCTCCGTTGACGGCGACATTATTGCAAGCCCGTTCCAGATCGTCCAATACCGGCAAAATATTGCGCAAGACTTCCTCGCCGGCATATTCGACGATGTCGCCGAATTCCTTCTCGCGCCGTTTGCGGTAATTGTCGAAGTCGGCCGCCAATCGCAGAAATTTTTCTTTAGCATCGATCAGTATTTTTTCCTGCTCGGCGATCCGGGTTTCGAGTTCCGCGATTTTCGGGTCTAATTCCTCTTTTTCGACGGACTGCTTTTTCGCCGGCGCCGATATGTTTTTCTTCTTTTCGGCGGGATGTTCGCCATTTTCTTTATTTTTCAAAATACTTTACTCCTTGATTTAGCCTTTTAATCTACCATTCCAAAAAACTTTGTCCGCCGGAATTATGCAATTCCAATACCAAATGAATGCGTCGTAATTTGCCAGTCAAAAATGCTTTTACATCGGCTGGTTGAAATTTTTTTCAGACTTTCTGACAATTTTGGATACGGTTTAATCGGGCAGGCTATCGAGAACCTTGAACTATTCATTTTATCTTATTCACAACATCAATAATCATGACGGCGGAATTTACTTTTTCCCGGCAGTCATTCCAAGCAAAATGACACCCGATCCCACCAGCGTATTTTTTCAGTTAATGAATTATTCTTAAAAAATCTACTCGAGAAACCGGCGGATAGCCCGCAGACTCCCGATCAATCCGATCAGACTGCCCAGGACAATCAAACCACCATAAAACCGGTAACTGACGATTGCCCGGAATCCGGTCAGACCCTGAAGGTAATTATTTAGAAAATAAAAACTCAGAGCGATCACGATAGCAGCCAGTAAAGCACCAGCCAATCCTTCCAGAGCGCCTTCGATCAGGAAAGGCACCCGGATAAAATTATTGGTCGCGCCGACTAATTTCATGGTCGAAATGACATTCCGGCGCGAGAAAATCGTCATTTTTATTGAATTCGAGGCCAGGATGATCGAGATCAATGTCAGGATTACAAAGGCCAATACGACCGTAATGAAAATCAAACGCTGATATTTTTCGAGCAATTGCAGGAAATTTTTACGGTAACGGATTTCATCGACGACAGCCTGTCGTTTTATGCGGGCAACGACTTCTTCGACACCGGCCAGGTTCCGCGCGACTGGTTTTAAATTGACCGTAAAAGAGGGCGGTAACGGATTATAATCGAGAATACTGAAAATATCCGCACCGAATTCGGTGCGGAACTGGGCTGCCGCGCTATCCGCCGACACGTAAATGATCTTATCGATTTCCTTAATTGCGCCGAGTTCTCTGGCAAAATTCTCCAGTTCATCAATCCCGGCATCGCGTTGTACGAAGACAGTTATATCGAACTGCGAGCGGATATTTTCAACCATCACCAGAGTATCGCGGGCGGCGACATAGCCAAAGCCAATCAGAATCAGCGACAACGCAATGATGATGATCGAAAAGGCTCCGGCATAATTGGAACGCCATAAGCCGCGAAAACCTTCCTTGATCAGAAACCACAGTACGATCATGACTGGTTGACGATCTCCCCTTCATTGACCTGAATCAGGCGGGCGTTGGCTACGCGCGGAATCAATGAATAGTTGTGCGTCGCCACGATTACCGCCGTACCATTCTGATTAATCCGGGTCAATTGACTCATCAGATCGGAAGAAACGCGCGGGTCCAGATTACCGGTCGGCTCGTCCGCCAGTAACACCACCGGCTCTTTAACTAATGCCCGGGCAATCGCAACCCTTTGCTGCTCGCCGCCGGAAAGTTCCCCGGGATGATAATAAACCCGATGGCCCAGACCGACCTGGTTGAGCACATTGTAGACCCGCTGTCTGATTTCGCGGGTCTTATAATGCGAAACGTACAGGCTAAGGGCGACGTTCTCATAGACGTTGCGATCATCCAACAACTGAAAATCCTGGAAAATCATACCGACCTTGCGACGCAGATACGGGATTTCACCGGGCCGGACTTTGGAACTATCAAAATTCCGGATGACAACTTTCCCTTTTTCCGGGAATAAATCCATATAAATCAGACGCAGTAAAGTTGATTTTCCGGCCCCGGACGCACCGGTCACGAAAACAAATTCGCCTTCATTGATCGAAAGGTTGATATTTTTGACGCCGGCTTCTTTACCAAATGTGCAGCTGACATTAAAAAAAGTAATCATAATTCGTTGTTAAAATCCGCAGACAATTTAAGCGCCGGGGCACAATTAATCAACGCCGATGATGCGAATACCCTTTTTGACTATAGAATTTCCGCAGGTTATGAATTCAAAATAAAATCTCTCTCTCTGCAACTTTCTCTTGAATTCCTCTCTGGCTATGAATAATTTGCCGACATTAAAATGGAGAAATGATGAAAGGATTTCACTGCTTAATAATCAGTTTTCTGTTAAGTGCGGTTGGTCTGTCGGCCGTCGGCCCGCAATTCGAGGCCTGTTTCATTGACCAAACAATGCGCGTCGATTTATATTTCACCGGCTCTAAAACCAAGTCCAATTTCAGTCTGGATGCGGTTTACGCCACCTCCCAATGGGCGGGCAGCCGAACCAATCTGATCGATACGCTGAATCTGGGCAGTCATTTGATCCGGGTATACGATTATGAGAGTGAAAAATTGATTTATTCGCGCGGTTTCAGCACGCTTTTCGATGAATGGCAATCGACCGATGAAGCCGCCCAGGAAGTTTTGCGCACTTTTTCGTTCTCGACTTTAATTCCTTATCCACGGAAAAGCATTATCGTTGCGCTCTGCGCCCGCAATCCGCAAAATCAATTCGTCGAACGCTTCCGGACGACGATCGACCCGGATTCGCGGTTCATTCAACGCGAACCGCTTTCGCAAAAATACCGGCTGAAGAAATTGGTTTACAAAGGTTCTCCGAATCAGAAAGTTGACCTGTTGATTCTGCCGGAAGGCTATACAAAACAGGAAATGCGCCTGTTCCGGCAGCAGTGCCGTCATTATCTGGACGTACTTCTCAACGTCAGCCCCTTCAAGGAAAACGCGGACCAATTCAACGTTTGGACGATTGAAGTTCCCTCGGAAGAATCCGGAATCGATAATCCGCGCGAGGGCGTTTTCCGGCGGACTGCTTTCGATCTGACATTCAATTCACTGGATTTGGATCGCTATGTTCTGACATTGAATAACCAACAGGTCAGGGTAATTGCCGACCAGGCGCCTTACGATCAGATTATTTTTTTATTCAATTCCAATAAATACGGCGGCGGCGGAATCTTCAATCTCTATTCGACCTGCTACAGCACCGCCGCAACGCCGGATCAGATCACCTGGCCGGATTATGTTTTCGTACACGAATTCGGTCATTCCTTTGCCGGGTTAGCCGATGAATATTATACCTCGAGTACACCTTACAATGATTTATACCCGGCCGGCATCGAACCCTGGGAACCAAATATTACCGAGTTGCTGAACCCGTTTTCGATTAAATGGCAAAAAATGCTTACCCCGGGGATTGCGTTGCCGACTCCCTGGAATAAAACCGTTTACGACCAGAAATCTTCCGAAAAATCACCCGATCTTGAATCGATTTTAAAAAATGATGTTAATTACGGGAAGGTCGGCGCTTTTCAGGGAGCTGGCTATGCCTCGGAAGGTTTGTACCGGCCATGTCTGGATTGCATCATGTTTTCGCGCAATCAGATTGCTTTCTGTCCGGTCTGTCAGGCTGCGATTTTTAAAATGATTAAATTCTACACCGAATAACCCGAACCTTATTTAATGGTGTACCTGCTATGAGACAATTCGATTTCATCCGTTCCGTCGCCGGGCTGCTCTGCACGGTATCCCTGGCGTTTTCGTTGGAACTTACGTGGCATAACGCTTCAGAATTTCCTGCTGAAGGTCAGGGTTGGCAGACAACTGCGCATCCTTATGACCGGCTGCCAGCCTCAGCGGAATCATTAGTCCGCCCGAAAGTCTGGGAGCTGGCTCAAAATACCGCGGGCATCAATATTTCTTTCACGACTGATTCACCGGAAATTCATCTGCGCTGGAAAGCCCGCTTCAATAACGAAATGCCGCACATGACCGACATCGGTATCAAGGGATTCGATCTCTATTGTTGGTCGGAACAAGATCAAATTTGGAAATGGGCCGGTTCTGCCAAAGGCTGGAATGCCGGACCGGTTTTCCAAACTAAAATCATCGATAAAATAGATCGGAGTAACAAGGTTTTCAGGCTCTATTTTCCGCTTTACGATGCGCCCGATTCGCTGGAAATCGGCATTGTTTCCGAGGCATTAATTCAACCGTATCATCATCATTACAAAACCGATAAGCCAATTGTATTTTATGGCACTTCGATTACACAGGGCGGTTGCGCCTCCCGTCCCGGCCTGGCTTACCCGGCCATTATCGGTCGGGAATTAAATATGCCGACCATCAATCTCGGATTTTCCGGGAACGGCAATATGGAATTCGTGCTGGCCAATTTACTCGCTGAGATCGACGCCGCCTGTTTCGTGCTGGATTGTCTGCCGAACATGACTCCAGAAATGGTTAGCGAGCGGGTTGTGCCGTTCGTGAATTATCTGCGCGAGAAACGTCCCGCGACGCCGATTATCCTGGTTCCGACGACGATGACGGCGAATGCCTGGCTGACTGACTCAACTCAGATAATACTCGAGCAAAAAAATGATAATCTATTTACCGCCTATAATTCTCTGCGTCAGACTCAAAAATCCCAAATATACCTGATTCGCCCGGAGACACTTAAACCGATTGATAATGAAGGAACTGTTGATGGTGTCCATCTGACGGATGTCGGATTTTTTCGCTGGGCTGATGACCTAATTCCGACCATTAAAAAAGCGGTAAAGATTCGATAAACTGTGCCAACTTTATCTGCCAACGAAATCCGAAACCGGGCAAACGAGCTGTACAAAGCCCTCGATCCTTGCCAACTCTGTCCGCGACTTTGTCAGGCGAAACGATTACATGACGCAACCGGATTTTGCCAAATCGGCGATTCCGCGATAATGTCGAGTGCTCTGGCGCATTTCGGTGAAGAACCGCCGATCACCGGGCGGGGCGGTTCCGGGACTATTTTCCTGTCGTCGTGTAACGCCGCCTGCATTTTCTGCCAGAATTACCAGATCAGTCACGAACGCACCGGCCAGCCGGTTTCTCCGGATAAACTCGCGCAGGAATTTCTGCGCCTGCAAAATGCCGGTTGTGAAAACATTAACTGGGTGACGCCAACGCCGCATCTGCCATTTTTAGTTGAGGCGCTGGCGTTGGCAGCCGCAGAAGGTTTAACTTTGCCGGTCGTTTATAATACCAACGGTTACGACCGTGTAGAAATTCTTCGGCTGCTTGAGGGCGTCGTCGATATTTATTTGCCGGACATGAAATACAGTGAAGACATTTGGGCTGAGGAATTTTCGCAGTTGCGCGATTATTTTTCAATTAACGTCGCGGCTATTCGCGAAATGCACCGGCAGGTCGGGCCATTAATTGTCAACGACGATAATGTTGCGGTGAAAGGTCTGTTAGTCCGGCATTTGGTTTTACCGGACGGCCGGGCTGGCAGCGCCCGGGTTTTCCGCGCCCTGGCGCAGATCGATCCGCAAATCCCGGTCAGCCTCATGGCGCAATATCATCCCTGCTTTCAGGCTGTCGGTCATCCGGTGCTGGGGCGGCGGATCGCCCGTCGCGAGTATCTGAAGGCTCTGGACGATTTCGAAAATGCCGGCCTGCTAAATGTCTTTACTCAGGATTTATCCGAACTAGAACGTGAAGATTTCTTTTTTCCGGATTTCAACGACGAGCAGACCAATATCTTTAATGCCCGTGATAACCGGAAGAGATAGACCGAAATTTCATAAATTAAAACTTGTTGCGCGGATATTCAGGCTTGATATCCCAGCAGATGTTTTGTATATTGCTTACGGGAAAAAGAGACTTTAGTGCTAAAAGGAGACAAAATTGAGTGTGCCACCGAGCAATTTAAAGTAAAAACCACTGATACTAAATCTCGTGGCAGATACCGTCAAATGTTTTTACCGTTATTATTTCTACTCTTCTTCCTACCTGTACTTCTATTGAGCAATAGTATAAATTCAACCGTGCCGTCTCTGTATCTTCCTCAGGGACATGTCATCAGCGCTCTGTCTCCTAAGGGCTACAATCCAAGCGTTCTGACGACAACGACAACGCTCGGATGTTCCAATCCGGCGGCAACGGTTGATCTGAGGCGTGGATTTGGTCTTTCTTACCAGTGGAACTCTGAAATAAATCCCGCATGGCTCTCGACTTTCGGACATCGCAGAATATTCAATGCTTTTCCTCAGTTAATTGGATTGTCCGGAAGCATTCGTAATCTGCATCTTGGTTTAGCGATGAACCAGGTTTATAACTCCGAAATGGATTATGGTGATGTGTTTGCGACTATAATTATCCCAAACAATCAAGGCTATATGTATACTGCTACTTATCGTCTGAAGCGAGAGGAAACCGTCAATAAATACTCACTATCGGCTTCTTACTATTTGAATAAAACTAAAACATTTGCTATCGGTTTTAATTATAATGAAAACCAGTTGAATTTATCGTACCATCTCAATTTGTTAACAACCGATGCTCCTGATAGTGTCGTTTTTCCAGATGAAGGTTACGATCAGAAAACGTATGCCGGCAATTTTTCAGCCGGGGTTCGCTATACCACACCCGCAGGTTTATTTCCCCGTTTGAAAGCCGGTATTTTCTTCGAGTCCAAAGTCAGATTCAGACATTCTTTTTCCTATTATGATGAAAAAATAACTCTGGCGGCGGACATCCCGGCTAAAATTCATTCCGGAATATATCTGGAATTGTCTAACGGACTCTTTTTCTCCGAAAATGTTTCCTACCACATCTGGGAACAAACAAGGTACGCAAATCTGCGAAATCAACCCGAGTTTGCAATCAATGCCGGTTTTCCAATCGGACAAAGTTTGCTTCTATCCGGTGGCGCATTCTATACCAATTATCACCGCACTGATTTCAGCGATAAAGAAAACGACAAATTCAGAGCCATCTATCTCATGCTCGGCGGGGTTTACCATATGAAGGATTTTTCACTGGAACTCACCTGCGCCGACAGTCACCTGTTTTCGGGTGAGTATCGTAAACAGACTATTCTCAAAGCTGGAATCGGATACACATTTTAACAGAGGTGCGTTACGCAAAAAGCATTTTTCGTAATTATCGTCAGCGCGCAACTGCTCGCCGCCCAGTCGCTGGGCATCGGCCTGCAAGGCGGCTGGACGCAGGTTAAAACCTCGCCTAAGTTGACTTATTACTATGCTGATCTTCCCACATTGGCGCAGGATCAAAAATTCAACAACCTGACTGCCGGTGGACCAACCGCAGGTTTGGTTTTTCAGGCAAATTCCAAAAGCGGTCACTGGACCATGACGGGTGCAGCGCAGTTCAGTCGTTTAAATAGTAAAACCGATTCGGTAAGAATATTTCCGCCGCCCTACTCCTGAGCAATGTATACTTATTCAGCCGGGTTGGAAACCAGGCAGGAAGTTTTCTCTCTATCAACCGGTCTACAATGGAATTTATTGCGCAAACCGGTTACGCCATTTTTCGGATTAAGCTTTACGGCAAGTTGGTTCGGTACTCTCGATGCCAATATTACCGATGGTATTCTGACGACTGCTAAAAATCTGAGCCCACACACGGAAGGCGGCGCGTTCGTATCCGGCGGAGCCAGGATGAAAATCATACGGGTGATTGCCGAAATTCAAGCTCGTTATGCCGTCGATAATCTCTTCACTCAAAAGAAAAACGAAGATATTATTGAAAACCGTCATCTGGGACTGAATCTCATTTATTTGATCGGCCGTTAATTTCTTTTCATAATTTTCAGCGTTTACTTCCATCTTCCGGATGTAAATTTGATCTGTTCTTTGTAACCAGGTCAAAAAAAACCGATCAATATCAGTCAGATGACTACGTTCAATTATTATAAAGCCCATCGGAGAATCATAGATGCCTAAGAAAATCGCCTTTTTCGACGCCCGCCCATACGACCGTAAATCCTTCGACGAAGTCAATAAAATGTTCGGTTTCGCGATAACCTACTTTGATACGCATCTCAACTCCGCCACCGTCGAACTAACCGCCGGTTTTGATGCCGTCTGCGTTTTCGTCAATGACAAACTCAACCGCCCGGTGATCGAACACCTGCATCAGCACGGCATCGGACTGATCGCGCTGCGGTGTGCCGGTTATAATAATGTCGATTTCCAATCAGCGCTCAATAAAGTGCATGTCGTGCGTGTACCAGCTTACTCACCGTATGCCGTCGCCGAACATGCTGTGGCCCTGATGCTGGCGCTGAATCGCAAAACGCACCGCGCTTTTTACCGCTCGCGCGACGGGAATTTCTCGATTAACGGCCTGCTCGGTTTTGATATGCACGGCAAAACCGCCGGCGTGATCGGAACCGGAAAGATCGGAAAAAGCCTGATCGCCATTTTAAAGGGTTTCGGCATGCACCTCCTGGCTTATGATGCCTTCCCGGATCAGGAATTTGCCTCAGCCACTGGCGTCGAATACGTCAGTCTGGATGAGTTGTATAAACGCTCCGACGTCATTTCCCTGCATTGTCCGTTGACGCCGGAAACCGATCACATGCTTAACGCCGCTTCCATTGCCAAAATGAAGCCCGGCGTCATGCTGATAAACACCGGACGCGGCCGTCTGATACAGACTGAAGATTTGATTGACGCACTGAAAAGCGGCTTGGTCGGTTCGGCCGGTCTGGATGTATACGAGGAAGAAAGCGAATACTTCTTCGAAGATTTTTCAAACCAGGTGATATCCGACGACGTCCTGGCGCGCCTGCTGATCCTGCCGAACACTCTGATAACTTCGCACCAGGGCTTCTTCACGGTGGAAGCGCTCCGGAACATTGCCGAAACCACTCTGGGTAACATCGCCGAATACTTTGAAGGCGGTTATTTAGAGCATGAAATCTGTTACAAGTGCGACCATGACTGCCGGAAAATCGAAAAGAAACGGTGCTGGTAATCAGACGAACAGGTCAGCGTTGAAATATTTCGCACCCAAATAAGACGAGAATTAATTAAAGATCTATAATATTCAAAAAGTATTTGTGAATAATTCTTTCGATTAACCTATTGTTTTTTTAAATTTCCCGGCTGTTTAAATTAGGAACGTAAATATGGAAAATGTTGAATTACAAAAAATTAGAAATATCGGCATCGTCGCGCATATCGATGCCGGCAAAACTACGACCTCCGAGCGCATTCTTTTCTTCACCGGAGTAACCCACAAAATCGGCGAAGTCCACGACGGACAAGCTGTTATGGATTTTATGAAGCAGGAACAGGAGCGCGGCATCACGATCACCTCCGCTGCGATCACGACCGACTGGAATAATCACCAGATCAATCTGATCGACACGCCCGGTCACATCGATTTTACTCTGGAAGTCGAGCGTTCTCTGCGCGTTCTGGACGGCATTATCATGGTTTTCTGTGCGGTCGGCGGCGTCGAACCCCAGAGCGAAACCGTCTGGCATCAGGCTGACAGTTATAAAGTCCCGCGCATCGCTTTCATCAATAAAATGGATCGCGCCGGAGCCGACTTTTTTCAGACTATCAGCATGATGAATGAGATGCTGGGCGCCAATGCGATCGCTTTTCAGCTTCCGATTGGCAGCGAAGCCGAATTCAGCGGTATTATCGATCTGATTACGATGAAAGCCTATACCTTTCATGATCTCGATATGCTCGAAATTGAAATTCCGGCAAATCTGGTAGCCGAAGCCCGGAAATTACGCGAGGAGATGATCGAGAAATTAGCCGATTTCGATGAAAATCTGATGGAAAAATATATCGGCGGCGAGGAAGTCAGCGAATCCGAGATTCGCAATGCCGCCCGTTACGCTGTTTTGAATCTGTGCATAACGCCGGTTTTTTGCGGTTCGGCATTTAAAAATAAGGGAGTGCGCCTTCTGCTGGATGCGGTAGTCGATTATCTGCCGTCGCCAATTGATCGCGGGATAGTCACCGGACGGGATGCTCACCATCCCGACGTCGTCATTTCCCGCAAACCGCACGTCTCTGAACCGGTTACGGCCCTGGCATTTAAAATTACCAATGATGCTTACGTCGGTCAACAGACTTTCGTGCGGGTTTATGCCGGCGAACTAAACTCCGGTTCTTATATTTTCAACTCCACCAAACAAAAGCGCGAGCGCATTGGCCGGATTCTGCGGATTCATGCCGACGAACGCTCGGAAGTCGCTTCTCTGCGCGCTGGTGACATTGGAGCTCTGATCGGGATGAAAATCACCACTACCGGCGATACACTGTGCCATGAAAATGACTCGATCCTGCTCGAAAATATCCATTATCCCGAAACGGTGCTTGATATGAAAATCGAACCGATCACGCAAAAAGAGCGCGACAAGCTCGGTATGGCTTTAAGCCGCCTGGCGTTGGAAGATCCGTCTTTCAGAGTGCATTTCGATGATGAAACCGAAGAAACCGTCATTTCCGGAATGGGTGAACTGCATCTGGAAATCATCGTCGACCGGCTCAAAACCGAGCATAATGTCGAAGTCATCGTCGGAGAACCGGCCGTGGCATTCCGCGAAACCGTCACCCGCGAAGCCGAACATACCTATCGCTTTAAAAAACAAACCGGCGGCAAAGGCCAGTTCGCCCAAATCGCCTTCCGCCTCGAACCGAATCCGGGCATGGGGATCGAGTTTGTCGACCATGTCAAGGGTGGTAATATTCCGCGCGAATTCATCCCGGCCGTCGAAAAAGGTTTTCGCGAAACGGTCGAGAGAGGACTTCTAGCCGGGTATCCGATGGTTGACATCAAATTCGTGCTGGTCGATGGCAGTTATCACCCGGTCGATTCCAGCGAAATGGCTTTCCGCATGTGTACGATTCTCGGCATGAAAGAAATCATTCATAAGACCAGCCCGCAGTTGCTTGAACCGATTATGAAAATCGAAATCAATACACCGGATGAATACATGGGCGACGCCATCGGCGATGTCAACCGCCGCCGCGGCAAGATTGAAAATATGCGCCGCCATCGTAAAGGTTCACAGAAGCTGAACGGAACGGTTCCGCTAATGGAAATGTTCGGATACGCTTCCGCGCTACGCACCTTATCCAGCGGACGGGCGGCATTTTCCATGGAATTCCTGAATTATGCGGCCTTACCGAAGAGTATCGAAGAAAAAATCGTTGAAGAACGCCGTAAAAAGAAAACTGAATAGGATTCATTTCACTGAAAATAGATCAGGACTTTTATTGTATGTCAAATTTGTCGAGAGTCTATAAATTTCCAGCTATTAGTTGTGATTAAAATTATTCCTTCTAAAAAAAAGATCGTATACTTCTGCGTCATTTGTACTGAGGTATTGGTTTGAAATTCAAAAAAGAGATTACCGCAATTCTCATCGCGCTACTAACGACCTTCAGCGCTTTTGGAGATATTCCCACCGGATACTATGATGCTGCTTCCGGTAAATCAGGCGAACAGCTCAAAACCGCCCTGAACACTATTCTGAATACGAATCTGACCCGCGTCTCCTACGGTGATTCTCGTTACATTCTGGATGAAACCGACCGCGATCCGGCCAACTCAAATAATTGCATATTAGTCTATCTGGGAACTTCAGTCAGCGGCACCTGGGACGGAACCACCTGGAATCGCGAACATGTCTGGCCCCAATCACTGCTCAATGTAGATGTCAACAATAACAGCATTAATGTCGGCAGCGATCTGCACAATCTTAAACCTGCCGATCCAAATGAAAACAGCAGTCGCGGCAATAAATATTTCGCCAACCAAACAACCTCCGCATCCTATGCGCCGCGCAATGCCGTTAAAGGCGATTTGGCCCGCACCCTGTTCTATATGGTCGTAATGTACGAGTCCTCTCCCGATCTGGAACTGGTCAACCGTGCTCCCGACACGTATGAAATGGCGTTGCTGGATATTCTGCTCGAATGGCATGTTCAGGATCCAGTCGACGATTTCGAGCGCAACCGAAACGAAGTTATTTACTCCTATCAGCACAATCGTAATCCATTCATAGATCACCCTGAATATATCAACCTGATCTGGGGTACCAATCTCCCACCGAATGCTCCTTCGCAACTGACCGCAAGCGCAATATCCTATACTTCACTGACCTTGAACTGGACGGATAATGCCACAGATGAAAGCGGCTTCCGGATTTATCAAAATGATAGTTTAATCGTCTCCACGACCGCTAATGTCACCACTTCCTCAATTACCGGTCTGACCGCTGGAAAATCCTATACATTCAGCGTCACAGCCTGGAATGCCAATGGCGAATCGGCATCCGCTTCTCTAACAACGATTACTCTCAGCATAGATACCACCGAAAATGCCATCTTCTTTTCGGAATACATCGAGGGTAGCAGCGCGAATAAAGCTCTTGAAATCGTCAATAGTTCCACTGCGGCTGTGAATCTCGATAAATATAAAATATTGATGAATGCCAATAATGGCACATGGTATACGACTAATTATACCTTTCCGAGCGGAACGATCCTGAATCCCGGAGCCGTCTGGGTCATCGTTCATCCGAGCGCCGAATCAAATCTGAAAATAGTGGCCGATGACACCTCTAATTCTTCAGTAGTGAATTTCAATGGCGATGACGTCCGCGCACTGGTTATTATTACCGGGGTCGATACTACTATTATTGACATCATCGGAACCTATAAAGATCCTGATTACAATACTAATGGCTGGGAGGTCGCCGGAGTCAGCGCCGCTACTACGGATCATACTCTGGTGCGCAAACCCGCCATTCAATCTGGAAATTCCTCATGGACAACCTCCGCCGGCACCGACTCCAATAATTCCGAATGGATTGTGTACTCCAAAAACACTTCTTACGGGCTTGGTTCCCATTTTCTCAACCCAGACAATCTTTACACCGGAAATCAGGACTTTTATGTCGACGGCTTCTACCTTTTTCCCGCTTTCCCAAACCCTTTCAATCACTCCACGCGCCTCTGTTTCGAATTACCGTTAGCGAGCGATGTCGCTATCACTATCTTCAACCTCAACGGTCAGTGCGTTGATGAAATAAATCCGGGGCATTTGGCAGCCGGCCGGCATGAATTAATCTGGGACGGTATGTCTTATATTTCAGGACTTTATCTTTACCAAATCCGTTCTGACAATCAAGTCCGAAGTGGTAAAATCATCCTGTTGAAATAGCGATTTGTTTTTTTTAATTCGATTTGAACTGAATCTGAAAAAATTCAATCTAAATACCGCAAAAAAATAAAGCTTGTTTAACCGCAATCTTTGAAGTATTTTAATGCGACGCTTTTCGAAAAACGAGTAAACCATCAATCACAAACCAACCAGAAAAACTTTTTCACTTAGTGGTAGACCTATTTTGATCACGAAAATACCCGTCTTTTGGGTACCGGCGGAAACTACTTTCTGGAGTTGGGTTATGGAACCCGCTTAGAGATAAGCAATCAGTGTATGTGTAAAAAGAAAGTACGTTAAAGCGTTCAAGATCAAAAGGAGGTCACAATGAACATCTACGTAGGAAATTTAGCGTCTAATGTCACCGAAGCTGACTTACGCACAGCTTTTGAGGCATTCGGCCAGGTTGCTAATGCAGCCGTTATTAAAGACAAATTCACCGGCGAATCCAGAGGCTTCGGCTTCGTGGAAATGCCGTTGATGGCCGAAGCTCAGGCCGCCATCAGCAACCTGAATGGCAAAGACCTGAATGGTAAAGCTCTCGCAGTCAATGAAGCCCGTCCTCGTCCCGAAGGCGGACGCGGTGGCGACCGTTTCGGCGGACGTCCCGGCGGCGGCAGAAGCTTTGGCGGCGGACGTCCCGGCGGCGGTGACCGTCGTGGCGGCGGACGCTACTAAGGTATTTTTCGACTGATTATTAGTCGAATCCCACTACTACCCTTCATGGTAACTACTGTGAAGGGTAGTTTATTTTTACGCTTATTTATAATTTCCCAACCGCTTGTTGTTTAGAGAAACAGCCTTGATTATATTTTCGTGCGATTAAATGAAATTGAAATTAATGAGGAACGATATGTCCAATAACCCGAATATGGTCGATTTGAAAAAAGAACAAACGAGCACTCTGAACCGGCCACGCTATAAATATTCACTAATGGCACGTCTTTTCTTTCTTAGCATGGATATTTTCACCGGTTGGCGGATCACATTATCCAAAACCAAATTAATCGAGATTTTAGCCAGCATTCCCTACCGCGCCTGGGAAGCGCGCCACTATACCCGTGCAACCCGCGCCTATCGTCATTATGATAACGTCACCCAAAGTCGGAAAATCATCGACTGGAGCCGGGCAGCCCAGGATAATGAATTCTGGCATCTGTTAATCATCAACGAAAAAATGAAAACCGATGGCTTACGCGACTCGTGGTATTTGTTCCCGGTCGTGCCCTTTGTCATGGTGGCGGTCTATCATCTTTTTGCCAGCGTTCTGGCCATCTGCAGTATCCGCCGCGCATATCTATTCAACGCTGAATTCGAAGATCATGCCGAACATGTCTATGCCCAATTCGTGGCCGACCATCCGGAATGGGAGACGCAGCCGGTTAAATGCAAAATCGTCAGCGAATATGGAAATTTCGAGTGCTGGGCGGACGTTTTCAGACGGATCGGTCTCGATGAACGCGACCACCGTAATCACAGTTTTACATTTTGCGGCAAACCGGACGAAGTTGTGCCTTACGACGGCATGCCTAAATAAAATCACAGCAAGATTCCTCTCATCTTCCTCAATATCCGCTCGTCCAGTCCATTGCGCTTTCAAATCATATCTCTTTGTGAATACCGACCTTTCTTGATATAATTGTACCGGTTAATAAAAATTAAGAAGAGGATATTATGAAATCTCAAGAGAGTCAAACCAATTATTCGCGACGAGATTTTATCAAGAAGACAATCATCGGTGGTTGTCTTCTAAGCCTGCGTCCCGGCCGTCTGCTTTCGGAAATGTTTTCAGGCGAATCAAATGTGCCATTTCAATATCAATACCGAACGATGTCCGTCAGACACTTGCCCGAGATTCAGGCCGAATTCGATAAGATCAATAGTTCCGGCCAGCTAAGCGATCATCCGATTTATCGTGGGTATATTGACAAATTGAAATTTGCGGTGCCGCCGGATTTCCCCGATGCTCAATTCGTAATCATAATGGCAGTCTTTACACCTCTGATGCTGGTTAATTTCGAGTATAACGGAAAACAGCATGAACTTAAAATGCCGCCACAGTATTACGACGATGGCGTATCCCTGGAAAACATCGAAAAACTCATCAGGGAGAAAATAATCCGCGAGCCGGGTTACAAAATCCAACACACCAGAAGGATATTTCTAAAGCGTCTGGCTGTACAGAGCGGCCTGGCAAAATACGGAAGAACGAATATAACCTATGTCGAAGGTATGGGCAGTTTTCTGACGCTCTATGCGTATTTCACCGATTATGTTTTTAAAGAAGACAACTTCCAGCCGGTCAGTCTGATGGATTCCTATAAGGATTGCCAGATCTGCCGGTCAATGTGTCCCAATAAGTGCATCCGCGACGAGAAATTCGTGATCGATGCCGGACGCTGTGTAACGCTTTACAACGAAGTCGCTGGTGAATTTCCGGATTGGATTAAGCCGGACGCGCATAATGCCTTGATGGGCTGCCTGCGTTGTCAATGGAATTGCCCGGCCAATGCTGCGGTTCGGAAGATGACCGGCCGGCTGGAAGACGTTACGGCCGCCGAAACCCAGGCGATTCTGGATGGCAAGGTCGATGATGAACTAATTAAAACTTTATCACGGAAATTGCGTGATTATTTTCCGGCGACTTCCCAAGAACATTTTCCGATGTTTACCCGTAACCTGAGCGTTCTCTTAAAGCGGTCATGACGATTCGTTTATTTTACCGGGGTCAGTTTCAATACGACCACATCGTGCGATGCCAATTGGACAACAAACGGTTTAGCCGTCGTCCCGATTTCTTTGTGGGCCCAGAGATCGCGTATTTTATATTCTTTCTGGTTAAAGAAATAGTAGTGATGAAACTCGTCATCTTTGACCGGATACTCCTTCCAATCCAGTTCGACTTTAACGGATTGCAGGGTCCGGTTCAGAAAGCAGAGCGCCAGTGCCCCATCTTTTAAAGGTTTAGCCCAGACTTCCCAGTTATCTTTTACCAGGTATTTCAACCCCTGAATTCCGAGCGGATCCTGGTCAATGGCAATTACTTCATTATTAGTTAAAATTTCCTTCGTTTCCTGACTCATACTTCTGAGATCATTTCCGGCGATTAACGGTGCGGCCTGAATACACCACAGTGAAAAATGAGCCCGGTCTTCGGCGAGAGTCATACCATTACCGACTTCCATCATATCCGGATCGTTCCAATGATCCGAACCGGCATACTTACGAATATTTTCACGCATATCCAGAATCTGCAAAACTCCCCAGGAATTCCAGGAGCCATGCCCTTCCTGTCCGTCGAAAATCGCCGCGATGTCACCGGTCGTCCGCCACAGATGACCGACGTTTTGCCCCCATTCCCAGGGTTTATTATTACCCCATTCACAGAGGCTGAAAACAACCGGCCGACCGGCTGCATACAGAGCATTACGCATCGTCAAATAGGCTCCTTTGGCATTCAGGTCCTCGGTATTGCACCAATCGTATTTCAGGTAATCGACGCCCCATTTGGCGTAGGTCAGGGCGTCCTGGTATTCATAGCCGCGACTGCCGGGACGGCCGCCGCAGGTTTTCCAGCCCGCGTCGGAATATATTCCAAATTTTAATCCTTTCGAGTGGATATAATCCGACAAAGTTTTCATACCTGATGGAAATCTATCCGCGTCGGGCTGAATAAACCCCTGAGCATCGCGTTCGCCCTGCCAGCAATCGTCGATAACAACATACTGATAGCCGGCGGTTTTCATGCCGCTGGAAACCATGGCATCGGCAACGTCGCGAATGAGTTGCTCGTTCACATCGCAGCTAAAATTGTTCCAGCTGTTCCAGCCCATCGGCGGCGTCAGGGCTAATTTCTCGAACTTCTGGGCCAAGGCAACGCCCGCCCACAATAATACACCTAAAAAGAATGTCTTACGCATAACTCAAATCCCCTATCTGTCAGTAAACGTTGTACCGTATTCTCAATGACGCTGCAATTTAATGTTTTTTCTCTTCTCAAACACAAAGGATTTTAGTGGAATTTTCTGCTTCGTTAAATGAATTACCAGATAAATTGCCGTAAAAATCCGTCAGGTCATCAGCAGGTCGCGGGTCGGAAATTCCGGATCGCTGGTGACGATCAGTCCCAGTTTGCGCAATCCGGCGAAGTCACCCGGCGTAGGAATATGGGTCGTGTGCAATTCGCAGCCGTTGAGTTCGGAGAGTTTTTCGAGCGCGATTTGGGCGGCCGGATTCGAAGTGGCGCTGATGCTGAGCGCTATCAGGATTTCCTCCACGTTCAGGCTGGCCATTTTACCCTTGAGTATGTCTTTTTTCAGGTGATTGAGCGACTGCACGACGCTCCGCGGAAGCAGATCGATGGTATCCGGAATGTTGGAAAGCCGTTTGGTTGTATTCAGGATCAGACTGGACGTTGAGTGCATCAGCGGTGAATTCATACCGGTCACGATCGTCCCGTCTTTTAACTGGAGGGCGGCGCCGCAGAAAATATTTTCGTTGCCCTTGCCTTTGGCGCAGGCGGCGCGGGCGGCTTCGCGGGCCGGCTCTACGACCGTCCGGTCTTCGGGCCGAACCCCGAGCTCCTTCATGAGTAGTTCCACTCTGGTAACGGTTTCCTGATCCGTCAGTCCCATGACGTATTCACAGGCATAGCGAAAATAGCGACGGATTATTTCCTGACAGGCGGCCGTGCGGACGACTTCATCATCGACGATGCCGAATCCCGCCCGGTTGACGCCCATGTCGGTCGGTGATTTATAGAATGACGGTGCGTTCGTTATTTTTTCGATGATCCGTTTCAGGAGCGGAAAGGCTTCCAGGTCGCGGTTGTAATTGACCGAAGGCTCGTTATAGGCCTCGAAGTGAAAATGATCGAACATATTGACGTCCCGCAGATCGGCAGTGGCAGCTTCGTAGGCCAGATTGACGGGATGTTTAAGCGGCAGGTTCCAGATCGGAAAAGTTTCAAACTTGGCGTAGCCGGCGTGGATACCCCGCCGGTATTCGTGATACAACTGGCTCAGGCAAGTGGCTAATTTACCGCTGTTCGGTCCGGGGCCAGTGACGATCGTGATCGGCCGGCTTGTCTCGATGTACGGATTGGCGCCATAGCCACTCTCACTGACAATCGTATCAACATCAACCGGGTACCCTTTCGTAAAACTGTGGGTGTTGACCCGAATTCCGCGCCGTTCCAGCTTATGCTTAAAAGCGGTGGCCGCCGGTTGATTTTCATAACGGGTGATAACGACGGAATTGACGGGAATTTCCCAGCCGCCGAGATCGTCGATAATTTTCTGAGCGTCGGAATCGTAGGTGATTCCCAGGTCAGCCCGCATCTTACTGCGCTCGATGTCGCCGGCATATATACATAAGATAACGTCGATTTTATCTTTCAGATTTTGAAGCAGGTGCATTTTTACATTCGGATCGTACCCTGGCAGGACGCGCGCGGCATGGTAATCCAAAATAAGTTTACCGCCGAATTCCAGGTAAAGTTTGGATTCGAAGCGTTTGACCCGGTCGATGATGGCGGTAGTCTGCTCTGTGAGATATTTATCGTTGTCGAAACCAATGACTGTCATTTGTTATTTCACCCTGACTGACATTTCGGAAAAAACACGGCGTATTTTATCATTTGTATTTTGGATAAACAATCATAATCTCCCGGCCGCACAGAAATTAAAAAAGTAATCGTCGAAGAGACTGACCGCATGAACGGATACGGCCGACGCAATAACCGAAACATTGGTCAGTCATATCAGGGAATAGAAAAACATGCACTTCAGCAGTGGTCGTTTTATAATAAGTGGTCATTTTAGATCAGATTTAGTAAAATATGCCTATGAAAAAACGAACCGACCACCCACCAGTCGTAGTATTGCCGGAAAGAATCGCCAGCATCGACGTAATGCGCGGAATAGCCGTGTTGTCAATGGTTTTTGCTCTGGCTATACCACCCGGAATTCTTTCCGATTGGATGTATTTCGCTCAGACACCGCCACCGGCTCATACTCTCGAGCCGACCTTGTCCGGCATCACCTGGGTCGATCTGATCTTTCCGATCTTCTTATTCATGCTGGGAATCGTCATTCCCTTTGATTTGCCGATCCGTCATGACTCAAAGGACCCGATCCGTTCTCAGCTGCTCTGGATTCTACGACGCACCGGGCTGCTCGGTGTGGTGGCAATAATGTACCGATCATTCAACACCAAGATAATCACCGAATCGTTCACACCGCATTCTTCGGTCATTGGTCTGCTTGGCTTTGTAACGATCAGCGCCCTTCTGATCCGGCCGTTGTCCTCCTGGAGTAAAAAGTTCGTTTATTCAATCAGAATTGTTGGTGGAATCGGCGCACTGCTTATGTTCTGGCTGATCCGTTACCCGGACGGCAGCGGTTTTTCAATTAACCGGGCAAATCCTTTCTTAGTTATCCTGATGAATTCCTACTTTTGGGGCGCCTTAGTGTGGATGGTCAGCCAGAAAAAAACGCTCGAACGGCTTGGCCTGTTGGGGATTTTACTGGCAATGCGGTTGGCGCTTCCCTATTCCGGATGGCTCCAAAACCTTTGGAACTGGACACCTTTTCCAGGATTGTATCGTTTTGAATTCAGTCAATTTCTCTTTATCGTCATACCAGGAACGATCATCGGCGATTGCTTCCTGCACCGCGATTGGACAAAAATCGAGATGGAGCCTTTTAAAATCCACCACTTCCACGACCGGGTGCTAACCATTGGGTTGTTATCAATAATATTGATTCCTGCGGTTTTAATCGGATTGAAATATCGCCTGGTAATCGAAACGGCCCTTTTCGCCTGCGCAATTCTGGCGATCGCTACTTATGTCTTTAAACGTTCGAACACCGCGATTGAAAAATTCCTGAGTGACCTTTTCCGTTGGGGAGCATACTGGCTGATCGTCGGTTTGATTTGCGAGCCGTACGAAGGCGGCATTAAAAGAGAAAGTGCGACGTTGAGCTATTTTCTGATCACGGGAAGTCTGGCTAATTTCCTCTTGATTGCGACCGTGATTTTCACCGATATTTTCGACAAACATCATTTAGTCGAACCGATTCGTGACAATGGCCGCAACTCGCTCCTGGCATATATCGCTCTCGGTTTTTTAATTATGCCCATTCTGAACCTGACGGGAATTCGCCCGTTGATTGCCAGCCTGACTCCCGGCCCCTGGCTGGGCGCTCTAAGGGCATTATTCTATACCTTTTTAGTGGCAGTTGTTGTCAGATTTTTCACCAGACGAAATTATTTCCTGCGAGTATGATAAATGACAACTCCGACTAAAATTAAAGTTCGCGGGTATCATCTCGACCTTTACGGCCACGTCAATAATACCCGTTATCTGGAATTCCTCGAAGAAGCCCGCTGGAATGTCAAAGACCTGTACTTGGATTTGCCGGCCATGCATGCCAAAGACTTATGTTTGGTGATTGTCAACATCAATATCAATTACCGGGATTCAGCCCGGTTGGATGATGTTCTTGAAATTATTACGCATGTTATCCGTATCGGGAATAAAAGTGTTACGCTGTGTCAGAAAATTTTCTTTGACGGCACTCAAAATATCGTCGCAGACGCCGAGGTGACCTTCGTGATTTACGACCAAACGATTGGAAAGGCTATCGAACTGACGCCGGAACTACGTCAGCAGTTTAGCCGCCTGATGGCCGAAAATTAAGCCAACCCTTCGCATTCGCTTTTCCTTTGTAATTATGATAAACTGAACGTCAAATCTCAACTCGTCCGTAAAGATACACCCTTTATGATCTTCGTCGCTGTGCTGGTTTTTTTTTCTTCCGTGATTTTACCATATCAAAATTTGAAGGTTCTGTGTTATTTCTCGGGGCTTTGCTCTACACCGGCATCATCATTAAATCAGCTAACCGTGAACGCCGGATTCAGAAAAACGCAAATCACCTCGAGGAAGGTCTTCCGCACCGCTTAAAAACAATCTGGCCCGACTTCGGTTTTATTGCGATCGGATTTGCGTTATTGTTCTTCGGAACTAATCTTTTAGTCGATAAATCCATCATCCCGGCTCAAATTCTGGGAGTCAGCCAGGCCGTGATCGGTCTGACAATTATCGCCGGCGGAACGAGTGTTCCCGAACTGGCCACTTCCAATCGTGGCCGCCCGTCGCAATCAGGCTGACATCGCCATCGCCAACGTGGTCGGGTCGAATATTTTTAACATTCTCGGCCTAATCGGGATTAGCAGCCTGGTTCATCCTATTCACGGAGTCGATATAAAAATGCTGGATTTTTACTGGATGATTGGAACTTCGGTAATTCTTCTGCCTTTCCTGCACACTGGTTTCCGGCTGAATCGCACGGAAGGGTTTTGCCTGATCGCTTCTTACGCCATTTACATGTTTCTACTCTGGCCGAAATGACAGATTGATCTTTTCCAGCGATAAAATATTCAAAAAGGGCAGTGAAGTTATTTCCATTTTTTCAAAATATTGTTATTTTACGGTTTGTTTGTCATCACGTTAAAATAAAAAAGGAGTAAGTATGTTTCGTCGCAACTGGACCGGCCAAGTTCGTTTAACCAGGGCAACAATTCTTCTGATGGCCGGCCTGGGGATACTGAATAGCTGCAGCCAATCCAAAACCGAATCCGCCGATTCTTTAGGCTGGAACAAGAAAATCGCTCAGACCGTGATTCATGCCGAGGCCGTATCGCTCGGTCAACTTTTAAAAAATATCACCAATAAAACCGAACAGATCGAACTTATCCGGATGGCCATTGATTCGGTCCGTTTCTATGAAGATCACTCCGGATATTTCTACGTTTATCAATACGACTGCGTGAATGTCGCGCACGCCACCCAGAAAGATTTGCCCGGGAAAAACCTCTATAACCATCAGGATACTCATGACAAATTTGTTATCCGGGAACTGTCGGCAGCCGCGGCAAATGGCGGCGGTTTCGTGGAATTTTACTGGCTCAAACCCGGTACAACCGGTGAAAAGCACAAAATGGGCTATGTCGAGCCGATTCCCGGAACCGACTATTTCATCGGCACCGGTGTTTACCTAGAATAAATTCCCAATATTCAACCTACAATCTACAACTATCAGTTGGCTTACAGCCCGGTCGTTCCCGTCGTCAGAATATTTTGGAAACAGTTCAGGGCATAGGAATCCGTCATCCCAGCTAAATAATCCCGAAGAATCGGTTGCGGAGAAGTCTTTTCAGTTTGATAACGTTCCTGTAACCGATAGAGATATTTGCCGAATTTCACGTCAAGCGGCGTGCGGCTTTGAGCATATTTTGCATCGTCGGTCTGGTAGCGTTCAAATAGGTTTAGTAGGTATTTTTTCAGGGTTTCCATTACAAATCCGGAATAATCGTTCCAATATTTCATCTTCGGATTATTGTAAATTTTTTCACG
>Ga0172375_10001934_pt1 | contig 32916 bp, 35 predicted proteins | sample LakKiv1m_FD_114537 | JGI IMG/M metagenome (GOLD analysis project Ga0172375, IMG submission 114537) | Freshwater microbial communities from Kabuno Bay, South-Kivu, Congo - kab_092012_11.1m | ecosystem: Environmental > Aquatic > Freshwater > Lake | place: Democratic Republic of the Congo... | reverse complement strand
CTGTTGAGATATTGCCCCGTGGCATACAGTTCGTCGTCAAGTGTCTTTGCAGTCACCAAAGCGGTCCCCGCGCCTATGAACGCAATAATAGCGAAAAACAATATTGCTTTTTTCAAATTATTTCACCTCCCTCTCTAGAGGGAATTGTACACTATCAATGAAGATTGTCAAGAAAATCAGGGACAGTTGGCTTCCAGCGCCGTAAAGGAGCTTAAGATCGATTTTCCCAATGCGGAATGAGCCTCGATCCGGCATTTGCGATCAAGGATCCAGAAAAATTTATCGATCCTTGAATGGATAATGGGAGGGAACCCTTTTTCAGGGTCAGGGTTGGTGCCGACCGTCTCTATTGCGTATCTTATCCCTGCCGCGATCCCCTGTGCTATTGCTTCCGGCTTAACACCGTATTCCGCGCACAGGAATGCCGCGCCGACAAGCCTGTCGAACCTGTTCAGCTTTCTGAACGGGTCCGCCCCGACCCTGTCAAGCAGGTCAGGATAGGTTCGGAATATGTTCAGTATATGACTGCGGTAGAGCTCCATTTCAGCAGCCGGAAATCCAAAATGCTTTTCAACGGGACCTGATATCTCATCCAGCGCGTTTTCAAAAATTATCCTGATATCCGAAAACCCCATTGCCTGCGGGACCGATGCCGGCCGGTTGCCCCGGGTAATTGTTCTATAATTGAGCCCCAGATACGCGACCAGAGCGTGGAGCATGTTGAACATAAGAAGTTTTCTCGCCTGCTGCCGGACAAAATTATCGACCGCGGCCAGTTGAGGGACTCCTGTGGGGCCTTTAAGGCCCGCGGCGTCAACAGGAATGATATGGCCGGACCCCGCGACGCTGATATGAAGGAGATCAGTTCCTCCTTGCAGTCCGGCGGGGTAATTGCCGATGGCCATCGCGATCCCCACATTATTTTCGATAAAGTTTTTGATCCCGGGCCTGTGCTCGACAAGTTTTGCCTTGAAGGCCGCAAGGGGATCTTCCATTGCCCTGTATCCAGCATCAAAAACCAGGGGAAGATTTTCGAGCATGACCACGTTCACGGGATCGTTGATCCTGAAAAGCATCCTGTAATAGAGCGCGTCCGCCAGAGGCCGCGCCAGGGACATATAATACTTCGCGCCTATGGCTGAGCAGATCATGCAGGAGCGCACCATTTCCGCAACCGCCTCATCGGGATTTGTCCCGGAATTTATCAGGTGAAGGTCCGTTATGCCGACAGTTTCTCCTCCGATGTTCACTTCATAGGAGTTTGAGGCGCGCAAGGCGGCGATCAGGGCGGGTGAAACATCGGTGAAAGAGAGCCTGAAGCCCGCTCCGGCGATGAGCGGTGCAAGAAGGCCTCTTCCGATAGCTCCTGCGCCGCATATGGTCACTTTATTTTCCGCGTCTAATGAGCCCGTATCAACGCTGAGAACCCGATCAAGGACAATATCGGGAACATCGGGCTGTTCCCTTCTATACTGCGGCAGATCGATCGCTCTTCTTAAAAAAAGGTCCATTCCTCCCGGAGATCTCCAAAGGTCTCCCGAAGGCCTGTTTTTGAGGCAGCTGCGGAAAACAGATGGATACAGCCTTCCCGCATAAGCGCTTATTGTGTTCATCTTTGCTCCTATTGATAAGCCGATACCCGGGCCGCCCGCCTTGAGGGATCGACAGCGCTTGTGCCTGTAACGATCCTGAACCCGGCCACTTCAATATCGCAATCGCCCGGATCACCGGGCAGGTCGAGCCTGACGCTGTCGTAAAAAGGATCACTATTGATAATGTCCTGCATCAGATAGGGGACCTTTATTGTTACGAGGGTGCTCAGCAGCCCGGCCTGATAATAAAGCAAGCCCCGCACCTGGACCTCTTTTACGATGAACATGGAGACCCTGCCGGCGCTTGTTCCCGAGAACTCCATTTTTATGAACGGGACCGGCAGGCTCAGCCCGCCGCAAAGTTCCGTCATACAGGGTTCGTCTATATCGGATTCGGCCTTAATGACGCCTTCCGCCGGGATGTTCTTTCCCGGACCGTCCGCCATGTAAGGCTCTCCCCTGAAAAAGAACACATTGGCCAGAAAAAGCACATTGGCCTCCTGCCTGCTAAAACGCCTTGTCCCGTGAAGAAGAGCGGCCCAGTTGGCGGGAAGCGGTGCTTTATGGACCCCGTCCTGAAAGCAGAGGTCCTGGAACAGAAGCGAGAAGCCGGTCCGCTCGCCTCCGTAAAGGCCGTCAAGCGCCTGCTCAATCCCCGACGGGAATATCCCGGATTGAAGGGCCAGCCTGTTAAGCGGCTTTCCTCCCAAAACATCATGCGGCCTCATCCCGGAGCTGACGGCTGTCACTGCATCAAGCGCCGCCTCCTCCCTCCAAAACCCGGTCCCGCCGCCGCTTTCCCTTAAGGTCAGCCTTTCATTTTTTTCAACTGCGAGAGGTTTTTTACAGAAGCCGCTTAGGGCCCTCGTAACGCGGAAAGGCGCTCCGTGAACGGTAAGAGACCTGGGGGCCCTTGAAAGTTTTCCGCTGGCCACCGCTTTTGCTCCTGGCCCGGCAACATTTGAAAAATTAACGCTCATTATTAAAACTCCTTATTTTATTATCGTACATAAAAATGTGAAATTTCACTAAAAAGCGTTCGATATCTATAATAGAAAGAACAAAATATTCTGCAAAGGAGGATATTATCATGCAAGTTCTGGGGCCGAGTGTAATATCGAAAGTCGGGACAAGCGAGATGGGCATCGATAGAAGAGGTGCGGGCGTGATCCGCTGGTTCGCGGGGAACAGGAACCATTTGTTCCAGCACAGGAATAAAGTAGGCTTTTCTACAAGGCCTATCGGACCTGATTTCAGCAATGATCTTCTTGCCTGCCACGAATGGGAATTTTTGGACCCTGTATCGACGGAGGAGAGCGAAACGGTCAGAGCAAGGCTGTTTGTCGATCCCGAGCCGTACGCGAAAAGAACATTTGCGGGATTCCCGTATTTCTTCAGGATGGATTTCACCGCGGAGAACAGGTGTACCGGAGATGATGCAAGCCTGTCACTCTGTCTTACGGTACAGAACCTGAAGGAAGGGGATGATTATATTTTTACTTCAGGCCTTGGCATTCAGGTCCTTGTGCCTTTTGCGGCGGGGATGGTCATCGGCTCCGACCGTACAGACAAAAAGCAGTTCCATGAGCCGCCCGTTGCAGTGCAGCAGTTCACTCTCATGGCCAAAGCGCGGTGGTGGGGCGATCCTGCCGGAATGGTGAGGATCAACTCTATTCCGATAGTATATCCGGACCGCACATTATTGTTTAGTTTCGGTCCGGAAACGGACATTCTTAAGATAAGCGCGGGGGCCGAGGACAACGCCTTTATCGCTCTGACGGTATTTTCATCACGGTTCAACGTAAAAACGGGGATGGCCAGGGGAATAAGCTGCGGGCTTTCAATGGTGCCGGGAGCAGACGCAAAATAAAAAGGTATAATACCTCTGTGGAAGACAAATTAGAGGCCTGGCTGAATGACGGGGGCAAACTGGCGGTCATCGGCATCGGCAACGAAATGAAGGGTGATGACGGGGTCGGCATAAATGTTGCGGAAAGGCTGAAGAAAGATAAAAAGTGCGAAATTCTGATCGGCGGGACGACGCCGGAGAACCTCACAGGGACGATCAAAAAGATTAAACCCTCGCATATCCTGATCATCGATGCTGCGGACATGGGTCTTAAGCCGGGTGAAATGAAGGTCCTTGACCCGGGGAACATAAGCGGCGTCGGCTTTTCGACGCACTCCTTTTCGATATCGACATTTTCGGACTACCTCAAAAGAGAAACGGGCGCCAAGACCGCTATCCTCGGCATTCAGCCAAAGTCGATTGAGCTCGGGGGCGGGATCTCGGACGAGGTCGCGCGCAGCGCGGACGCCGCTCTGGTCATGCTCGAGCGGATATTGAAAAAAATCCGTTCCTTATGTTGAAAGGGCTCCGTTATTCAAGTATAATTAATTATGTTTTGTGATAGAAAAATAAATGACACACTTCATCTTACTGACAGCGTTAGTCGTAGCAGCGGTGCTTGCCGTATCGCTGAAGGACCTGCTTAAGGCGGCGATAGCCCTGGGCATCCTGAGCCTCATCCTTTCGGCCCTTTTCTTTAAATTCAATTCTCCTTACGCGGCAGTGTTCGAGCTTTCCATCTGCGCCGGGCTGATCACGGTGCTGTTCACTTCGGTCGTCAGCCTCACAAAAGATACCGACGAGGAGGGCAAGTGATGGACCTTGGGATGATGCTGTGGGGCCTCCGCCGGCTCGATGTTCTCGTGCAGGTGATGTTGATATTCTCGGCCGCGCTCGGGATACTGACCTTTTTTGCCGAAAGGAAGGAATGATAAATAGTGGGGATCAATCTTGATATAACAACGGCCCTGCTGGTGTTTGCCATCGGTTTCTTATGCCTTTTGCGCTCAAGGAACATGGTCCGCATGATAATCGGGATCGAAATAATGGCAAGGGCCGCAACATATCTTTTCATTTATTTCGGCAACGCGGGCGGGAACACGGCCGTTAGCCAGGCCCTGGTCATAACGGTGATAGTGGTGGAGGTCGTGGTCAGCGCGACCGCGCTGGCAATTATAATGAATATATATAAAATAGGCAAGACCCTGGATGTGAGAAAATTGACTAGGCTGAAAGGATAATTGTTGGGGCGTATTGCAATACGCCCGTAGGAAAATAAATATATGTTATTATCAAGCGTGATAATCTTCCCGTTCCTGGCCGCGGCATTAGTTCCGCTGGCAGGCGTTTTCGGCAAAAGGCCCAGAGAAATATTCTCCGTCATAAGCGGCTTTGTTATCGCCGCCCTGACCCTTGCCCTGCTCCCGCTGGTAAGGCACGGAAGCGGCGTATCTGTGCACTGGCTTCCCAACATCCCTGTCGGAATAAACCTTGACGCGCTCTCCGTCAATATCGCGGTGATCGCGGGTACCATAGGCTCGCTTATTGTCCTCTATTCCGTAAAGTATATGGCAAAAGAAGAAGGCGGCCTGAGATATTATGCCCTCACGCTGATGTTCATCGGGGCGATGATCGGGCTGGTCCTCTCCGACAATTTCCTTACATTATATATATTCTGGGAGATAGTGGGGCTTTGTTCCTACGCCCTTATCGGCTTCTTTTATAAAGATCCCAAAGCCGTGAGCGCAGGCATCAAGGCATTTATTACCACAAGGGTGGGCGATATCGGGCTGCTTGCCGGCATCCTTCTGCTTTTTCTGTACACAGGCACGTTCAACATAAACCAGACCATAGCAAATATCGGCCAGGTGCCGCCGCTGGTCCTGGGCATAGCCGCTTTCGGCTTTATGGCCGGAGCAGTTGGCAAATCCGCGCAGGTCCCGCTCCATGTGTGGCTTCCCGACGCTATGGAAGCGCCGACTACCATCTCCGCCCTGATCCACGCGGCGACGATGGTCAATGCCGGGATCTATCTGATGGCGCGCACGTATCCCATGTTCTCGACAGTCCCGGGCTGGTCAATGATACTGTGCTGGATAGGCGTCATTACGGCCCTGCTTGCAGCTTCAATGGCGCTGGTGGAAAAAGACCTTAAAAGGGTGCTTGCGTATTCCACTGTCAGCCAGCTCGGCTTCATGATGTTTTCGATCGGCATCGGCGCTATATTCGCGTCCCAGTTCCACCTGATGAGCCACGCGGTCTTCAAGGCCCTCCTGTTCCTTTCGGCAGGGGCGATAATTCATGAGGTGGGAACCAGGAACATGTGCGAGATGGGCTGCCTTTACAAGGATATGAAGCTCACGGCGGTCTGCTTCGGCGCAGGCTCCCTTGCGCTGATGGGCATCCCGGTCTTCAACGGATTTTTCTCAAAAGACATGATACTCGGGGCGGCATACGCTTCGGGGAACTATATCCCGCTCCTGTTCGCTTCTGTGGCGGCGGTCTTTACCGTGATCTATACTCTCAGGATGTACAGCATGGTGTTCCTGGGGGTCAAAAGAACGGGGCACGCTTCGGACGCGCCCTGGCAGATGACCCTTCCTCTGATCATCCTTGCCGCCGCTTCAGCCGTCAGCTGGCTGCTGGTCACAAGGTTCAACAGGGCAATGATCGCTTCAGGCATCGAGATCGAGCATCTTAGCTTCGGGGAATTCTTTCATGAGATGTTCCTCAGCCCGGTAACTCTGATAACGGCCGCCATACTGGCCGCGGGGATTGCGCTTTTCTATTACAGAAAAGCGGTGAGGAGCGCGCTTGATTTCGTGATAGATCCGTTCCTGGCCGCAGCGTCGCTCGGATTCGGGTTCGATATTTTATACAACAAGGGTATTTCCGTCCTTTTATCATCAGCCTCGTACGTCTCAAAAGTGTTTGACGAAGGAATATTGAACGGCCTCAATTATTTGACGGCGGCTTCGGCCGTATCGCTGGCTTCTCTTTTCAGAAAGACGCATACCGGCAATCTTAACCTTAACCTGACGGGCATGGCGCTGGGAATAATATTTGTCCTGGTGTACATGTTCTGGAGATAAATAATGGGCGTGCTTGAAAACTTTTTGCTGATCCTTCTGACCCCGCTTCTGGGGGCGGCGTTCCTTTTTCTGTTCACGGGAAAGCTTGGAAAAAACGCGGTCGGAATAACGGCATTCGGTCTTGCTGCGGCAGCGTTCCTTGCTTCGCTGGGCCTGGCGCTGAGGCTGCCGGTCATAAAGACCATCTCGATAATCGCGCCGTGGATAAATGTTCTTGGAGTAACGTTCTCTTTTTACTATGACACTCTTACAGCGGTCTCGATCCTGATCTCTACCTTTATCACGGCAGTTGCGCTCATTTACGCCGTCGGATATTTCAGGGACAGGCAGGATTTTAACGCAAGCGGTTTTTACAGCCTGATCATGCTGTTCCTTGCGGGAATAATCGGCGTCTTTGTCTCAAGCAACCTGATCCTTTTTTACTTTTTCTGGGAGCTGATGCTGCTGCCGACGTTTGCTATAGTCGCGTATTTCGGCGAGAACAGGGCCAGGTCAGGCGTCCTTGCGATAAAATATTTTATCTTCACGCATATCGGCGCAGTCCTGATACTATTTGCTTCCCTGCTGATATACGCGATGACGGGCACGGCTGACATGTCGGTGCTGAAGGCTGTACTTGGCGTTTCCGACCCTTTCATGGTAAAAGCGGCGTCCGTGATGCTGATCCTCGGTTTCGGTATAAAGCTGGCCGTTGTCCCGTTCCACAGCTGGCTTCCCGACACTTATGAGAACGCTCCGACCCCCGCAACGGTCATAATGGCCTCGGTCATGATGAACGCTTCGATCTACGGGCTTGTCAGGTTCTTTTTCACGGTCCTGCCGAGGGAGGCAGTAACGCCGTTCATACTGCCGGTGATGGTCTTTGCGGTGATCTCCCAGTTCTACGGCGCGATACTCGCGCTGGTCCAGAAGAACATCAAGAGGATGATAGCTTATTCTTCCATCTCCCAGATGGGATATGTGCTTTTCGGGATAGGCACCCTCACTTATCTGGGAGTGTCTGGCGCCGTGTTCCATATGGTGAACCACACGATCATAAAAGCGCTGCTGTTCATGACGGTAGGGGCGGTCTATCTTTCGTCAAAAAGCTACGATACCGACGAGCTCGGAGGCCTTACCGCGTACCTCCCGCTGGTCGCGCTCACAGGGACAGTCGGAGCTCTTGCCGTTTCCGGCATCCCGCTGTTCGGCGCGTTCCAGAGCGAGTGGCTGATATTTGCGGGAGGGTTCAGGACCCCTTACACGGTCCTTTCGGTCTTGGCAGTGGCCGGAGCTCTTTTTACGGCGGCATACGCTCTTAAATTCGTGGCTGACGTGTTCTTTGGAGCGCGCAAAAATATCGGCTCCCGGAGCGCAGCTCCTGTCCCGCGCGCAATGGTCTTTTCGATGTCCGTCCTTGCTTCGTTCACGCTTTTGATAGGGATATATCCGTGGTTCTTCTCAAAAGCGGTGCATATTGCGGTCAGGATGCTGGGAGTATAAGATGACAGCTTTAATGCCTTTATTTATATTGTTCGGAGGCGCCTTTGCGGTGTACATCGTGTCGCGCCTTTCGCGCAGCAAAGCCTTCTGGGGAAGCCTTTTGTCAGGCGCCGCCATAATAGCCGCCCTGTACAGCCTTCTTCGGATAATGAGCGCGCTGATCAATGAGCAGGCGGTATATTATCCCCTTAACGTCCTTGCTTATACCGCGACGCTGAGGTTCGATTTTCTGAGCGTTCTTCTCAGCATAACGGTGCTCATCCTCGGCCTCATGGTCGCGGTGTTCTCATATAAATATATGGACGAAGACCTCAGCCAGGACAAATACTATGCGCTTCTACTCATAATGATAGGCGCGATAGTCGGGCTTTCCGCGTCAAAAGACCTGTTCAATATCTGGGTGTTTTTTGAGCTGATGTGCGTTTCTTCATATATCCTTGTCTCGTTCAGGAAAGAACGGTGGGAGCCGCTGGAGGCGGGCTTCAAATACATAATAATGAGCGCCGCGGGCTCGATGATGGTCCTTCTGGGAATTTCCCTAGTATTCGGCATGACGGGTAACCTGGACCTTGCTGCGATAAAACATTCTTTAATTGCCGCGCCGCAGCTTCCTCTGATAGGAAGCCTTGTCCTGTTCATCTGCGGGTTTGCGGTAAAAGCTGCGATCGTCCCGTTCCACACATGGCTTCCCGACGCGCATTCCGAAGCGCCCTCGGGGATATCTGCCATGCTGTCAGGGATAGTGATCGAGGCAGGCCTGTTCGCGATGATAAGGGTGATGCTTTATATGACGGCGCTGAGGGCTGACATCGGCATGGTGCTGATAATACTTTCGGTCGTAACTATGACCACGGGCAACCTGATGGCCCTGGCCCAGACAAAGATAAAAAGGATGCTGGCGTATTCATCGGTAGCCCAGATGGGGTATATCCTGATGGGGATCGGGATAGGCTTTAAGCTGTTCATTCCCGACGGTTTTCTCGGCGGGTTTTTTCATATCGTGACCCACGCCGGAATGAAGGGCCTTGCCTTTCTTGCGGCCGGGATAGTGATACATTATGTCGGCACAACTGAAATTGCGGAGATGAAAGGCCTGGCCAAAAAGATGCCGACCCTGGCCTTTTCGTTTGCGATAGCGGCGTTCGCGCTCGCGGGGGTGCCTCCTCTGTCCGGTTTCATGAGCAAGTGGCTCATCTATAAAGCGGGCATTGACGCGGGCGGCTGGGGATTTGCGCTCGCGGCGGCGGCAATATTCAATTCCGTCCTGTCGCTGGGTTATTATCTCCCTGTCGTGAACACGATTTATTCGTCTGAAGTAAGCGGCAAGGTGGTCTCCGCCAGGCGCCCTCCGTGGCAGGTGATGGTGCCTGTAGCCGTCCTGACCTTGTCCGTGATCGCTCTCGGAGTCTTTCCCGACCTCGGGCTCGGGTTCGTGGGGCTCGCGGTGAAAAATATTTACTGGATCGTGGGGGTACAATAATGATAGAAGATCTGATGTTCTCGCCCGTCGGGATATTTTTTATCTTCATTCTGCTGGTAGGGGCGGTCTATTGGTGGGCAGGGAGCCTTGCCCCAAAAGCCGACCCGGCGGGAGGAAAGGCCAATATGTACGCGTGCGGCGAGGCTCTTCCCGAGCTGAAGCACTCGTCATCTGCGGCTATGTTCTTCCATGTAGCTCTGTTCTTCACGATAATAGATGTCGCGGCGCTCACGGTCGCGACCATACCCGCGGGAGCGGGGTTCCTTCTGGGGATATTCTACGTCGCCGGCATTTCGCTGGCGGTCCTTGCGCTGGTGCTGAGATGAAAAATATCTTAAAGTGGGCCCGCATAAAATCGCCTTGGGTCATCCATTTCAATTCCGGCTCCTGCAACGGCTGCGATATAGAGATAGTGGCTGCGCTTACACCGAGGTTCGATATTGAGCGGTTCGGCATAGTCTTAAAAGGGACCCCGAGGCATGCTGACGTGCTGCTGGTCACCGGGCCCGTGAACCACCACAGCAAAAAGCGTCTGCAAAGGATTTATGACCAGATGCCCGACCCTAAATTTGTCATCGCCATCGGCAGCTGCGCGAGCTCGGGCTGCGTTTTCCGCGGCTGCTACAACAACCTGCAGGGAGCGGACGCGGTGGTGCCCGTTGACGTCTACATTCCCGGCTGCGCGCCGAGGCCCGACGCGATAATCGACGGTGTCGTAAAGCTAATTAAAAAGATACAGGGGAGCTGACATGAACGAAGAAATAAAGCAGAAAATAGAAGCTGAATTCCCGGGAGCGGTGCTCGATTTTAAAAGCCCCAGGGAAAAGAGGATCTATATGAGGGTCGCAAAGGACCAGCTGAAGCCCATACTTTCATACGTTATGGGGGAACTTGGTTTTGAGCACCTGAGCACGATCACGGGTGTGGACCTGAAGACGGATTTTGAGGTCATCTACCATGTGGTCAACCGCGGGCTCTGCCTTTCGATCGGGATAAAAGCGGATCGGAGCGATCCCCATGTGGAAACGGTTACGGATATAATCCCGGGAGCGATCTGCTATGAAAGGGAGACGCAGGATTTCTTCGGCATAAAAGTCGATAATATCCCGGACGGCAGAAGGCTGATCATCCCGGAGGACTGGCCTGAAGGGCAGTATCCTCTGCGCAAGGACTGGAAAAAAGAGATGCTGCCCGAGTCGTTCAATGACGGGTTGAGGAGGAAATGGAATGCATAATTCAGGCAATAACGATATCAGGATCCCGGTTGGCCCGCAGCATCCCGCTCTCAAAGAGCCGGAGTTCTTCAGCTTCAAGGTCGAAGGCGAAAAGGTGCTTGAGGCGGACGTGCGGCTGGGCTACAGCCACCGCGGCATTGAAAAAGGCTGCGAAGACAGGAACTATATCCAGGCTTTGTACCTGGTGGAGCGCATCTGCGGCATATGCTCTCATTCACATGCCACGGTGTTCGCTCAGGGAGTTGAAGAGCTGCTCGGCGCTGAGATCCCCAAAAGGGCGGCCTACATCAGGGTGATAGTGGGAGAGCTTGAAAGGCTTCATTCCCACATGCTCTGGCTCGGGGTCGCGGCCCATGAGGTGGGTTATGACACGATGTTCATGTACGCCTGGAGGGACCGCGAGATAGCGATGGACCTGCTTGAGATCGTTACCGGCAACAGGGTAAATTATTCCATCAATACGATCGGCGGGGTCAGACGCGATATTCCCAGGGATATTGCGGGTAAGATAAAGGACGGGATCAAGTCGATCGAAGAAAGACTGAATTATTACGTTAAGAGCGCCCTGGGCGAAAAGACCTTTATCATGAGGGTCGAGGGTGTCGGGGTCCTGCCGTATACGACTGCCAGAAAGCTCGGCGCCGCGGGCCCGACCGCCAGGGGCTCGGGAGTGCCGGACGATGTGAGAAAGGACGATCCCTACGCCGCTTACGCTGAGATACCGTTCAACGTTGTTACATCGGATAAATGCGATGTTCTCGGAAGGACCCTGGTGAGGGTGGGGGAGATGCTTGAAAGCTGCAAGATAATAAAGTACGCACTTGATAACATGCCGGACACCCCGCTTTCGGTCAAGACCTCCAGAAGGGTCCCCGAGGGCGAAGTGTTCAGCAGGTATGAAACTCCCAGGGGAGAGCTGATCCACTATATCAAGTCCAACGGCACCGACAAGCCCGAAAGGGTCAAGGTGAGGGCCCCGTCGCTCGGCAACGTCGCGCCGGTAAAATACATGCTCGAGAATTATTTTATCGCGGATATCCCGATCATCCTGGCGGCGATTGACCCCTGTTTTTCATGCGCGGACAGGATGGTAAAGGTTACTGAACCCGACCACGAGCATGTGATGACATGGGAAGCGCTGAGCAAATACGGGATAGACTGGTACAAGAAAAAATGCCAATAGCAGCAAAACTTTTTTATCTGCTGATTTTTCCGGGATTCCTTTTCCTGGTGTTCTACGGCCTCATGCTGGAGTGGATCGACAGGAAGCTGATAGCAAAATTCCAGAACAGGATGGGGCCTCCGTGGTTCCAGCCGCTCGCGGATTTCATCAAGCTCTTCGTTAAAGAGGACACGGTCCCCGCAAAGGCCGACAGGCTCATGTTCGCTCTTGCGCCTGTTGTTGCCCTGGCGGCGGTCCTGACGACCATAGCTTTTATCCCTGTGATCGTCCCGGCGCTTTATTCCTTCCCGGGAGATGTGGTTATCGTCGCGTATCTGCTGATGGTGCCGACTTTTGCCCTGTTCCTGGGCGGCTGGTATTCAGTCAGCTATTTCGCGTCCATCGGAGCGATGAGGGCGGTCCTTCTGCTGTTCTCTTACGAGGTCCCTCTCTTGATGTCCCTGCTGGGCCCGGCTATACTGGCCGGTTCCTGGAGCATAGAGGGTATCATTGCGTTCCAGGCGTCCCATCCGTGGATAATCCTTTACCAGCCCATCGGCTTTATAGTGTGCCTGATCGCGGTGGTCGGAAAGCTTGAGAGGGTCCCTTTTGACATACCGGAAGCGGAAACGGAGATCGTGGAAGGACCTCTCTGCGAATATTCAGGCAAAAAGCTGGCTCTTTACAGGCTGATGTTCGACATCGAGGCGGTGATCGGGGCCGCTCTCATCAGCATCTTTTACCTCGGGGGTTTTTACGGGGGCAATATTTTATGGACCGCGCTGTCCTTTATCATCAAGACGCTCATTATACTGTTCCTGATCTCACTTGTTAAAGCGGTCCTGGGGCGCATCAGGATAGACCAGATGATAGGGTTCTGCTGGAAATACCTGGTGCCGGCCGCGATATTCCAGTTCCTTCTGATAATCTTGGCAAGACTGATATAACAGGAGAAAATAAATGCTCGGAGCTTTGATACCGGAATCCTTAAGGCAGCTGTTCAAAAAGGCCGCGACCAACCTGTATCCCGCAGAAAAGTTCCCGACGCCTGCCGGGTTCAGGGGAAAGCTGGTCGCCGATGTGAGCAAGTGCATAGGCTGTAAAATATGCTCGAGGGATTGCTCGGCTGAGGCGATAGTAGTGGATAATGTCACCCCCGCGTCTGCTGACGCCGCCGAAAAGCCCGCAAAAAAGTTCAGGATAACCATATACCTGGACAGGTGCGTCTATTGCGGGCAGTGCGTTGAAGGGTGTCCTACAAAGGTGCTGTCGATGCTGCCAGACCATGAGCTGGCTTCTTATGACCGTTCTTCGCTTAAGACGGAGTATATTTCCTAGTTTATCTTCTCTTGTCCGGGGGCAGGTACTTTTTGCGGGTGGTAACGTTCTTATACGCCGGCCTGATGATCCTCTTTGACACCATCAGCTCTTCTATCCTGTGCGCCATCCATCCTGCGATGCGGGCCATCGCGAACAGGGGAGTATAAAGGTCCTGAGAGATCCCGAGACAGCTGTAAACGAACCCGGAGAAGAAATCGACGTTGGGCGCGATTATCTTGGAGTTCTGCTTCACTTCAAGGAACGTCTGGGGCACAAGCTCCTCCATGTTCAGATATAGCTGAAGCTCCTGCTCGCGGCCTTTTTCCTGCGCCAGGGAGGTGGCATATTCCTTCAGGATCACCGCTCTGGGGTCCGACTTGGTATATACCGCATGGCCAAATCCGTATATCTTTCCGCTGCGGTCACCGGCTTCCCCGCGGATCAGCTTTGCGATATAGGCCTTGATCTCTTCCCTGTTGTTCCAGTCTTTCACGTTCTTTTTGATGTCTTCCATCATGGTCATAACGCTTAGATTGGCACCGCCGTGAAGCGGGCCTTTGAGCGAGGCGATCGCTCCCGAGATCGCGGAATAGGAATCCGTGCCGGATGAAGAAGTTACCCTGGTGGCGAACGTGGAATTGTTCCCGCCTCCGTGGTCTGCGTGGAGGATCAACAGAACATCCAGGACCTGCGCCTCCGTCTTTGTGTAGAAATGGTCCTTGCGGAGCATATAGAAAAAGTTCTCCGCGGTCATAAGGGCGTCGTTGGGCGGCTGGATGAAAAGCGTCTCGTTGTAGAACTTGGAGCGCATGGCGTGGTAGGCATGCACTATCATTACGGGGAACTTGGCCACCAGAGAGATCGCCTGCTTTATCTGGTTGTCGATGGACAGGTTGTCGGCGTCAGGATCGGTGCTGTACAGGGCAAGAGTGGCCCTGGCAAGGCTGTTCATTATGTTGCGCGCCCTGAAATTCAGGATGATGTCCCTTGTAAAGTTCTCCGGCAGGTGCCTTTCTTTCACAAAAAGGTCAGTGAACTCCTTGAACTCCCTTTTTTTTGGGAGCTCGCCGAAGATCAAAAGGTAGATTACTTCTTCAAAGCCGAACCTGTCGTCCTGTTTGATGCCGTTGATAACATCGTTCACGCCGATGCCCCTGTATTCAAGGCGGCCTTCGATGGGGACTATGTCCTCGTCTATCTTTTCATATCCAAGGACCGAAGAGATGCGCGTCAGGCCCACAAGGACGCCGCTGCCGTCCTCGTTCCTGAGGCCCCTTTTGACGTTGTATTTTTTAAAAAGGTCCTGGCTTATATTATTATTCTCGACGCATTTTTCATGCAATCTTGAGATCAGGTCCTGTTTTCCGTTTGTTTCCATGGTCCCATAATATCATAAATTTATTGACAAATAAATGATATTTGATATATTTAGAGGATAAAAGGCAAGGAGAAAAAAATGAACACAATGATCCATTTCCGCTGGAAGATGTTGCTCATTCCGCTGATAATTCTGACCATATTATACCTTATGTACCGCGTGCCCAACACCGTGGGCACGTTCCTGATCGGGCTGCTGATATATCTGATACTAGATCCGATCGTGGACGCTCTGGCAAAAAAGTACAGGTCGAGGGTGCTCATAACAGCGGCGGTTTTCGGCATTGTCATTCTTGTGTTCGTTTCGTTCATCGTTCCTCTCAATTATCTGCTGCAGGTGGAGCTCCCCAAATTCATCAGGCAGATCCCCGGATACATGGCCGCTTTCAAAAATATGATCGGGGGTTTTGACAGAAAATTCCTCTTTCTTTCTCAGGTGCTGGGCCTTGAGGGGCAGGGGATATTCAGCCTGATGTTCAGGAACGCGGCCTCGCAGGGCTTTGTTACGGGAGTCGTGTCCAATTCCGCCGATCTGCTGATGAGGGCGGCCACGATCTCATTCGATTTTATAATGGGACTGATAATAGCGGCGTACATGATCATCGATGAGCCGAGGATACTTGCGTTCATCGAGAAACATCTTCCCAAAAAACTTATCCTGATAAACAGGGAAATGTGGCATGACATGCTCCGCTGCATATCAGGCTATTTTGGAGGTATACTGATACTCGGGCTGATACTGTTCGTCCTGAGCTGGATCGGGCTCGCGGTCCTCAACGTGCCTTACGCCTTCATGCTTTCGGTGTGGGCCGGACTGACCATAATCATCCCCTACATAGGGCCCTTTGTAGGGTCTGTTCCCGCTGTCGCCGTGGCGCTCACAAGCAGTATATGGCTCGGCACGGTAGTGGTCGTCTTCATGACGATCTTGCAGTTCGTTGTGACCAGCGTGGTGGGGCCCAAGGTCCTCGGAGAGATAATAGGGATCCATCCGATAATCGTGATACTGGCACTGATAATCGGAGGGGAACTTGGCGGGCTGGGAGGTATGATACTTGCGGTGCCGCTCACGAGCGTCATCGTGATCTTCCTGAAGTATTACTGGCCCATGTTCCTTGAAGATTAGCCTGTTTGAAGCCGATATATTTTTTTGTTATAATTCCATTATATTCTGGAAATTTGGTTATAAGTTATAGGTTATTTGTTATCAGTTAGATGCGGGAGTAGTTCAGTGGTAGAATGTCTCCTTGCCAAGGAGAAGGTCGAGGGTTCGAATCCCTTCTCCCGCTTTTATGCTGAGCGAGCCCTGAGCCTGTCGAAGGGCGAGTCGAAGCATTGCTGGAATATATAACGGGAGAAAGAAATTGAAGATATTGAAACAGGAGAGGACCGGCAGTAATGTTAAGCTGGAGGTCGAGGCGGACCTTCAGGAATATAAGAACGCCTTCGACTCTGTGATGGAGGAGGCCGGCAGGTCAATAAAGGTCCCGGGTTTCAGGCCCGGAAAAGCCCCCAGGAATATCCTTGAGCAGAATATCAACGCTGATTTTGTGAAGGAAAGGGCCCTTGAACAGGTGATAAGAGAAAGCCTTCCGGCGATAATAAAGGAATCGGGCCTGGAGGTGATCGAGATACAGAACTGGGCGCCGGTGTCGCTTGACGGGCAATGCGTTTTTTCTCTTGAAGTCGTGGTCCAGCCTGAGGTCAGCCTCGGAAAATACAAGGGTGTGCAGGCGGGGAAAAAACAGGCAAAAGTGGAGGACTCGCAGATAGATGAATATATAAGATCAGTGCTCGCGGAAGCGGCGCAGGTGAAAGAAATAAGCGGCAGGCCCGTAAAAACGGGCGATATCGCTGAGCTTGATGTGGAAGGGCAGGTCAACGGAAAACCCGAGGACGCACTGAGCCAGAAGTCGCTCCCCGTCCTGATAGGGGATAACAGGATCGCTCCCGGATTTGACGGGAACATCGAAGGGCTTTCCATAGGGGAGGGAAAAGAGTTCAATATCACGCTTCCGGCCGACTATTATGTCAAAGAATTCTCGGGCGCGGAAGCTCTTTTCAAGGTCACGGTCAAAAGGATAGCGGAAAGGACGATCCCCGAGCTGAGCGATGAATTCGTGAAAAAGATAAGTTCCTTCAATTCCGTGGAGGAATATAAAAGCGATGTCAGAAAAAGGTTCGAGGACGCGGTGAAGCGGGAGGCGGAAGACCATTTCAAGGACGAACTGCTGAAAAAAGTGCTTGAAGGAAGCGTTGTGGAGATCCCCGATGCCGTTACAAGAAGAGAGACGGATATCATGCTTGACGAAATGAACGTCAATCTCGAGCAGAAAGGGCTCTCGCTCGATCATTATCTCAAGTCAAGGCAGATAGACCTCAATTCCTTAAGGAAAGAGCTTGAGCCGAAGGCTGCGGACAGGGCAAAGGCCAAGCTGGTGCTCCGCGCCGTGGCAAAGCAGGAAGGGCTTGAAGCTACCGTGGACGACCTCGAAAACGAGATTAAAAAGATATCCGAGGAGCTCGGCAGGCCGCCAGAGGATTACAGGGGCGAGATGATGAAGGAATACCTGAAAGACTTTATCCTCAGGACAAAAGCGCTGGACTTTATCGCGGAACACGCTAAAATAAAATAGAAAGGGGACAAACCATGCCCGTTCTTCCGATGGTGATCGAGCAGACCTCAAAAGGCGAAAGAGCGTATGACATCTATTCAAGGCTTTTAAAGGAAAGGATCATTTTCATCGGCGGCGGGATAGATGACGACGTCGCTAACATGATAATCGCGCAGATCCTGTTCCTCCATGCCGAAGACAAGGACAAAGAAGCTTTCTTTTACATAAACTCTCCCGGAGGGGTTGTGACCGCCGGGCTGGCGATATATGACACCATGCAGTACGTCAACATGCCTATATCCACCATCTGCCTCGGACAGGCGGCAAGCATGGGAGCCCTTCTTCTTGCGGCAGGCGACAAAGGCAAGCGCTTTGCCCTGCCTAATTCAAGGATGCTGATCCACCAGCCGCTGGGAGGCGCCCAGGGCCAGGCCACCGATATCGAAATTCAGGCGCAGGAGATACTGAAGATGAAGGGCCTGATAAACGGGATCCTTTCCAGGCACACGGGCCAGTCGATGGACAAAATATCAAAGGATACGGACCGCGATTTTTATATGTCGCCGGACGAAGCAGTGAAGTACGGGCTGATAGACCAGGTGCTTGAGACGCAGAAGATAAAAAAGCTGAGCGAAGCTGTCAAAGGCAAAAAATAATGGACAAGCCCGAAAAGAGCGCGGCCTCGTCGTTCGAATGGAAAGACGAGCTCCCTCTTATCCCGCTGAGGAACATGGTGGTCTTTCCGCAGATGATAGTCCCTCTTTTCATCGGCCGCAGCAAATCGGTAAAGGCGCTTGAAGACACCCTCGAAAAAGAACGCCTGGTCGTGTTCGCCTCTCAAAGGTCGGAGGACGTGGAAGAGCCCCTCCCCAAGGATATTTGCACTGTCGGGACGCTTGCGGAGGTCGTGCAGATGCTGGCGCTCCCGGACGGCACCACAAAGATACTGGTGGAGGGAGTTACCAGGGTAAAGATCGAATCTTTCACGCAGGACTCCCCTTATTACAAAGTGAAGATCTCAAAGATCCCGGAGCCGGCGGACATCACCGTCGAGGTGGAGGCGCTCCTGCGGCTGGTCATAAAGAAATTTGAAAATTATGTCAAGCTCAACAAGCGCATCCCCTCGGAAACGCTGATGTCCATCATCAATGTGGAGAACCCCGGACGGCTCGCGGACCTGATCGCTTCCTATCTGACCCTTAAGGTAGAGGAAAAACAGGCCATCCTTGAATCAATAGACTTAAAGAAAAGGCTGAAAAAGCTCACCGATATACTTGACAAGGAGCTTGAGGTCCTTGAGGTCGAGAAAAAGCTGCAGGGCAGGGTGAGAAAGCAGATCGACAGGGTGCAGAAGGAATATTACCTCAAAGAAAAGATGCGCGCGATCCAGGAAGAGCTGGGGCAGGAGGCCGATGATGAGGCCGGCCCTGAGGTCGCGGAATACAGGAAAAAGCTGGAAGCCGTTAAGCTGCCCGAGGAGGTCAGGGAAAAGGCGTTCAAAGAACTTGAAAGGCTTTCAAAAATGCCTTCTATGGTGGCGGAGTCAACGGTCATCAGGACCTATCTTGACTGGATAATCGACCTCCCCTGGAAAAAGAAGACAAAAAGCAAAATAGACATCAATGAGGTGGAAAAAATACTCAATGAGGACCATTTTGGGCTTGATAAGGTCAAAGAAAGGATAGCAGAATATTTTGCCGTGCTGCAGAGGACCGGCAAAATGGGAGGTACCATTCTTTGTCTTGTCGGGCCTCCCGGGGTCGGTAAAACTTCGATAGGAAAGTCCATCGCAAGGGCCATCGGAAGGAAATTCGTCAGGATCTCTCTCGGCGGGGTCAGGGACGAGGCGGAGATAAGGGGCCACAGAAGGACCTATGTAGGGTCCCTTCCCGGCAGGATAATACAGTCGCTGGCAAAGGGAGGGGTCAACAATCCGGTCTTCCTTCTGGACGAGATAGACAAGCTGGGGACCGATTTCCGCGGGGACCCCTCAGCCGCCCTGCTTGAGGTTCTGGACCCCGAGATGAACAAAGAGTTCTCCGACCACTACCTTGAGGTGCCGTTCGACCTTTCTGACGTGTTCTTCATAACCACTGCCAACACGATAGAGCCTATCCCCAGGCCGCTCAAGGACAGGATGGAGCTCATTGAGATGTCGGGCTACACCGAAGAAGAAAAAATGGGCATCGCCAAAGGATATCTGATACCGAGGGAAATGGAAAAGCACGGGCTCTCGAAGGATATCATCAAATTCGACGACGAGGCGGTCCTTTCGGTGATCAGAGAGTATACGAGAGAGGCGGGGGTAAGGAACCTTGAAAGGATGCTTGAGACCGTATGCCGAAAGATCGCGACCGCCGCTGTCAAGAGTAAAAAGGACGAAAAACTGACCGTAAAAAAGAAGGACCTTGCCGGTTACCTGGGGCCTGTCAGGCACAGGTTCGGAATGGCGGAGGAAAGCGATCAGGTGGGCGTTGCGACCGGGCTTGTGTGGACCGAGGTGGGAGGCGATACGACCCCTGTCGAAGTAACGGCCATGAGAGGAAGGGGCAGCCTCACTCTGACCGGAATGCTTGGGGATGTGATGCAGGAGAGCGCAAAGGCGGCGATGAGCTTTATCAGGTCAAGGGCCGAGGCGCTGGGGATCGACGAAAGCTTTTACCGGAAGACCGATATCCACGTGCACGTTCCGGAAGGGGCTGTGCCCAAGGACGGCCCGTCTGCCGGCATAACTATCGCCACGGCCCTTTCATCCGCTCTCTCGGGCATCCCGGTAAAAAAGGACGTAGCGATGACCGGAGAGATAACTCTCCGCGGAAGAGTGCTTCCCATCGGAGGCCTAAAAGAAAAACTGCTTGCCGCCAGAAGGGCCGGCATCAAGACCATAATAATGTCTGAAGAGAACAGGAAGGACCTTGAAGAGGTAAAGGAGCAGATAAAGCAGGACCTCAATATGGAGTTCATTCTTGTAAAACATATGGACGACGTGCTCCGGAGCGCTCTGGTCACGGTGCCCAAAGGCCTTTTGGTGACAAAGACCGTCGAACCCAAAGAAAAAGTGATCCCCATTGCCGAACTGCTGGATGAGGACGAGGATAAACCCAAAAAGACCAGACCCCCCAGACAGATCGATAACCAGATGTTCGCTTAGAAAAATCGACCATGGAATACAAAAATACACTTAATCTGCCGCAGACGGATTTTCCCATAAAAGCCAATTTCAGGGAAAAGGAGCCGATATTGTTAAAGTATTGGGAAGCCATTCGACTCCCCCTCGACCCTTCGACAAGCTCAGGGCTCGGGGTCGCTCATGGTAAAGGCAAATATATTCTCCATGACGGGCCTCCTTATCCTAACGGGGATATTCATTTAGGCCACGCGCTCAACAAAATACTTAAAGACATAATCGTCAAGTTCAGGACCATGGAAGGGTATGAGGTCCCTTTTGTTCCCGGCTGGGACTGCCACGGACTGCCTATTGAAACACAGCTGTTAAAAGAACTAAGCGTAAGACGATCGTCGCTTTCCATCGTGGAGTTCAGGCAGAAATGCCGGGAATATGCGCTCAAGTTCGTGGAGATACAGAAAGAAGAGTTCAAAAGGCTGGGGATACTTGGGAAGTGGGATGCTCCGTACCTGACGCTGAACAAAGATTATGAAGCAGGCGTCATAGAGCTTTTCGGGAAACTCGCGGACGCCGGTTTTGTTTATAAATCGCTAAAGCCGATACACTGGTGCCCCAACTGCGAGACGGCGCTGGCGGAGGCGGAGATAGAATACGAAGATGATCCGTCGCCGTCAATATTTGTTAAGTTCAAGATCAAAGATCCCTTCGACTCCGCTCAGGGCAAGCAAAGATCAAAGATCAAAATTGTGGAAGAGATATTAAATGCCGGACCGGCAAGTTTTATTATCTGGACCACGACTCCGTGGACGCTTCCGTCGAACGCGGCGATCGCGGTGCATCCGGACTATGATTACGATGTCGTGAGATATCATAATGAGCAATACGTGATAGCACATGACCTTGTTGAGAGCGCGGCAAGGCTGATGAAATGGACCCCTGAGGATGTGAGCGCAAGAGCGACTTTCCGCGGCAGGGACCTGGAAGGCATCGTCTGCCGCCATCCGTTCATCGAAAGAGATTCCGTTGTTGTGCTTGACGAGTTCGTGACACTTGAGACAGGGACCGGCTGCGTCCATATCGCTCCCGGACACGGGCTTGAAGATTATAAGGTGGGGCTCAATTACAAGCTTCCGATAATAATGCCGGTCAACGAAAGAGGGCTTTTTACGGACGAAGTCCCAAAGTATACCGGTATCCATGTCTGGAAAGCCAACCCTCTTATACTTGAAGAGATGAAGGAGAACGGTTCTCTCCTGGCTTCCGACACATTGAAACACCAGTATCCCCACTGCTGGAGATGCAAAAAACCCGTCATCTTCAGGGCCACGGAACAGTGGTTCATCAGCGTGGACCACAACAGCCTGAGAGAGGAAGCTTTAAAAGAGATAGGAAAGACAAAATGGTTCCCATCGTGGGGGGAGAACAGGATACGGGGGATGGTGGAGACACGGCCGGACTGGTGCATCTCAAGGCAGAGATCGTGGGGGATACCGATACCGGCTTTTTACTGCGTCAAATGCGATAAACCGAACTACAAAGGCGAGTTCAATAAGGCCGTTGTCGAAATAGTGAAAAAAGAAGGGACCGATGCCTGGTTCATCCGAGAAGCAAAAGATATCCTCCCCGCGGGAACAAAATGCGAACATTGCGGAGGCCCGGAGTTCAGAAAAGAAACGGACATCATGGACGTCTGGCTGGAATCGGGCTCCAGCCATTATTCCGTCTTAAAGCAGGACCCGGGAACGTTCAGCTGGCCCGCGGACCTGTACCTTGAAGGCTCCGACCAGCACAGAGGCTGGTTCCAGACCTCGCTTCTCACCTCCGTGGCCGCCTTCAAAAAAGCTCCGTTCAAGGCGGTCCTGACGCACGGCTTCACCGTTGATGAAAAAGGCAAAAAAATGAGCAAATCCCTCGGCAACGTGGTCGACCCGCAGGAAGTCGTAAGGGAATACGGCGCCGACGTGCTCCGTTTATGGGTAGCGTCCACCGATTTCCGCAACGACATGGCGGTCTCAAAAAAGATACTGAAGCAGATAAACGAAGGGTTTTCCAAGATCAGGAACACCTGCCGCTTTATGCTGAGCAATCTGAACGGGTTTGCCGCGGCAAAGGATAAAGTAGAATATAAGCAGCTCAAAGAGATCGACAAGTACGCGCTTCTCAGGCTTGAAGAGCTGATCAGAAAGGTCCATGAGTCCTATGATGAATTTGAGTTCCACGCCGTCTATCATTCTATCTACGGTTTCTGCGTGAACGACATGAGCGCTTTCTATCTGGATATCATAAAGGACAGGCTTTACTGCGACGCGAAAACATCGGTCTCGCGCAGGGCCTGCCAAACGGTACTATATGAGATATTGACCGGCCTTGTAAAGCTGACGGCGCCGGTCCTGAGCTTCACGGCGGAGGACCTGTATCAGCATGTCATAAGTCGAAGGGAGAAGGCGGGAGAATTGGACAAGGAAAGGGGAGGGGTGGAGGAAATACGAAGAAGTGTTTTTCAGCTGAGGCTTCCGGAGCCTAATCCTAATTATCTTGACAAAGAGCTTGAGGAAAAATGGGAAAAGATAATTGAGGTCAGGGGAGAAGCGTATAAGAGGATCGAAGAGCTGCGAATTGCAAAGACGGTCGGCCAGCCGCTTGAGTGCGATGTCAGAATAGAGGCGGACGACAAACTTTTTGCTGTCCTGAAGTCTGTCGAAGCGGACCTGGCCGAGATATTGATGGTCTCTTCTGTTAAAATGGAGAAGGGAAGCGCGCTTTCTATCTCGGCATCAAGGACCGGAAATATAAAATGCGTGAGATGCTGGAGGTATTTCCCGGACATTAATTCGGACGGGATATGTAAAAGATGCGAGGAGGCAGTAAATGGAAAAATTTAAGATCAAGGATATTGGCCAGGCCGATTTCGGAAGAAAGGAGATCGAGATAGCCGAGCACGAAATGCCCGGCCTCATGTCCGTCAGGAAAAAATATTCCGTCGAAAAACCGCTGAAAGACGTGCGCATAATGGGCTCGCTCCATATGACGATCCAGACGGCGGTCCTTATCGAGACTTTGACCGCTCTTGGCGCGGACGTCAGATGGGCAAGCTGTAATATATTTTCCACTCAGGACCACGCAGCCGCGGCGATAGCCAAGTCAGGGGTAAGCGTTTTTGCCTGGAAGGGCGAAACTCTTGAGGATTTCTGGTGGTGCACCGAGCAGGCCCTGACGTTCCCAGGAGGAAAAGGGCCTCAGTTGATTGTCGATGACGGCGGAGACGCCACGCTCATGATGCATATGGGCTTTGAGGCTGAAAAGGACGCTTCGATACTGGATAAAAAGCCCGGAGGAGACGACGAAGCCAAGCTGATGAAGCTCCTTAAGAAGACATTAAAAGAAAACCCGAAAAAGTGGACTGAGATGGTGAAGGAATGGAAAGGAGTGTCCGAAGAAACAACGACAGGCGTGCACCGGCTTTATCAGATGAAAGAGAACGGGAAACTCCTTGTTCCTGCGGTCAATGTCAATGATTCGGTAACAAAATCAAAGTTCGATAACCTCTACGGATGCAGAGAATCCCTTAACGACGGTCTCAAGAGGGCCCTTGACGTGATGGTCGCCGGGAAAGTGGCTGTTGTCTGCGGGTACGGCGATGTGGGCAAGGGTTCCTGCCAGTCTTTGCGCGGCCTGGGCTGCAGGGTCATCGTCAATGAGATCGATCCTATCTGTGCGCTTCAGGCGGCGATGGAAGGCTATGAGGTCAAGCCCATCGAGGAAACGCTCGGGACCGCGGATATTTATGTAACAGCGACCGGCAATAAAGATATCATCACTATCGACCATATGAAAAAGATGAAAGACCAGGCGATAGTGTGCAATATCGGGCACTTTGACAACGAGATCCAGGTGGCCCGCCTTGAAGCTTTCCCCGGGATAAAAAAGGTAAATATAAAACCGCAGGTCGACAAGTATATCTTCCCGGGAGGGCATGAAATATATCTTCTTGCCGAAGGCCGTCTTGTGAACCTGGGCTGCGCAACAGGCCATCCTTCATTTGTCATGTCCAATTCTTTTACGAACCAGGTCCTGGCCCAGCTTGACCTGTGGAAGAACAGGGACAAGTACAAGGCCGGAGTGTACCGCCTGCCCAAATACCTTGACGAAGAGGTGGCAAGGCTGCATCTTGAAAAAATAGGCGTCAAGCTGACAAAGCTGACAAAGGAGCAGGCCGATTATCTCGGGATCCCGGTTGAGGGGCCGTATAAGGCGGAGCATTATAGGTACTAGGGACTAGGGGATAGGGAATAGAAAAGAAAAATGGAAAAGAAAAAGTTAGAAGAAACTGTTGAAAAGCTGGCAACCTACTTTGAGAAGGCGAACTTTGCGGAATATGTGGAGCTTCTGGGCAGGCCGTGGAAATTCTTCTGGCTCCAGTTCCTCTCGGGCCTTTTCAGGGGCGTGGGGACAGCGGTCGGGCTTACGATAGTCTTTGCCGTTGTCGTGTATGTGATGATCACGGTCCTCAAGCGTTTTGTTGACATTCCTATCATAGGTTCCTACATCGCGCAGCTGGTTGAGTTCGTGAACCAGTCGCTCAGTCACGGCAGATAAGAGGAGGCTCCCATCTTTTACCTTATTACACTGATAATTCTGCTTGCCGACCAGGGCATAAAACATCTTGTCTCAAATACAATGAACGTCGGCGCCGCCGTAAAGCTTATCCCCGGATTTCTCAGCCTAACTTATATCAGGAACACAGGAGCCGCTTTCGGGATATTTTCGAACCAAACGCCTGTCCTGACGCTGATCAGCGTGGTTTTTGTTTTGTTTGTAATATATTATTACGTGAATATGAAAAACTGGGTAAGGGCGCATAATTATGCGCCCCTGCGATCAATATCATTGGCGATAATCCTTGGAGGCGCGCTGGGCAACCTTTTTGACAGGGTTTTCAGGGGATACGTGATCGATTATATCGATGTCAGATACTTCTCGGTCTTCAATTTTGCGGATATAATGATAAATGCGGGGGTGGGATTGATCTTGCTGACGGCTATTTTACGATATAGAAACAGAGGAGAAATCCTCACCCCGCCTCGCTAACGCTCGGCACCCCTCTCCATGAAATGGAGAGGGGTCGGCGAGTCTGCGAGCCGGGGGTGAGGATTATTATCATGCATCCAATATTATTACAAATAGGCCCGGTTTCGATCTACTCCTGGGGATTTATGGTGGCGCTTGCTTTTGCCGCGGGCATCGGGCTTGCCGTTGTAAATGGAAGAAGGATCGGGCTGTCGGCTGACCAGGTCCTGGACCTGGCAATGTATGTCCTTATTTCTTCTATAATCGGCGCGAGACTGTTCTATGTTGTACAGTTCTGGAGCAGTTTCAGGGACAATATCTGGAGCGTCTTTGCCGTGTGGGAAGGCGGGATGGTCTTTTACGGAGGTCTGATCTTTGCGGGAGCGGCAGCGGCAGCAGTGTCACATATAAAAAAGTTCCCCGTCCTGAAGGTCCTTGATATAGCGGCGCCCTGCGTTGCCATCGGGTATTCGATCGGCAGGCTAGGGTGTTTTTTAAGGGGCTGCTGTTTCGGGAGAGAATGCTCTCTTCCCTGGGCGATGCATTTCCATGATGTTCCGGGTTTTGTCCATCCGACCCAGCTCTATTCTTCGGTGTCGGGTCTTCTTATATTCATCGCCCTGACAAGGGTCCTTGGCAAAAAGAAATACGACGGCCAGGTCGTCCTGTGGGGCACAGCGCTTTATTCCGCCTACAGGTTCATCATTGAGTTCTTCAGGTTCAGTCCGGACTATTATCTTGGTTTCACGCCTGCGCAGTGGATATCAGCGGCCTTTTTTATTTTGGCGGGGATCACCGTCTTGATAAAAGCGCATAAACGGCCCAGAAAATAAATACGGCCGCGGCCGTGATTAGAACCGCCCTGACCGCATCGAATATCTTAAGAAGCACGAACGCCTTCAGCCCGAAATGTTTTTTAAAATAATGGTCCCGGCTACGCGTCCAGTGTTTTCCGAGATTAAGGGTTCCCCATTTCTTTATCGAGCTTCCTCCGCGGTGCAATATTTCCGCTTCCGGAACAAAGAATATCTTCCAATCCGCTTTTTTTATCCTGAAGCACAGGTCTACCTCGTCGAAAAACATGAAACTGCTCTCGTCAAAAAGCCCGGCTTTGTCCAGAACAGACTTTCTGATCAGTATCGCGGCGCCCATCGGCTGGTCGATCTCAGCTGCTTTTTCGTAGTCAAAGTCCGGCAGAAGGTATTTCTTTGTATAAGGATTGCCGGGCCAGAGTTGTTCGATAAAAAGAAGCCTCATTATCATAGCGCCAAGGGTAGGGAAGCCGAGAACGGACCTTTGAAGCGTCCTGTCGGGGTTCAGAAGCTTTGGGGCGGCTGCGGCGGCATCAGGGCGTTCTTCAAGGAACTTTATTAACGTGTCGAGGCAGCCCGGAAGGACTTCAGTGTCGGGGTTCAGGATAAGAATATATCTGCCTTTGCTTTCTTTAATGCACTGGTTGTTCGCTGCGGAGAATCCGAGGTTGGTCGGGTTCTCAATAACCCTCACCCCCCGGCCCCCTCTCCCAGCCCTTCGACAGGGCTCAGGGCAAGAGGGCGAGGGGGAGGTGTAGTTCTTAAGTAGCTCAGCCGAGCTGTCGCTTGAATTGTTGTCCGCAACAATGACCTCGAACTCCCCTGAGGGAGGATTAGTAAAGATCGAGTCCAGGCACTTCTGAAGAAGTTCCTTCACGTTCCAGCTGACGATGCAGATGGAGAGTTCCATAATTATTGATTATAGAGCAAAACAGTGAAATATTGCCGGCATTTATCGGATATATAAATAGAGGTTTAATTATGTTTCGAATAGGCTGGAGTGATCTTGCAAGGGGCTCGAGGAACTTCGCCCTCGCCGCCTCTCTCATCGGCAAAAAAAGCCGCATCAGCGGCCCTGCCTCCGAGGACATGCTGTTCCGCCTAAAAGCAAGCGTCCACTTTATTTCCTGCGGGAATGAATATTCGCTTGAAAGGGTCCATGTCAGCGCCGGCAATTACTTGAAGCCCGACAGGTTCTCTTTTTTGCTGTTGACCTCAATGGTATTTGAAAGAAGGGCCTGGGGATGCGACAAGCTTTTCCGGGAAGGGGATTATATCGGCGAAGTGACCCTTTTGTCCACCTGCACTGAAACCTCGCTTTGGAGCGAAGCCGATCTTATCGCGGTCCCGTATGCTTCGGCCCCTTTAGATGACTGGTCGTTCATGGTCAGAGGCCTTTCCAGGCAGGTGCTTGGTGCCGGGCCTTTCGGAGAGCTGCACTTTCCCGGAGAGCAGCTGTGCAATTATGTGTGGAGCTCCGATCCCCGCAGGTTCAAAAATGACATCATTGCCGCGATCGCAAAGGCAAAAGGCATTGCAGGAGAAAGGGCAAACCTCAGACAGGAGCTTATAAGGCAGAAGATGGGGACGCTTTTAAGGACGACGGTCTTCAGGCGGATATTAGGGATATTTTAGGAAAAATTAGCAGTAAATTAGCAGTAAAAAGTGAAATTCGGCATATTGCCGGCCGATAATCAAAAGGAGGTATCTATTATATGACATTCAGAGTAAAAGCAAGGGATTATTTTCACTACGCGGTGGCCGTGAAAAGGGAGGATATTATCGGGAGAGGCGCAGGAGCGGTCAGGGCCTTAAGAGAACAATATATTCCCCGTTTTATGAAGATGGCAGGCATCACCGATGTCAAAGAAAGAGGCCTGCGGCTGGTGATCGACCTTAATGCTGAAGGGGCCTCCCGGATGCATCTGTTCGCCGGTGAAGGCGCGCCGAATGTGAACCCGCAGGATTGGAGGGTCCCGAAGGACCATCCGTCGCTCATTACACACCAAACTTTAGGTGTGACCGACCACAAAACTGAGATCCATTTTTTATCGCTCAGTAGTCCTGAGATAAATTCATTTATGGATCCCTGCTTCACGCCTAACATGTGGGAAGATATGTTTATTGCGGCGCAGGCGACACTTAAAGCACTTATCAAGAGATATGACCTTGTGCCCGTGACAGTAAGAATGATCTCTAATGCCGGTTTGGGATTTCAATTCTTACCGAGGGCCCACTTCTATGTGCAGGCCTATTTTGACGGCCGGCTTGTCTCGGAGCTCGATCCTGTTTTATACGGGTTTGCCGTCAGAAATAACGGTGTGATAGAGGTCAACGCGAACGGCACATCTAAGCTTCTCAAAAGTGACCCGGCACAAGAGCAGGCAGAGATCATCAGGATGATCGATGAAAGAGGCAGCATAACGGGGTCCGGCCCGGAACAAAAAGAGGCCAGGATAGCTATAGACCGACTGCTGTTATGGAGGCTGGCGGAGATCAGAAGATAAGGTCAGCGGTATTTTTCAAATTCGTCCGGCGTCAATTCAATATCCTGAAGTATCTTCCTGAGAAGACCTTTCCCGATATCTTCTCCTTTATGGAAGGGGACCACAGTAGCCCTCCCGTCAGAATGCCTGAAGAATATATGGCTGCCTTTCTGCCGGATATTAATAAAACCGAGCGAAGTCAGGACCTTTACTAAATCCAGAGGTTTGATCGGGGCAAGCCGGCTCATACTGCTATTTCTTGGATGCCGACAAATCTTAGACGGGACACAGCTTCTTTTTGAGATTCCACACAAAGAGCGATCGCTTCTTTTATCCGTTTCATAAGGGTCCCCATATCTTTTGCCTGCGTGTGGCAGCCTTTTAAGGCCGGCGCGGAAGCGACAAGCATCCCATCCTCATCCTGTTCGATCAGGACCAGGAACTCCATTCTTTTGCTATTTTTTCTTCTCATAAGGTATACCTCCCTAAATTATATTCTTCTTTGTTAAATATATTAAACTATACAATAAAAGTCAAATCGAGCTCTGTCTCACGCCGGTAAGGTACCAGTAATATCCCGCCAGGCCCACGAAAAAGCCGAGGAGCCTGTGTTTTTTGCGCTTTTCAAGGCCTTTCAGGTAAGAAACGATCTTTTCTCTTCCGATCCTTCTTATTACAATTGATAACATCCCGCGGAAGCCCATCGGAAGCCAGAAGGACTGAGTTGAGATCTTTACGTCAAGTTTGGGGTGCTTCCTGTAATAGATCATCGCATTTCGTCCCATATTCACGGATTTGGTCTTTACCCAATCCAGGTCTTTCAGGTCAAAATCTTTTTTGTAATGATAGCCGAAGGCTTTTTTGTTATATTTTTGTTTTACTCCTAGCTTTCTTAAACGGTACCCGAGTTCCACATCCTCCCAGCAAAGATCAACAAAATCCTCGTCAAAAAGTCCCGCTTTAAGGAGGAGCATGGTCTTTATCGAGCAGTTCCAGGTGGTGAAGTAGCCGAAGGAAAGGTCGCTGTAGCCGCCCGAGTAGCCCTCGTGCTTTTTGCCGAGGTCCTCGAGGCTGGAGGTATTAACTACACGCCCTTGCACAATGATACCCGTCCGTTGGGGCGCAATATTTTGCGCCCTTACATGGAATGACATATGCTCTTCAATAAGATGCCTGTCTGCGATAACGTCGTCGTTGAGAAACAGGATATATTCTCCAAGGGCGCTTCTTATCCCCAGATTGTTGGCGGAGGCGGGGCCTTTTTTGCCGGCTATCTGGCGGATGTAGCGGATGTTGAGAGGGGCGTATGTTGGGGCGTATGTTGGGGCGTATTGCAATACGCCCTTACAGAGGTTTTCCACTACGTTTTTAGTATTATCGGTCGAGCCGTCATCCACCACGATGATCTCGTATCTGCCCTTCGGATATGTCTGTCCGGCCAGGGCTTCAAGGGTCTTTTGAAGTATCTTTTCCCTGTTCACGGTCGGGATGACGACGGAGATGTCGATAGACATTGTGGAACAATTATACCACGCGCCGATTTTACTGATAAAATATGGATGTTATGCCAAAAGCAACCGTCATTCTGACCTCCTACAATAAACCTGCCATGGTGGGCAAGGCGGTCGAATCGGTGCTTGCGCAGACTTTTAAAGACTTTGAGCTCGTCATCTGCGATGATAATTCTAACGAAGAAACAAAAACCGTTATAATGTCCTATTTTTCGGACCCCCGGCTGGTGTACATTCAATCCAATATTAAGGAAGAAGAGAGGCGGGATAAATGCAGGTACGCCTTTATGATCAATAAGGCTCTTAATATCGCAAAAGGGGAGTATATTACCTATCTTTGCGACGACGATATCTATTATCCCAAAAGGCTTGAGATAATGGCAAAAGCGCTGGACGAAGACCCGGAAAAGATGGTCGTCTATGGAAAACAGAAGGTGGTGCGATTGTCAGGCAGGTTGCTGGGGGTTACTACAGGGATCAGGAAAACAGTCGGCGTTACCTGGGAAGCGGGCGGAAAGGTCGATCACAATTCCGTGATGCACAGGAAATCATGCTCCGATAAGGTCGGAGGCTGGAACGATGACAAAGAATGCTGGGACAACGCGGACGAACATTTTTTTAAGAGGCTGAACAAATTCTGGCCGTTCTATCCGATAGAAGAGGTCCTTGACGAACACCGCCTGCACAAGAGCAGCATGCAGTCAATTGTTGCTTATGAGAAAAGACTGAGCAGTAAAATAATTAAGGCAATAATAAAAATATTCAGCATCTAAATCCTCACCCCTGCTCCCCCGATCGGATCGGGGTCGCTTCCCCTCTCCATGAAATGGAGAGGGGTCGGCGAGTGAAACGAGCCGGGGGTGAGGGTTCAGCCGAAGACCCTGATATATTCCGGCAGGCTTTTCAATGCAGCTTTCCAAATGCCTGCTTCCTTCGCCCTGCAACTGAACCTCTTGTTGAACACATAAAGCCTGGTGATTATCATTGCTTTCACGCGCACCTTTCCCGTGTTCATGTTCCTGCCGTGCATGCAATAGTCGGTCAGGGTCTCATTTAAATGGACGATCTCCAATTTATCTTTGAACCTCAGCCACAGGTCCCAGTCCTCGCCGCCGAAACGGATTATTCTATTCTCGTCCCACATTCCGGTCTTTTCAAGGGCCTCTTTCCTGTGCATCATTGTTGAAGGCATGGGAACAAAATACAGGTCTTTTTCGGGGGATTTTTTTGGGTTTGAGAAGTCTGTGATGTTAAGGAACTTTCCGAATGACATGAACCTTGCGTTGCTGTAGACGACATCTGCCAAAGGATATTTGTCAAGAAAGTCAGCGAGCAGCTTTACGTGGTCTTTGTGGAAAATGTCATCATGATCGCAATAGCAGACATATTTGCCTTTTGAGGTCTTTATCCCCAGATTCCTTGCGCTTGCCTGTCCGCCGTTGGACTTCTTTATATAGATAACCCTGGGATCTTTATATTCAAGGATGAATTTCTCTGTATCATCGGTCGAGCCGTCGTTCACTATAATAAGCTCAAGGTCCTTGTCGCTCTGGGAGAGAACGGCGTCTATTGAAGGACAGATGTCCTTGCCGCGGTTATAGGCGGCCATTATTACGGAAATACGAGTCACCTGAATATTTCCTCAAAAATCTTTTTCAGCTGCGGATATCTTCTCTCAAGCCCGAAAACCGACGGATCGACGGTCCTGTATTCCTGATGATACGTCTTCAGGCAGTATTTGTCCCAGTCGCCGAGCTTTTTGTTAAAAAGCCGTCCTATCAGGTCTGCTGTCCTCTTTGTCAGGTTAAGCCTGAAAGGGGAGGCGACCCTGAAATACGCGCACAGCTCCTTGACCAGTTCCCCCGCGGTTATCACCTTGTTGCCCAGCGTGTATTCGGACGCGCCGCCTTTTTTCAGCAGAAGAGCTGTTATAGAAGCGATGTCGGCGGCATGGATATAGTGGAAGCGGAGATCGGATGAAAAGAACCTGATCAGCCAGAGCCATTTTATGGCGCTCCTCAGAGCGGTTGCTGCGTGAGAATAGGGGTGGCGCCCGTCGCCTCCCAAGACCCACGTCAGGAACAGTATATCGGTACGGTCAAAGAGGGGGGAGTTTTTCAGGTATTCGTACATCCTGTATTTTCCCTTTATATATTCAGTCCCGCATTTCAGGACTTGAGGGTCGGGCCTGTTATCTTTATCAAGAATGCTTGCGGTCGAAAAATAGATAACCTTTTTGCAGCGGGACGGATCAAGGCTCTCAAAAAGGTCAATGGTCGCGTCAAAGTTTCCGACCTGTGTTCCCCAGTCCGCAAGAAGATGGACAACCGCGTCCATCTCTTTGAGCAGCCCCGAATATTTCTTTATGTTCCTGAAATCGTCATGGATCAGCTCGACTTTGGAAAGATCGAATTTTGCTTTTTGGGGGTCCCTTATCAGTAGATATAACTTGTTATCGCTCTCTTTTAAGAGCTCGTCGATCAAATAATGCCCCACGCAGCCGGCGGAGCCGGTGATAAAGATGTTTTTCACGCCAGCATCTCCTTAAGCTTCTCCGTCCATTCTTTTGCAATCAGGTCCCAGGTGTAATTTTCCCTGATGAATTTTGCGGCAGATGCGCTCATTCTGTTCAGCCGCACGGGGTCCTTAAGAAGGGCGACGGTTTCTTTGACAAAACGGTCCTTGTATTCCTGGCTTAAAGGGTCGCCG
>Ga0172375_10001931_pt1 | contig 32940 bp, 30 predicted proteins | sample LakKiv1m_FD_114537 | JGI IMG/M metagenome (GOLD analysis project Ga0172375, IMG submission 114537) | Freshwater microbial communities from Kabuno Bay, South-Kivu, Congo - kab_092012_11.1m | ecosystem: Environmental > Aquatic > Freshwater > Lake | place: Democratic Republic of the Congo... | reverse complement strand
GTCATGGCCGCTTAATCCAGCCTTTTCAGTCAACACATGCCCGCGGAAGCGAATGCTTCCGCGGGCTTTTTATTCATGGAAGTCCGTTTCTAGTAACATTTGTTACGACATTTCGCCTCCCTAATTTGCTATACTTGCGGCATTGGGAAACAGATTATGGAACGGATTAAGTATGCGAGGACAAAATGGCGAAACGGATGATCATCGAAATTGACCAGAACCGATGCAATGGATGTGGTGCCTGCGAAACCGGTTGCCCCGAGGGTGCTTTAAAAGTTCTCTCTGGAAAGGCCAGGCTTGTGGGTGAGAGCCTTTGCGATGGCTTGGGAGCTTGCATAGGTCACTGCCCCCAGGACGCGATCCGCGTCATCGAAAGAGATGCCGATGCTTATGACGAAGTCGCCGTACTGAGGGAAATGCTCCCCCAAGGAGCCGACGTGCTGCGGGCGCATTTCATCCACCTCGATAGCCAGCGGATAGCGACCTCATTTCCCGACAAGCCCTCAGGACGATCGGCGCTCAAGAATTGGCCGATCCAGCTCCACTTGGCGAATCCTAAAGCGGCGAATTTTGAAGGTGCCGATCTCGTCATCGCCGCCGACTGCACAGCCTTCGCGTTAGGCTCCTTTCACGCCGATATCATTGCGGGAAAATCCCTCGTCATCGCCTGCCCAAAGCTTGATTCGGGCAAGGATCTTTACCTCTCAAAACTCACGGCCATGCTCAAACAGGCGAGCGCCGTCTCGGTTGTCATCATGGAGGTACCTTGCTGCTCAGGCTTGCTTAAGCTCGTGCAGGAAGCCCGAACCATAGCAGGGACGAGCAAGCCATTGAAGGTCCTTGTCGTGGGGATCGATGGGGGCTTCGTCGCCCAGGGCGTCAAATGAAAATTTCCATAGTGCGGAACGAAAGATCTGGCACTATACTTCTTTTATCGTGGAGGAATCATGGCAGACAAGACATCCAAGAATCCGGGCAATGTCCCGGGCAAGTGGTACGTAGATTCGAGCTGCATTGGCTGCGCGCTTTGCGCCGGGACAGCGCCCGAAATCTTTTCGATGACCGATGATGGATCGGTGGCCTATGTCGCCAAGCAGCCGGGTGCCGGCACGGACCTTGAACTCGCCGCCCAGGCTCTCTCCGACTGCCCCGTAGGCGCTATCGGCAACGACGCCTGAGCGAAGCAGCCTGCGATACCCCGGCTAGGGGGCGCCGGGCTTCTCGATCCGGCGCCCCGCCAACCTCATCCTGCCTCACTTGAGGTTTTCGGGGTTTAGTCCCTCCAACTCCGGCAGGACAAACCTGCCGCCTTTCCGCGCGAGCCTGCCGTCGAGCCATATTTCCCCGCCGCCGGCGGTCTTGTCCTGCATAAGCACCAAGTCCCAATGCAGGCTCGACCGGTTGCCGTTGAAGCAATCGTCGTAGGAATTCCCCGGCGTTATATGCATCGATCCGGCAATCTTCTCGTCAAAAAGCGTGTCGAGAAGAGGGCTCGTGATGAAAGGGTTGACCCCAAAGGCGAATTCGCCCAGGTATCGCGCGCCTTCGTCGATATCGAGCATCGCGTTGATGCGCTTCGTGTCGTTCGCCTTCGCGTCGATGATTTTTCCATTCTTGAACTCGAACCTGACATCTTCAAACTTGAAGCCATCCTTCTCGCTGGGCGTGTTATAACTCAAAACGCCGTTGACGGAATCTCTCACCGGGGCAGTGTACACTTCGCCGTCCGGGATGTTCATGGTTCCGTCGCACTTTATTGCCGGCAAGCCCTTGATCGACAATGAGAGATCGGTACCTGGCCCAAGGACCCTGACTTTGTCGGTGTTCCGCAGAAGCTCCACGAGGGGGTCCATGGCCGCCGACATTTTCGCGTAATCCATGGTGCAAACATCGAAAAAGAAATCTTCGAAAGCCACTTCGCTCATGGCCGCGTTCTGTGCCATCGAGGCCGATGGGTAACGGAGAACCACCCACTTCGTGTGAGGGAGTCTCTGCTCGATATGCACTTTTTTCCAAATATATTTGTTGTACAGGTCCATTTTATTGGAGGGGATATCCTTCCAGGCAAAGGCGTTGCGCAGGCTCGTAAAGCCGATATAGGCATCCATTTCCTTCATCCTGTCGACTTCGAACTTCGCCTGCAAGGAAAATTGCTCTTCAGTGCCATCGAGATAGAGTTCGCGTTCGATCGTTTTATCCCTCAGCGCGACGAAAGCCAGGCCGCCAGCCCCATGCACCGCCCTGATAAGGGCGCGCACTAAATCCGCCTCGAGGTTATTGTCCTGGATGAGCACCTTTTCACCTCTGCGTATCTTCAGGGAATAGTTCACGAGAGTATCAGCCAATTTCGCGATTCTTGGATCCGTCATGTGCGACTCCTTTCTGTGTCCGAGGCTGGCGTCCAGCCGGCGCCTCGACAAATTCCGAACTTTCCTTCATACTTCCAACATGAGCGAAGCTAATCCATCCTGCTCCGGACCCTTTGGCGGGGTTCAGATAGAGTTTCCGGTTCATTTCGACCTGCGGATCATCTACATCAAAGCGGATGCGCCCGACATGGCCGCTTCCCTTGAAGCCACCTTGAAAAGAATGGCCATCCCCTGCTCGCTGATCCAAGGCACAGCCAAGCCTGAAGGCAAATATGGCCGTATGGGAGCCAGGGTCATTGTCAACTCCAAGCAATCGATGGATCGACTTTATGCCGAAGTGGCCAAGCTCCCCGGAGTAAAGGCCGTCATCTGAGGCCTTTTTCCCCCAGCCTGTCAGCGATCCAGGCATCCTTCAGAATATAGTAGCTTTTTTTCAACCTTTCGCGGTAGGGAGGAGCAACTTCCCAGCCTTCCCATATGAAGGGCTTTGCGGGGTCGACAGTTATCCCGCCCGATGTTTTGCCGCGTCCCTTGTCCCATACGATCGAATCGACGATAAAACCGTCCGTCACCGTCGTCTTCAACGTATCCCGTTCCCCGTTGAAATAGCCTGTCCTCGAATCCTGGAGCACTCGGCGCGAGGAGGGGTCGGTTACATTCAGATAGGTCCATGGCAAGCGGAGGGAAATGCGGTTTCCATCGATGTTCCATAGATTGCCCACTTCGTCGAAAGCTCCTTGCCGCAAGGCTGAGGCGTCAAAGCGCTTTTCGGGAATATCCCTGCCGTCCCTTGTCTTGACCGCCCCATTGACAAGCATGCTCATTCTCTCGAAGGCGCCATCCCACAATCGCGCGGTGGAAAACCGCGACATGGATGCGTTGTATGAGGGGATGACAAGAAGGTCAGCATTGTTGGGGGCGCTTATGCGCACGACGAATTCGAGACCGGTGACGGTTCCGAGATTCCCCACAGGCCACCGCATTTGTCCGAGGTCGCGGCCCAGGGTGTCAAGGCCTACCAGCACTTCCTCTCCCTTGAAATCGGGAAGACGGGAGAGATGTATCGTAACGTTGAGGTATGAGGCATCGGCAGACAGCTCCATGGAATCGATGATGCCTTTCCCCCGATAGGTCGCGCCAGGTTTTTCCGGCGGGATGACCTCATTTGCCATAAGCCCATAGTTCTGCTCGGGGTCAACGGCGTTGTGCCAGAGAATGTGTCGATCATAGGGGATCATCAGGGTTTCGGTGGTCCATGTCTTTTTGACCCACTCGTCCATCCATTCGAACACGACACCGCCTGCGTAGCCTTCCTTTTTGATCGCTTCCATCATTCTTAGTATGCCAGCTCCGGCTTCCGCCTCTCCTATGCCGCCATGGTTCAGGCCATCCGGCGCAAAATGCGCGAGGCCCGCGCCATTGGCCAGGCCGAATTCCGCGACGAGGGCCGGATAGCGCTTGTGGCTCTGCATGAACTCCTTCAGGTATCCACCATAGCGAAGAATCCCTTTTTCATCCTTGTACGTACCATAGGCAAGCTCATTATTCATGAAATCGGGGTAATTGGGATAAATATGGTAGGCGCCAAAGAGTCCCGCCGTCATCGCAGGCGTTATCTCAAAGTGCTCGATTGTCACGCTAGCTCTATCGTTGCCCTTGTTCTTTTTGCCAGTGGCAGGATCCCACTCGGAATCGTGTGACGCGGGATCAAGCGTTGGCCAACTCACCAAGGCAACTGGATGCAGGCTGCCGTATCGTACTGCCTCTATGGATGCCACTTCATCGAGCGATTCCGCAAGCCAGACTTCGGTAGGAGTGGCATTCGCGCCTGCGGACACGAAGCGTCCGGTATAGACGGCATCCTTGTTCCGGCCATCAGTCTCCATCACTTCCTGACTCTCCAACTCACGGCCAACGAGCCATCCCAAGAGCCATCGCGACACATCCGCCGTATAAATGCCCCATGCCCTGCCCTTTCGTTCCGGGATATTGGCGCGGCCGTATACGGCGTCGATGCCGTAATCTATCTCCTTGAGGAAGCTTTCCCGATATTCCTTCGCAAGGTAATCGCCGTGCGGCGGATTTTCTTCGGGCCATAGTTCCTGGAGAAGGAAGAGCGTCTTTCCCGGCTTCTCCGTATTGTGAATAGAGAGGGCCTTGTAGAACTCTGGCGGCGGAAGCGTATAAATTCTGATCGTGTTGGCGTTCATATCGGCGATGGCGTCCATCCACCGCGTATAGGTGCTCACCGTCTGAGGGAACTCGGTAAAATATTTGCCCGGCTCGGCCAAGCCCATGTTGACGCCGCGAACAAAGAAGTCTTTCCAGTTCCCCTCATTGTCGAGTATCTGGAAGCCCTTGCCGAAGGCGCGGACATTGATTCTGGGTTCGCCTTGCTCCCCAGGAATTGTCGCGCGAGCTTTCTTGGTGGTCTCGGCTACGCGCAATATTGAGTGCATGAGAGGAACATATGCTTTCCAGTAGAAGTAGATATTGCTGTCTACGGTGTCGTCCACGAGCAGGCGTTTCAGCCAGGAAATTCCCAGCATCCTGAAGGGTGTTCCGGTGGACTTGAGGTCGGCGAAATCACCGGCGAAATACCAGCCCGTATACTGGGGATTTTCATAGAAAAGCACCGCCGGAAAGGTGGATGGCAGTCCCAGGGAATCCAGCTTGGCCTTCCCGCTCTCGGTGAGATCGAGCTTGTAGTCCGCCACGGTCGCGAGGCCTGGATCGGGTTCAGTCCACTCGAACCAATACCGATAGGAAACCGACTTCTTCGATTTCAGATTTTTCGCCCAAGGCTCCCTGAATGAGAATTTCATGCCACCCGGCAGGACATCATCTTTCTCGGTCAGGATCTCGACGCGGTCTTCATCCGATATGAGAACATAGCCCCTCCCGAAGAAGCTCCATTTCTGGTTTCTTTGCGATTCGTAATTGGCCACCACCCAAGGAGGTACTTCCTTGCCTTCGGTCAGGTCCTCGAAATACTTTCCGATCCAGCCCTTCCAGTGCACGCCGAGGAGTCTTCCCAGCGTAAGTCTGTCCGTCTGATTTGTCGGCGAGGCCGCCGAGTTGAATTCGGCGATGAGGGTATTGCCCGCGCCGAGATTTTTCCTGATCGTCAGGACATCATCAGAAGTGAGGCCTCCGTAAATTTTCGGGGAAAGCTCTCCCGACAATCTTTTCTGCATGTAATCATCTTTATAGACGCCATAGGTGTCGGTAATGTAGATGATATCCGGCCGCGGCCCGCTCTCTGGAAGAGAGATTCCCCTCCACTCATTCTTGCCATAGGGATAGAATCCGAAATAATCCGATTTTTCGCTGTAAAGTTGTCTCGCTCCCGGTTTGGATATTTTTTCATTTTTTAGAATCCAGAAGAAACCGGTATGCTCGCGGTAATCCGGATAGGGAACCGTTTTGTCCACCGTCCAAATATTCAGCTCACGGAAGGAGCTCGCCTCCCAAAGCAGAAAGGGCCCAAAGACAAGCAGCGCCAAGCCTGCCGTCATGGAAATGGAGAGAAGGGTTAGAAGTGACACTGCCGAATGTTTCTTTAGCGTGCCCTTTTTCATTTTTTGTCCTTGCTGGGCAATCCACCCGCCTGCCCCTGGACCGCGCCGGAGGCGCCAAAGCCCTTCCTCTCCATCTTGCCCCAGCCTTTCGGTTTCTTCATTGCGCTGAGAAAGCCGAAGACGCGCCACATCGAGAAAACCTGCCTCGGGCCAAAGTTTTCGAGAAACGCGATTGCGAGCATCTTGAGGGTATCCCCATAGTTGAAATAATAGATTTGTCGCTCGGCGATCAGCACCGAAGCCATCGAAATGAACACTCCCATAAAGATGGTCGAGACAAAAAGCAGGAGAGCGAGCTTCGTGCTTATGAGGCCGAAGACAGCGGCCAAGCCGACCATGAGATAGCCTTGCATCTCGAACAGCGGACCTAGCATCTCGAATATCAGGAAATATGGCATTCCCACGAGCCCCATCTTGCCGTATGACGGATTGAAAAGCAGCTTGCGGTGAAAGAACATTATATCGATAAGTCCTCTGTGCCAGCGGTCACGCTGTCGCTTCAGCACGGGAAGCGACTCGGGGACCTCGGTCCAGCAATTGGCGTTGTATGCATAGCTTATCCTGTATTTCTGCTTTTTTTCGCGCATCAGCCTGGATATCCTCACAACCAGCTCCATATCTTCCCCAACGGTGTCCTTTCCGTACCGCTCATTGCTGGTGAGATAGCCGCCAATGCTTATCACTCTTTCCTTCCGGAAAAGGCCGAACGCCCCCGAGATGATGAGGAGAGAGTTGATCTGCGCCCAACCCAGACGCCCACACATGAATGCCCTGAGATATTCTATTGTCTGCAATTTGGCCAAGTTATTCGATGGAAGGGCAATCTTGGTCAATTTTCCCCTATCGACTTCACAGCCATTTATCGGGAATACGTTGCCGCCCATCGCCGGCGTTTCCACGCCATAATCGAGGGTGAGGGCCGCCACCTTGAGGAGGGAATCCGGTTCGAGAAGCGAATCAGCGTCGATGCCGCAGAAATACTCCTTGGAAGCGATATTGAGCCCAGCGTTGAGCGAATCTGCCTTTCCCCCGTTTTCTTTATCGGCGACGACAAGGCGCGGATAGAGCGGGTTCATATAGATGCCGCGGACCGAAGCTGTCTTGAGCCGCTGCGTGAAATGGAAGTCGGTTCTTTTTAACCCATAGTATGATATGAGCGTGTTCAATGTGCCATCCCGGGATCCATCGTTCACGATGACGAGCTCATAATCGGGATATTTGAGGTTGAGCAAGGAATTCGCGCTTTCGATGATCGTTTTCTCCTCATTGAAGGCGGGAGCTATGATCGACACGGAAGGGAGCATACGCGGCTTGAAAAGGAACGACATTGTCTTGAGATTCCAGAGCCGGGTCGACGACCGCACTTTCACAATGGAAAGCAGGAGAAGTATTATATATATCAAATTGACGGCGACCGAATACCAGGCGAAATCATAGTTGAAATCGACGACAAAAGTCTTCAGCTGGTCGAGAACAGGTATGTTCCTGATTCGATCGCTGTAGCGCAGGACGTATAACGCGGGGAAAAACAGAAGCGCAAAGACGAGAATGCCATACAATCCTCGGACCATCTTCCAGTCGCGCTTTTCCTCCCGTTTCCTCGCTGGCGGGATGATCTTGCCCAGCCCGCATTTTCCCAACAGCCTATCAGGCAAATAGAGACCGCATTCCGTCTTGAGCTTTTCGTTTTGCCCCGCTTCCTCACGGATGATCGCTATAACCGTTTCTTCCAGCTCCTCGTCTTTGTTGAGCTTGAGGAATTCGATGATTTCCGAGACTTTCCCGAGTTCGAGTACTTCCCGTATCAGGCGAGCCGAGCTTTCAGATTCCTTGCCGGACAATTTTGCTATGAAATATTCGATTCTTCCCGCCAGGACTTCGGCAAGATTCTGTCTCAGTTTTTTGTCTTCCGAGGACTCGAACGCCTCGACAACCGAAGGGATGAGGCGAGGATGGGACACAAGAATCGCCGACAGGCCCAACCTTGAGGACAACATCGTTGTCTCATCCCCAAGATACATAAGCAGTTCCTTGGTGTGCCGTTCGCTGTTGCCTCTGCCCAAGGACCTGATCGCTATCGCGCGTATATCCTTGTCGCCGCAATCGAGAAATTCCGGAGAATCAAGGATGTCGCTGTAGTACTTTTCAAGACATTCGGCTGCCTTGACCATCAGTCGATGGTGGTTGCCCGCCGGATCCCTGCTGGTGATGAGGAGGGAGAAACGCCTGCAGCGAAAATCGGAAGCGACCTTACCCTCGAATTTGCATTCCCTTCGGAAATCCTCGATGATAGTCCGTCCATGAGAGCAATAAGCGCAGCTCTTTTCCGGGCATCCACGTGTGGCTGCCAAAAGCCTTCCCATCTCCGCCGATCCATCGGAAAGCAGCGCTATGAGATAGTCTCTGAGCGCTTCGCATACGCATTGTGACGACACATCGACGAGCATTTCGATAATCTCATTCTCAGCCCGCCAGAAATAGCCCCGCAGATAATCGGAAGCCTGCAGGCCGAATGAGGCAATGAGCGTGTTCACCTTGTCCCTGTACCACCGATGGGCCCCAAGGAGGCTCTCCACGAGAACGGCCAGCGAGCGAGGATCCTTAATCTCAGCCAGCGCGTTTGCGATGAAAAGCTTGACGGGAAAATCCTTCTCGGCGAGAAGGGCATGCTCGAGCGTTATGCGGGATCGGTCGCTTGCGATCAGCGCCAATCCCAGCGCGGCTTCCATTCTTTTATAGCGGTTGTGATAGTGTACCTTCCTTACCAGGCCAGGCTCAATTTTATCTGCCTTGGCGAGGCTCAGGATCCTGAGCCTTTCGTTTTCCGGGAGATTGATGGATTGTTTGAGGCGAAGGTAATTGTTGAAAAGCCGCTTGACTTTTTTCTTATCCCAGCTGGAATCTATTTCAAAAAGATGAGCGAGTTCGGCGAGTTCCTTCTGCCTGCGCTCGTCGGAGAGCGCCAATTCAGATTTGTTGGACAACGTTCTCAGGACAATGAAAATATCGAGCCAGAGCAGAAAGATTACTGCCAGCAATATGTATTCTATCTCGAGATTCATCGTCCCGCCCCAGATGCCGATGTCATGTTCTGGACAATTCCTAAAAGCTCCGCGAGAAGATAAGGCTTTTGAAGATAATGATCGACACCAAGGCTATAAGCCCGTATCACTGTCTTTTCATCCTTCAGATGAGATAAAAGGATAAAGGGGACGTCTTTCGTCCCCGATTTCCTTGAGAGGGTCTCCTTGAGCATGAAGCCATCGATCTTGGGAATCATGAGCTCGGAGATGATGAGATCGAAGCCTTCCTGGCTAATTTTCCTTGCCGCCTGATCCCCATCCTCAGCCGTTTCCACGATATAATCGGCATTCTCCAGAAAGGTTTTTATAACACCGGCATTGATGCCGTCGTCATCGACGATAAGCACTCTCGCCTTCGCCTCGATTTGCTTGTCTACTTCGGACGAAGAACAGATCGAGTTGCCGCCACGTCTGCGCGCAAGCCTCAGACGCCGTATTCCTATATCGGAGAGCGCGGAGCCCGCCTCAATCGGGCTCGCGATCGATTCCTTGATCTCGGCGACAGCCACGAGTCCAATCGAAATCGTCACTGGTTCAATAAATGATTTAGAGATCTCAACGCTTTTTCGCATACGCTCGCAGAGGTCGTTGGCCTCGTGGAAAAGAACTCGCGGCATCCAGAGAGCGAAACTTGCGCCATGCAGCCTGAACGCCAGCTGGTTGGCGGCTTTGTTTTCAAGGATCACTCGGGACACGCCTTTGAGTATGGCTTCGACCTCCCGCGGCCCATATTGATATTCTATTCTGGCCATCCCTTCATCGATGCCCACCACCGCGAGAACATCATCTTCAAGGCCCTCCGATTCCAGCGTCAGCGAGGCTTGCTCATCGATAAAATTGCGGAAGAACGTCTCGTTGTAGAGCCCTGTTGCGGCGTCACGCATTTGGGTTTCATGTACCTCGTCGCAAGCTTGGCTAAGCTGATTGTTTATTTGTTGGAGCCTAGCGACTTCCTGGCCGAGATTTTCATAGTTTCTCTGGGTTTCTTCGAGAATGGAGGTATAGATTTCAGGACGAGCTATTTTGAATTCTTCACAAAGCTTGGCAACGAATGGCTCCAACACCGTTAAGGCTGAATGACCTTTGAGAAGATAAATGGCTTCCGAAAGGCGGTTCCAGAGAATCGAACCGATCAAGGGGCATTCGAGCAGTTTCCCTGTCTGCTGATCAAATATCACCCCAAGCTTCGAGGCCGCGGCTTCAGCCGGTTTCTTTCCAAAAACAGCAGAGAATCGCGCGTGCAATCGTTCGGAAGGGACCTTGTACTCGCCAAAATTTTCTGAATTTTCCTTGCCCGCTTTCAAGAGCGTCCCGCATTCCAAATTCGAAAGGATATCGATATACGCTTTTATGTTCTTGTTTATGATGGAACCATGCTGCGGAAGGATGGCGACAAGATCGAGACAGGAAAATATTTCCATTATCGGCTTTAGAATTTCATGCGATGGCATGTAATGCTCATGAAAGGTCATCATCCCTTCCGCGTAATCTTCTCCGGCATAGAGCGACCAATTGGGGGCGAAAGCGCCGAACAGGTCACTGGAAAGAAGGAATTTAGCTTTCTTATCGTAGGTTACAACAGCGCCAGGAAAGTGCAGATGAGGAGTGGGGATGAAATGAAGTACCCTCCCCGTAGCTAGCTTGAGCACATATCCATGCTCATCGATCAAGTAAGGCGAGGCGTCAATTCCGTAAAAACGGATGAGGGACCATGTCCTCCAGTGTGTCACGATTGTAAAATGCAGACCGAGAGCCACAAGTCGGGGAAGCGCTGAAGCAAGATCCGGATCCTGGTTGTGGAGAACGACGTATTTTACTTTTTCCAAAGGTATGACGGAAGCGATATTCGCCACCACTTCCTCTATATCGAGAACGGAGCCCGGATCGAACAGTACGGCTTCATCGCCATCGATAAGCAGGTAGGGATTACACTGAAGGCTGTCAGCCGCAGCTTTCGAGCCTACCCAAAAATATCCCGCTCCGAGGGATTCCGCCTCACCTTTTGCTGCCATTATACGCTCCTGCTGCTCAAGTAATTATCGGCTCAGGTAGCGGTGAACATGAGGAAAAGGCAGTCGCGCCGCGTCTCCGGCCGTTGCGGTCCCGAAATCGCGCGTCTATAAATAATATTCTATTTGACAGCTTGGAAATGCAAGGCTATCGTAGATGTATCCATATTTTGCAGGAGGACTGCATGACAACGTTTATTGCCCTGCTGGCTCTCGCGATTTACCTGATCTTTTATTTTACCTATGGTCGGGTTCTCCGCGACAAGCTGCTGAAAAGCAAGGACGCGCCTGAAGCGCCATCGAAGAGGCTATCGGATGGCGTGGATTATGTGCCGACATCCAAGTATGTCCTGTTCGGTCACCATTTCGCCTCGATAGCAGGCGCTGGCCCCATCACGGGCCCGGCCATGGCTGTCGCCTGGGGATGGCTGCCTGGACTTCTCTGGATTTGGTTCGGCAACATTTTCCTTGGTGCCATACACGATTATCTGGCGCTCACTGCTTCCGTTCGCTACGATGGACGCTCGGTGCAATTCGTGGCCCAGGATTTGATCGGCAAAAAAGCCGGAAAAACCTTCGGCTGGTTCACCCTCTTCCTCTGCATCCTCGTCGTCGCGGCCTTTGGCGACATCGTCGCCGGACAATTCGCCGCGGATGGCAGGGTCTTCTTCGCCTTCGTATTCTTCTGCGTGGCAGCGTTGATCGCCGGCTACTTCATGTACAAGAGCAAGCTCGGCCTGGGCTGGGGCTCGGTCATCGGACTCGTGCTTATCATCGTCGCCTTCTGGCTCGGCGATAAGCTCCCGATCACGATGAGCAAAGATATATATTTTCTCATCATTTTTGTGTATATCGTCCTAGCTTCAACCTTGCCGGTTAATTTGCTTTTGCAGCCGCGCGATTACCTCTCCTCTTTCTTCCTATATTTTGGACTCATTGTCGGTGGTATCGCGGCATTCATAAGTGTCCATCCTCTAGATTCCATTCCCGCCTTCACAAGCTTCAGCGCGAAATTGATTGGTCCAGCGGGCAATCTCCAGCCTTCCCCCTTCTGGCCGACAGTTCCCCTTGTCATCGCCTGCGGCGCTCTTTCAGGATTCCACGCTCTCGTGGCCTCTGGTACGAGCTCCAAGCAGCTTAAGCAAGAAAAGGACGCTCTCTTCGTCGGATACGGCGCCATGCTCGTCGAGGGATTCCTTTCCACCCTCGTCGTCATCTCCATAGCGGCATTCGGCTTTGCCGCCCTGGGCGACAAGCTCATGGCCACGCCGGCGCTCGGACGCTTCGTGCAGTCCTTCGCCACCATGGTCAGCACCAACCTGCCCTTCCTGCCCAAGAGCTTTATGACCCTCTTCGCCGCAGTTTGGGTTTCCACTTTCGCGCTTACCACGTTGGACACCACGAATCGCTTGGGTCGCTACCTTGTCCAAGAAATGGCTCTTCCTCTGAAGGAAAAGAACCCGGGAAGCTTCAAAGTCTTCTCGAACAAATGGGTAGCCTCCATCGTCATCGCTTTTGTGGGCATCTTCCTCGCTCGCTCCGGTGGCTACACGGTGCTCTGGCCCGCATTCTCGGGCGCCAATCAGCTACTCGCCTCCGTCGTCATGCTCACGGTAGCCGTATGGGTCAAGAAGAAGCTTAATCCCGCGTATACGATGGCGGTACTCATTCCAGCCGTGCTCCTTTGGGTAACCGTCACCGCAGCGCTCGTCTGGTACGAAATCGCCATTATCCCCGTATTCTTCATTGATATGGCGAAGACGGCGAACGTTATCACCGGCGGCGTGGTCGGCGCGATCACCCTCTTTATGCTGATTCTCAACTTCATCATGATCAACGCCTTCATAAAGAATTGGAAAGCGGGCAACCTGCCAGCTTAATGAGATCCCTGCCTGGCATCGGGAACTGGCGATGCCAAAGGCAAGATTGAAATGATAAATGAGGCCGGACGGCGGGAGCCGTTCGGCCTCATTTATTGCCCGACACATCGCGACGCAAGCTTGCCGCGATTCCGGGGAGGCGGTATAGTACAACACCGAAGGGAGCGAATATGCCTGCGCGGTTCGGCCACCTGATCAAATCCGCTTTCGAGGTCTTTACCCAAGTCAATCGGGAAAAAGCGACTTCGATGCTCGAGTTCGAACTAAAAGAACTGGAAAACATTTTCGCTCTCTTGATTTTAGGGGGGTTCGCTGGTCTTCCCTCTCCCCCATCCCCGATAGCGGTGGAACTTTTGCCCTATATGGAGAGAGAGTTGACGATACTCCTATCAAGGACAGACCTGTCGCAGGACCCCCTTGGCGTGCTTATGGGAATGCTGGAAATCGACTAAGGAGTTCACGTGCGCGATACGGCGTTTTTTCTGGGAAAAGGCGGCGTTGGGAAGACGACTCTTTCGAGCGCTTTCGCGTTAACCCTGGCAAGAAGCGGTAAAAAGGTGCTCATCGCTTCGCTTGATCCCGCCCACAATCTGGGCGATTCGTTGAGAGCCAGGCTGAACGGCGAGCCTCAAAAAGTCGAGGAAAACCTTTTCGCCCTTGAGATCAATCTCGCGCAATGGGTGGATACCTACCTTAAGGAGAGCCGGGATCAGCTCAAAGCGACATATTCCTATAATCTTACCCTCAATCTGGATTCTTTTTTCGGCATTTTGAAATATTCCCCAGGTACGGAAGAATACGCTGTGCTTTGGGCGATTGAGGATATTCATTGTCGGCTCGCCCCGGATTATGACTTCGTTGTCTTCGACACGCCACCAACCGCTCTATCACTGCGCTTTCTTTCCTTGCCCGCGATTTCCGGCTTATGGGTCGCCGAACTAACCAAGCTCAGGGAGCGAATCCTCAATCGCCGACAGACAATTACCCGCCTTAACCCCCAATCGCCTGTCGCTGAGAGCTGTGTAGACAAGGATGACGACAAAGTATATGGCAAGCTCAGAAGCATCAAAGCCAGACTCTCCGTCCTCGATGCGCTGTTTTCCAAACACAGTTTTCTCAGTGTCATCGTCAACCCCGATGACCTTTCAGTGCTCGAGGCTTTGCGCATAAAGGAGGAGCTGACGCGCCTCGGCATACCCTTATCAGCGGTCTGCGTGAACAAGCAAGGCGTCTCTGACGCGTCCTGGAAACAAACGTCTGAACTCAGCCATCTTCCGCAATTCATCTACAGTTTTTCTCGCGAAGGTATACAAACGCGGGATGACTTGATCGCTATCGGAGCCGAGTCTCTGATGCGCTATTTTCTCGAAGAAGGAAATAAATAATAATGGATACCTTACTCTTGATCGCAATTATCGCTCTCGGCATGGGGGCGACCGTTCAGTATTTTCTCGGCGTGAAGAAAAATCGTTGGTTGGGGAAGAGCATGTCATCGCAAGCGGAGATCATCTTCGAGCCGAAAGACATGGAGTACATCAACATAGGAGGAGCGATCGGCTTCAACTTTGCCTACAAACTCCGCGACCCCTGGAAGGAAGCGAAAGGAACCTTTACGCTTTTCCCGCGGCATTCTCTCCTCTACATGCCCATTTCCCTCCTCATTGGAGGCACGGACCGCTTCTTTCTCAATCTCTATACCGACAGGAAGCTGGCAGGGGAAGGTCATATAATCGAAAAAAAGCACCTCCAAAAAGCCAAGATCGAGGGCATCGAGGAAATGCAGAAAGTGGAGACGGAACGGAACGGGAAAACATTTCTCCTTTTTTGGCGCCACGGCGACCTCAAAGATGCGCTCTTGAGGACGCTCGACGCGATGCCCAATCCAGCCTCGCTCGCTCATTTTTGTTGTTTTGGTGAAAACAAGACTTTTTTTATCTACCTAAAGCCATTTAAAGGCCAGATTTCATCGAATCTGAAAGCGTTCACCGATCTTTGTCCCCAATATTTCAGATAGGAGCGCCACCAATGGATCCCGAAGTGAGGAAAAAAATCGACGCCGCCCTCTCGCGGGTGAAAGAACCCCAATCCGAGGTGCCTATCGTGGATCTGGGGCTCGTGGGGAATGTACGCTACAGCGCCGAACAGAACGCCATCGAAGTGACGCTCGCGATAGGCTATCCTCCCGGCCAATGCCCGGCCTGTCTCGCGATTAATGGAGTCGTGAAACAAGGGATCATGCGCCGGGTTTCGGAGGAATTCCAAAAGGAATTCCCCGGATTTTCGATTATCGTGCTATAGGCTTTATCGCGCGGCTATCGACGTAGCGAAGCCCGCGAGTCCCCCGCTCGTCGCCGGAAACATACGCTGAGCCATCGCACACGACGATACCCAATACCTCGGCCGCTGCCCGTCCAAAGAAAAAACGGAAACGCTCTCACTTCACATTCTTGAGATACTTGTCCACAAGATGGTGAAATCGCTCTTCCACGTACTTTCGCTTGACTTTCAAGGTTTGCGTAAGTTCTTTCCCAACGGAGAAATCATTCAAAACAGGGAATATCTTCGTGATCTTTTCGAAAGGCTTGAAGCCCTGTTCCTTCGTTATGAGGGAACCTACTTCCTTGATGAGAATATTGTAAACTTGGTCGTTTTCAATCGAGGCCGTGCCGCTTGTCATGATCTCGTTGCGCGAAAGTTTGAGTTCGGCGGCCAGCCTCATCAGTTCTTCCTCGTTCACGGCCACGATCGCCGATATCTGTTTCTGGTCCTGGCCTATCACCACGGCATGGTCGATGTAGGCGCTTTCCTTCAGCTTTTCCTCGATCGGTTCAGGCTCTATATTCTCGCCGCCCATAAGAACGATCGTATCCTTGGCCCTGCCGACGATGATATATTCGCCATTCTCCGAACGCACGGCCAGATCGCCCGTGTCCAGCCACCCATCGGGAGAAAGAACCGCGGCCGTGGCTTCCGGATTCTTGTAATAGCCGGACATCACCTGCGGGCCGCGCACATACAATACGCCCTTCACTCCGGTCCCCGCTTTCGATCCATCCTCGAGGCGAATCTCCACTTCGGTATTGTCGAAAGGCAGGCCCGTCGAACCGAAGGTGTTGCGATCGACCTGGCGGGAAAGGATGCCAGGCGCGCATTCAGTCATGCCATAAGCGTTGATGAGGGTAATGCCGATCGCGTTGAACAGCTCATCCAGGTACTTGGGAAGAGATCCAGCGCCGCAGGTGGCAAGGCGGAGCTTCCCTCCCACCTTCTCCCTGAAGGGCTTAAAGAGGAGGCCGGCCAGCTTATGGCCTGGCCATAGAAAAACGAATCGGAATGAGTGCCAGATCGCGGCGAGTATTTTTTCCGTCGCGGCGCGATCATGCAAGGCTATGTAGCAGCCTTTCAGGTAGAGCGAAGAGCTCATCCAGGCTTGGTTGTTCTTTATGAGGCCCATGACGAGGTTCCGTTTGCCCGAAGGCATTTCGCTTACCGCTTTGATGAGTTTCTGATAGACGGATTCCCATACGCGAGGAACCGAGATGAGAACCTGAGGCTTTTCCGCCGTGAGATCGGATCCGAAGCGACCCGCCGAGGAATAGACGAACGTGAGCCCTGAAGCGATGCCGCAGTATTCGAAAGCTCTTTCGTAGACATGCCATGAGGGGAGCATGACGACGGTCGTTTCCGCTTTTTCGATGTCGATCTGGAGACGTGGCGTGTTCGCGACGAGATTCTGCGCGAAATTCGCGTGGGAGAGCATGACGCCCTTCGGATTGCCTGTCGTTCCCGAGGTGTAGACGATCGTTAAAAGATCGTTCGGGTTGATCTGGGCATCCAGCTTTTCCAGGAGATCGGGTTCGCGCCCATAGGCCGCCTCGCCTTCCGCCAACACATCGCTGTAGAATCGCGTCTTGGCTCCAAGCCTCTCCGGCACAAGGTTCTTGTCACCCTCGTCGACCACGAATATCGTGGCGCAGCGCTCCCAATCCGGGAGGCTGAATGCCGTGTCGAGGTCCGCGAGTTGCTGCACTGTTTCCACGATGAGATGCCGGGAATCCGAATGGCGGGATATGAACTCCACCTCCTTTGGGGAAGTGTCCGAACCTCGGGGTACGCTCACCGCGCCGAGCGCCATCATGGCAAAGTCGCTGCAGATCCACTCGAAGCGGTTGTTGACAAAGAAACCGACGTGGTCCCCCTTGGCGACGCCGGCGGATTTCAGCCCCGCCGTGAGAACCCTTATGAAATGGGCGAATTCAGCGTAGGTGTGACTTTTTGTCTTGTCTTTGATCTTCCACTTATGGGATATGCGTTCCGGATAGCGGCGAGCCGTTTCAAAAGGAACCGAGAGGAGGGGACTGATCATAAGCACTCCTGAGGGAATCCCCGCTTTTCGGCGCCGTGCGAAGGCCGTCAAGGAATCCTCTTCCACATTATACTATCGATACTGACGGAATACAAAGAAATGTCAAGGCCGCTGGCCGCAAAAACTTCGATTTGCATATCCCGCGAGGCTGGCTTGGGGGCACTTGCCGCCGCAACTCAGGCGCATATACTAGTAGCAAGGAGCAAACCATGAAAACGGTGAAGGATATCCTAAAGACAAAAGGTGGAGCTGTCATTGCCGTGAATCCGGAGGCTGGCGTGCTTGAAGCCCTCGAAATCATGGCGGAACGGAATATCGGCGCGATTCTTGCCCTCTCCCCGAACGGCGATGTTGCCGGCATTTTCTCCGAGCGGGATTTCGCGAGACGGATCATCCTAAAGGGATACAGCTGCGAAAATTCGAAAGTCAAAGAAATGATGACGACAAAGATCATCTGCGCGGAGCCGGCCACAACGATCGCCGATTGCATGAGCCTGATGACCGACAATCATTTCAGGCACCTGCCAGTCAAGGAAAACGGCAAAGTGATAGGCGTCGTCTCCATCGGCGATGTCGTCAAAGCCCTCATCGAGGAAAAGGAACAGACCATTTCGGAACAGGCATTCGAAATCGGCCAGAAAGAGCGCCTGTCCACCACCGTGATTTGATGTCCGGCATTCCCGCGATCGCGCAGATACTTGTCATATTCTCCCTGGTTGTCTTGGCCACGGCCCTGAAGGTGCACATGGGGCTGGCCGCCGCGTTGGGCGGCATAGCCCTTGCCTTATGGCAGGGCCTCGGCTTTTCCGCTGTATCGGGCGCGATCATCGATGAGATATTCAACGCGGACACCCTTCTTCTCTTCGCGCTCATGATAAGTATAATGGCTTTTTCCGCCGCCATGAAAAAATCAGGGGCCATGGACTCTTTCGCGAGCGCGATAGGGGCGATCGCCCCATCCAAACGCTTGGCGATGGCGATAGCTCCTCTCCTCATAGGTACCTTGCCGATGCCTGGTGGGGCCATCCTCTCCGCACCCCTCGTCGAAGCGATGGATTCGGACCGCGAACACGGATCAGGAACATTGTCGGCGGCCAATTACTGGTTCAGACACAACCTCGAGCTGGCTTGGCCACTCTATCCTTCCTTCATCCTGACGACATCGCTCGCCGGAATTTCGGTGACGAGGCTCATTTCGCTCAACTTCTACGCGGCCCCGATTCTCTTCGCGCTGGGGCTCGTCTTCGTCCTGCCTCCGCTGAAGAAAAGGGAAAACGCAAAGCGCGCGTCTCGCCCCAGCGGCGCCTCTTTCGCCAAAAAAATGGCTTCTTCTTTTCGCGGCGTTGCCCCCCTGGCTCTCGTGCTTGGCGTTTACGCGCTTCTCGAGATCCTATGGCACGCCATCGCGCCCTCGTTAAGGCTATCCGATACGGCAGTGACGCTCATCGGGCGATATGTTCCGGTTCTCCTGGGGCTGGCCGCAGGAAGCGCCTATATCGGCTTAGGGCCAAAAGGTTTGTCAATATTTCGGGGAAGCGTGAACATGGCGACGCTCACGCTCGTGGCGGTGATCGCGGGCATCAGGATTTTCTCTGCCCTGATAAGCGCTGCCGGATTGGCGGGAGCGGCGGCGACGGAACTGAGTAAAGCCGGAATCCCGACGATCGCGGCGGTAGCGATCATACCTCTCATCGCGGGACTCGTGACTGGCGTCGGATTCGGTTACGTGGGCCTCGCGTTCCCGATCGTTCTCGGTCTCGTTTCCGATGGAGGCGGCTTTCCGCGCGAAGCCGCCATCGTCCTCGCGGGAGCTTTCGGATACGTGGGCATGATGCTCTCGCCCCTCCATGTTTGCATGGTCGTGAGCGCCGAACATTTCAAGGCGGGCCTGCCGAACACCATCCGCAGGGTTGCCCTTCCCCTCGGCATATTCGTAGCGATTGCCATTTGCTACACCTTCGCGCTTTCTTTGGCGTTGCGCTGAAGCGTTCGAAGCAAGGAGCCCCACTCCTCGCCTCGAAGGTCTCGCTCGCCCTTGCGCGCGGAAACCGAGCGTTGTATTCTGCCCCGAAGGAATTGACGACGTATGAAAGCATGCATCGTGGGGATGGGCGCGATAGGCGGACGTATAGGATTCGGGCTGACAAAGGCGGGTTGCGAAGTATCGGCGGTAGCGCGAGGCGCGACGCTCGCGGCGCTGCGGGAAAAAGGTCTGCGCTTCACCAGCGGTGGCCCCGTGGAATCAGCGCGGCTCCGCGTTTCGGATGATTCGCGCGAATTAGGAGTCCAGGATCTGGTGGTGATCGCCGTGAAAGCGCCCGCGCTTGCCAAGGCGGCCGCGAGCGTCGCGCCCCTCATCGGTCCCGAAACCATTGTGTTGCCCGCCATGAATGGAGTGCCCTGGTGGTTTTTCCAGGGCTTCGGCGGCCGCCTCGCCGGTACGGTCCTCGCGTCGGTGGATCCTTCCGGGGATATCGCCGCCTCAATTTCAGCCCAAAACATTATCGGCTGCGTCGTGCACCTCGGGGCCTCCTGCCCCGAGCCGGGCTTCGTGAAATCCCTGCCCTTGCGAACGCTGATAGTGGGTGAGCCCTCGGGCGTCATGACCGATCGGTTGGCGTCGCTCGGCGCCACCCTGGAGAAGGCGGGGTTCGAGCCCAGACTGAGCGATTCGATCCAACGCGACATCTGGTATAAATTGTGGGGCAACATGACCATGAATCCTCTCTCCGCCCTCACGGGCGCCACGATGGATCGCATTCTCGAAGACCCCCTCGTCAACCATCTCTGCAGGGAAGTCATGGCCGAGGCCAAGCGCATCGGCGCGAAAATTGGCTGTCCAATCGAACAGAGCATCGACGACAGAATCGAGGTGACGAAGAAACTCGGCGCATTCAAAACCTCCATGCTCCAGGATATCGAGGCTCGTCGCCCGGTTGAGCTGGACGCCCTCCTCACCTCGGTGGTGGAGATCGGCGCCCTCGTCGGCGAAAAAACGCCTCATATCGATATAGTCCTGGGCCTGGCCCGGCTTCAGGCGCGTACCCTCGGCCTCTATCCTCGGGAAACAGCCTGAAGTTCGTCCCCGCGCGACAAAACAAAGGAAGAAAAATATGGCGATAGCCCGCAAAATGAAAGAGTTCGTGGATAACGGAGCGATGATAAAAAAGATGTTCGAGGAAGGAGCGCGGCTCAAGGCCCTCCATGGAGCGGACAAGGTCTTCGACTTCAGCATAGGCAACCCGAACGTCCCGCCTCCCGAACTGTTCAAATCCGCTTTGAGGGCGGTGGTGGAAGCCGATGCGCCGGGGCTTCATTCCTACATGCCGAACGCCGGACTGCCTGAAACCAGAAGGGCCATCGCCGCCCGCCTCGCCGCCGATCAAGGCGTGCCAGTCGAATCCAAGCACATCATCGTCACCTGCGGCGCGGCGGGTGGGCTGAACATCGTCTGCAAGGCTCTCCTCGAGCCCGGGGATGAAGTCCTCGTGAGTTCCCCCTACTTCGTCGAGTATGGGTTCATCGCCGACAATTACGGAGGCAAACTGAAAACCGTCCCCGCCCTGCCGGATTTCAGTCTCGACATCGAAGGCCTCGAAGCCGCGATAAGCCCTCGAACCAAGATCGTCCTCGTGAATTCCCCCAACAATCCCACAGGACGGATTTATTCCGCTGACTCCCTGGCGCGGCTCGGCGCCGCGATGGAACGCCGCGGCACCGCCATAGGCCAGGCGATCTACCTCGTCTCCGATGAACCCTACCGCAAGCTCGCCTATGATGGAGCCATTGTCCCGAGCCCCTTCGCCAGCTATCCCAACTCCATTGTCGTCACTTCCTACTCGAAGGAACTCTCTCTTCCGGGTGAACGCATAGGCTTTGTCGCCGTCAACCCCCTTGCCGACGATATTGCCAACCTCCTTGAAGCCTTGGCCCTCGCAAACCGTATCCTCGGCTTCGTCAACGCGCCGAGTCTCATGCAAAAGGTCATAGCCTCTCTCATCGCCAGCGAACATCCAGCGAATGGCAGGCCAGCCTGCGTCGACGTTTCGATATACCAGCGTAAGCGCGACAGGCTCGCCGCAGGCCTCGCCTCCGCGGGCTACGAATTCCACATGCCCGAAGGAGCCTTCTATCTGTTCCCCAAAATTCCCGGCAATGACGACAAGGCTTTCCTCGACCTTCTTAAGGAAGAAAACATCCTCGTCGTGCCTGGATCCGGCTTCGGAACCCCCGGCTATTTCCGCATCGCCTACTGCGTGGATGACGCGGTGATCGAGGGCGCTTTGCCGGGCTTTGTGCGCGTCATGGAGAAGATGAGGTCGACAAAACGCCGATAGAAGCCGAACGGCGCTAGCCGATTGCCATTTTCTCGCTACTCGCGCTATAGTAGCGCAACGGCGGTCGTAGTCCACCCGCCTGAACAAAACAGGAGGCCCTCCCATGCATAGGGATGACTCATCGTTTTCGAAGCTTTTCATCGTCCTTTTCGGTCTTTTCATCACCTGTCTCCTCATCTCCAACGTCATCGCGGGGAAACTCATTTCGATCGCCGGCGTCGTGCTCCCCTCGGCTGTCATTCTCTTCCCGATCACCTACATCTTAGGCGACGTTTTCACCGAGGTGTACGGATTCAGGAAAACCCGCCTCGTCATTTGGGGAGGCTTCGCCGCGAATCTCATCATGTCGCTGATTTTTATGGCCGCCATAGCCTTGCCTTCGCCTTCCTTTTTCGCGGATTCGGCGGCATACGCGAAAGTGCTTGGCATGACACCGCGGATTGTCTTCGCCTCGCTCGTCGCGTATTGGGCGGGGGAATTCGCGAATTCCATCGTCCTTTCCCTCCTCAAGAAGACGACGAAGGGGAAGCGCCTGTGGATGAGGACGATCGGCTCGACCATCGCAGGGCAAGCGCTGGACACCGCGCTTTTCATCACTATCAGCTTTTTCGGCGAGGTTCCGCCGTCCGTCCTCCTCCAAATGGTGATCGCCCAATACCTATTCAAGGTGGGCTATGAAATCATCTTCACCCCCCTTACCTATCTGATTGTTGGAAAAATTAAGAAGATAGAAAACGTCGACACCTTCGATACGGGTGTCGCTTACAACCCCTTTAACCTAGGAGAACGATAATGGCAGAATACGAATTCAAGGCTCTCGGCAAAAAAGCCGCCGAGCCGTCCAGGACTCTCGAACTGTTTCCCACGCCCGCCCATGTCAGGAAAGTGGTACTCGAAAGCGACGAAGTGACGAGCCTTTGTCCCGTTACCGGCCAGCCCGACTGGGAGACCGTCCGCATCGAGTTCGAGCCTGGACCTTATTGCATCGAGAGCAAAAGCCTCAAACTATATTTGTGGTCGTTCAGGGAAGAAGGGGCGTTCTGCGAGGCGCTTTCTGCGAAAATCGCCTCGGACGTTTACGAAGCCTGCAAGCCGGCGTGGGTGAAGGTGACCATCACGCAAAAACCGCGCGGCGGCATCACCATCACTTCCGAATCCACGCTTCCTGACGGAGTCGCTTTTTAAATGCGAGGGGGCGGCGCCGTATGGCGCCGCCCCCTCGCGCTGCCTTGCGCGATACGCGAATTATTTGCCTATCGCCGTGGGATATTTATCCGCGTAGCTAGCGACATTGCCTACCGTCTGCGCGTTGAGGATCGCGCGCACGATAGCCCGCGCCAGGGCATCGGCCGCCGCGCTTCCGATTTTGTTCACGTTGGCGGAGGTGTTGCCCCATACAGCCTGCTGCTTCAGCGTGTCCAGATCCAAAAGCCCCGTGCCAAGCACGAAAACCGTGTCACCATCGAACATTGTGTGCGAAGGCCTGATGGCCCGGGCCATTCCGTCGTGCGCCATCTCGGCGATCTTTTGCGCCTGGGCCTTGGTGAGTTTCACGTTGGTGGCGATGCACGCGATCGTTGTGTTCTTGACCGCTTCCATCTCGGCTACCGAGAAGGGGGTGCCGATCGCGGGGGCCGCCGCGAAGGGAGCCTTCAGGTTGCCGAATTCGCCGTTCACTTCGAGATATTTGGCATAGAGTTCGCCCGTCGCTGGGTTGACGGCTGAGCCGCCCGCGTTCACGGCCACGATGGCGCCGACTATGACGCCGCTGCCCAAGTCCACGCTTGCCGTGCCGAGGCCGCCCTTGAGACCGCCGGCGATCGCGCCAGCGCCAGCGCCGTAGTTGCCCATCTGGATCGGGCCAGCCGATGCGTTGAGGCATGCCTTCCATCCGAAGGTATCATCCGGCCTATCGTTGAAAGCGCGCCCGAAACGTCCCGGATCGAAGAGGACCGCCGAGGGGACGATGGGCACCACATTGCCGCCGCCGACGTCCCAGCCGCGTCCCTTCGATTCGAGCCAGAGCATGACGCCGTTCGCGGCGGCGAGACCATAGGCGCTTCCGCCCGTCAGAACGACCGCGTCAACCTTGTCGACCATGTTCGTCGGCCTGAGCAGGTCGGTTTCCCTGCTGCCGGGAGCCGAGCCACGCACATCCACGCCGCCCACGGCGCCTTTTGGGGCCAGAATCACGGTGGTTCCCGTGTAGTTTCTCTCATAGCTTCCAACTTCGATGCCCGGTACGTCAGTGATCGCGTTCAATGGCCCGGTCGCCACGACAGGGATAACCGGTTTCGCGGGAACAATGACTGTCTGCGCGCAGACTCCGGCGACGAGCGTCGCGGCGGCGATGGCGGCGACCAGCAGAATTTTCCTACCCATGAGTACCTCCTATAAAGCGTAAAATTGCATGCTATACCGAATAACGTTCGGCCTTACGTATTGTACCAAAATCAGTTTGAGACAGAAGCTTCGGGCTGTCAAGAAAGATCCTGACACGTATTTCATCTTTTTTCAGAAACCATGGGGGGACTACGCGCGTACTACTTATAGCTGCCTCGCGAATCGGATATTGAGCACGATTGCGATGGCAATAGTGGGAGGTTGCGTAATGCGTAGAAACGTATTGGTTCTCGTGGTGCTTCTTTTTATTTCGTTAAGCGCCGCGAGCGCGCAAACGATCAGTTTCGGGCTGGGCGACGCCGCGCTCGAAACAAGCCTCAACAGTATTGGGGCAAGCGCGAAAGTGGATGGCGTCGGATTCCAAGCCGAGATTTCGCTCACATGGGGGCAAACGGCCGCGAGCGTGCAAATGGCGATGAGCCAGGGTTTGCAGCCCGCTGAAGTGTATCTCGCCGCAGCTCTGGCGAAGATTTCCGGCAAGCCTTTGACCATGGTGGTCGATCTTTACAAGAAAAACAGCGGCAAGGGTTGGGGCGCTCTCGCCAAGGAACTCGGGATCAAGCCGGGTTCGCCCGAATTCAAGGCGCTGAAGGACAAAGCCTCAGCCTCATCGGACAAACTCAAGAAGAACAAAAAATAGCGGTTTGCCTTGGAATGGATGACGATATCTCTATAAAAAAGCACGGTACGCATATTGACATTCATGCCTTACAAGGTATGGAATGAATCGGCTAAAACGGAGACAGCGGGCCGTACGCCGGCGCTGGAGTATCATTCGCGCCGCAAAATTTGCCCGACAGGAGCGTGATTCTATGATCGGATCAACCGAACTCATCGTCATCGTTATTGTGATTCTCGTGCTCTTCGGCGCCAGCGCCATCCCCAAATTCGCCCGCTCTTTGGGCGAGGCGAAAAAAGAGTTCACGAAGGCTATGAAAGATGGCGAAAGCTCGCCAGCCGACTCGGCCGGGACGGACAGCAACAAGAAAGACAGCAAGTCCTGAACGTGCCGGATTCCTTGATGAAACAAGAGGATAAAAACCCCGACAAGGTAATGCCGCTTCTCGACCATATTCGGGAACTGCGCAACCTGATCCTCATCTCGATGGCCGGCTTCCTCGCGGGGGCCGTGCTCGCTTTCATATTTTCAGACAGGATCGTAAGCTTGTTCACGCGTCAGTTTGCCTCAGTCACCAGCGCGGTCGAGAGCAAACTCGTCGTCACGACCATCATCGAAGGTTTCTCCGCCCAAGTGAAGGTTGCCGCCTACGCTGGATTGATCATCTCTCTGCCTCTCCACATATTCAACATTCTCCGCTATATCTTTCCTATCCTGACAAAGCGACAGCGCCGGACCATCCTCCTGTTTTTGCTCGCAAGCCTCTCCCTGATCGCCTTTGGCGCCTATCTCGCCTATTTCAGGATCGTGCCGCTCGCCATCGGCTTTTTGACCAACCCCTACTTTGTCCCCAAGGGAGTCGGTTATCTTCTCAACTACCAGACGAACATATTCTATGTTTTCTCTTTCATCCTCTGGTCGATTGTCGCGCTCCAGCTGCCCCTCGTAATGGAGCTACTCCTCATGATGGGTGTCTTGAAACGCAAAGCCGTTTTCAAAGCCAGCAGATACGTCGTCGTCGCCATTTTCGTCCTCGCCGCGATAATCACGCCGCCTGACTTCATCAGCCAACTGGGAGTGGCCGTACCGCTGACCGTCCTTTATTTCATGGCCCTGCTCATCGCGAAGATTTTCAAGTTTGGAGAATCCTGATGTTCGGTATAGGTTTTTCGGAGCTGGCCATTATTGCCCTTGTGCTCATCGTGATGATACGCCCGACCGATATGCCCGCCTTTTTCAGGAAGATGGGTCGTCTGTACGGACAAATAAAGAGCGCTTACAAGGAAGTGACCGCCGTCAAGGATGAGTTTCTGAAGGAGATGGATGTCGCCGCGGCGGTCCAGGATGCCGCGGCAACTCCCGCGGATCCCGCTCAAGCCAAACCTTCCTCAGCGGAGCCTGCCCAGGCAGAACCCCCTCAAGCAGAATCTGCGTCCATCATGAACGAATCGCGGGAAGCAAACACGGCAGCGAATGAAACAGATCCTCCCCCCTCCGATCCCATCGACTGAAATACGTATCGATCACGTCCCATAAACAACGACGGCGGGATCGATCGATCCCGCCGTTTGGCATTGATTATCGCCTTCGCCCGCTCGGCTACTCGTTGTGACACTGATTGCAATTGACAAGAGTCTCGGCATGATGGCAGGAATAGCAGTACTGGACATTTGGCGTCCGGAGGCTTTCAGTCGGATTGTAAGGTATCGCATGCACATCATGACATTCGGTGCAGTCGACAATTGTCTTCGTGTTGTGTGGTATGTATACATGGGGATTGGCTTTCTCGTCCCAATCGGTGGTGTAATCCTTGGTTCGCTCGGCCAGTTTTTCGAAGGGACCATGACACTTGAGACAATACGCAGCGTCCTTCGGGCCTTCGTCTACAGAGGCGCCGGAGACGGCCTCCGAGGCTGCCGCGTCTCCGCCGGCTTCGGTCGAGGGAGTAGCCGCGCTCGTGGCATCGGATGCTTGGGTATCGCCGGTGCTTGCCTGAGCGAGGACCATGGGCAGGTTTCCCTTCGCGGCGGAATTAAGAATTTTCGAGTTCTGCGCAGCGCCGCCGTAAACGGTTGAGTTGGCTGGTCGGGCGGATGCGGCGCCGAACAGAAGAACACCAATGCATATCGCCGCGACAATTACGATTTTGCGCGCGGTTCGCGAATTCAATGACATGTATCGCTCCAGAAAGGCACATTGTCGGCGGCCAGGGATGGTCGCCGCTTTTTCACGTCCAGGCAGGGGAAGCGGTTTGAACCCCTCCCCTGCAGACGAACCATACGGTTTTATAAAATCAGACGGAAGGCTCTTTGGCCGCGGCTGTTCCCGCGATATATCCCTGAGTGAGGCAGCGGCCAAGACCATGCTGGCTGCATCCGGCTGCCGACTCTCCGCCACAGTACAGGCCGGGAATGACATCGCCATCCAGAGTCAGAACCTGGCAGTCCATGTTGATTCTCAGAGCGGCATATGTATCGTGGACCGTAATCGTCGCCCAAGCGGCATAGAAGGGACCTGCCTCAATCTTATACTGGGGCTTCGGCTTTCCGAAAGCTTCATCGACGCCCAGCGCGACGGCCTTGTTGTACTCGGCAACGGTCGCCTCGAGGTTCGCCGCGGGCATCTTCACTTTCTGGTAGGGGCATGCCTCGATCTTGGCGGCCAGTTCTGCCAGGGTGGGCGCGCTAAAGAAATAATCCGGGTGAACCGAGACGCCGTCAATGACCCATTTCTCGCGCTTCACGGCTTCGGAATCAAAGATCGCCCACTGCGGTCCGGCCGCGTAATCGGGGGCGGTCGAGCCTTCATTCATTGCGAGGGCGGCATCGGGATAATTCATCGGGTTAAATTGCACGCGCTCGGGATTGCGCCAATCTCCATGGACATAGGGCTTGAGGAAACCTTCGGTCGTCCCATTCGGATAGCCATCTTCCATCTCGTTGTAGAAGCGCTTGCCGACTTGGTTTACGATGATCGCGTCCTGCCAGGTGCGAATATTGAGACCGGTGGCCCTCACTTTCGGGAAGAGCGGGGATTCCTTCTTCCAGCCGATATAGTTGGTCCTGGTACCAATGATAGGACGCTTGCGGAGAGCGCCGTTCCTGTCCAAGGTCTGGTTCGCGGTTCCCCAGAGCGTGGCGCCGATGGCTAGGGCGGCAAGTTCGCCACTAGCGTCCTGAGGCGAATACTCGTCGGCGGCGAGCGGCATTTCCGCGGTAAGGCGCGGATCGAACATCCTGCGGAAATTCACGTTGCCCGTGCTGCCACCGGTACCGATCACGACAGCCTTCTTTGCCCGCACGCTGACCTTTGCGTAGGAAAGATCGATATTGCCATCGTTTCTGAAGCTCGGGAGCGAAGATACGCTGCCGGGGAGTATCGTCGGAGTATAGGAAGCTTCGATTCCCACGACACGGCCATCGCTTACTCGCTCTCGAAAAATGGTATTCATGTGATAGTTGAGGAGAAACTTTACGCCTGCTTTCCTGGCGGCGTTCTCGAGGGCTCTCATGAGAGCGGTACCGCCCGCTCCAGCGGGGCTTTCGGCGCTCTGGCCCTTTGTCCAGACGGTGTGACATTCGCGCTTGGCCGAAATGCCGATGGCGTGACCGCCGGAATTGTCGGGGGCTTTGTCCTGGAAGGGGACGCCGCAGTCGAGAAGGAATTCGAATGTTTTAGCCTCGTTGTCGGCCAGGGCGCGCTGCACGGCCCTGTCGTTATAGCGATATTCCGGCATGCCGCTGACTTCGATGACGGACCAGTCGGTGAGATCCTTGAAAAGGGTTTCGGGATCGTCCGCTATGCCATATTTCTTTTGGAAACTTGTTCCGCCGCCGAGGGGCACATTGCCTCCCGAAACGATCGCGTGGCCGCCGACATCGTAATTGCTGTCGACAACCAAAACAGAAGCGCCAGCCTGCGCGGCCCTGATCGCGGCAGGAAGTCCTACGGCGCCAGCGCCGAGAACCACGATATCCGCTTCCAGATCCCACCTCTTCGGCAGGTTCGCGGGCGCGGGCTTTGCAGGTTTTACCTCCGGAGTCCCCGTGTCCGCCGCGAGCGGCTGTACGAGAGTGCTCCCGGCTACGACGGCAACGCCAGTGCCGACCAACTTCACGAATTCCTTCCTGCTGATTCCTGCTTTTTCCTTCTCTTGCATGTGCTTTCCTCCAGCCAGGTCTAAAGATACCCGTTCGTCGATGCCGTGATGGCATCTTTTGGTGCATTCAAAAGTAGTCAACGCAATTGTTGACTACTTTTGTCCCGATAAGGCTATATCGATATATAATGATTGTCAATTGAAATTCGATAAAAACGTAATCCAACCGGCTAGGATTGACATATAAGCGAAGTCAGGCAATCCTACTGATTGATCCTGTGGAGGTGCATCGTGAAGCATTCAAGCATCTTGCTCGCCTTCTGTCTCGCGATTCTCGCCATGAGCTGCGCCAGCGCGCCGTCCCCGACCCCTCCGTCGACCCCGCCACCAGCCCCATCGGCAAAAACCGATATCTGGCCCAAAATCTATAACGATGAAACCTACCTGACAACCTTCGCCTCCGCTTGGTCTGCGGACGAGGCGCTCGGCGTCATCAAGAACCTTCAAAACTCCATCGTCGATTTCAGCGCAAACCTTCCTTTATCTGAATTGAACGTCGATCCTTACGGAATGAGAGCCCGCTGGTCCTGGATCGAGAACGGCTCGTTTCAAAAGAGCGCGGGCTTCATCGTGCCCTACGATCAGATCACCTCCATGCTTCTCGAGCATTATCCAGCGATCGACAAGGACTACAAATGGGGCCTCCTTATCTATATAACGGGAGCAAGCCCTGTCTCGATCCGCGCGCCAACAAGGGAGGTCGCCGAACGTCTCGGCAAGGCGATATTCGTCCTCGCGAAAGCCAGAAACGCGAATGTGAGCGTTCCGAACGCTCGATTCGGCGCCGCCCTAAGCGCTTTGAGCGAGGCCCAGGCACAGGCTGCCGGCATTCTGAAGACGGGAGGCATCATCGTATCGTGGGTCTTCAAGGAAAGCCCCGCCGAGAAAGCGGGCTTCTCGCCTCAGGACATCATTACGGGCGTGGAAGGGAAGCCCGTGATGAAAGGCGATGATCTCTTCGCCGCGATCGACGCCGCCGCGACCGCGGGCGCCAAGGAAATCAAAATCGCGGGCATACGACGAAGCTATCGGACGGAAGGGAAAACCCATGTCGAAATCTTTGTGCCGCTCACCTTCACCTTGGCGATCGATCAGACGGGAGAAGCAAAATGAACTCAAAACGCTGCATACTCTCAGTGGTCATGGGTTTTCTCGTTCTCTTTGCGGCCTTCTCGCAGGGAGCCGACCCAAAGACGGTGACGCCAGCCTGGGTTATGGAAAAGCAATTCGAGCAACAGCAAGCGGGTCAGTCGGCCGACGCCACCAAAGCCACGAATGCCTTCAATGTCTTCTTCATCGGATATGACTATCCTACTCTCTCCGGTGCGCTCGCCGACGATCTCGCAAGCTGGAGCGGCCCGATAAATTTCAGCCTCGGGATGGAATCGGGCACGGGGGCGGGCTCATCGATGCTGACCGGCATCGAAGTCGAGTTATTCGTCACCATAAACGACGCTGGATCCCGTTTATTCATGCACGATATGGCCATGATCGGATACTCGTTCGATCTCGCGCCCTTCAGATTCAACCTTGGCGGCCGCGTCGGCCTCTCGATGTTCGATGTCATGGGCCCCGTTTCATATACGGGAATCGGATTGGTATTTGGCCCCGAAGCATCCCTCTATTTCGCCGTCGATCCCGCTTTCTGGCTCTGGATCAGAGGGCGTTATTCCATGGCTTCGTACATGAGCTTGGATTCCGGTGGGCCGATAGGTAAGGGCAACGACTCCCTCAATTGCGTGAGTCTCGAGGCGGGGCTGGCGTTCAAGATATAGAAGGATTGCGGAAAGTGCCTTTGAAGAAAGCTGCAAAGCGATGGTTAGTCATTGGCATAGCCATCGCTTTTATCTTTTTCCTCTGCATCGTTATGTATTATCCGACAGAGGGAAAGGAATCTCCGCCCTCCGGCTATACATTTATCAGGGATGACGCGCTGGCCGCTCTCTATCAGCCTTTCTTCGACTGCCCTCCCGAGTACGGGCCTATTCTTGAGGTTTACTATCGCGCAGCCAAGGATGAGTCGGGCATCCTTCACATCGCCTATCACCCGTTATGGGCCCGCGAGCGCAACGACGCGAAAGCCTGGGGAGCATTTCTGAGCAGGTGGCTGTATACAGGTGGGCTGTCGCTCCAGCGGGTGATGTTCGGGAGTGGCGATATCGAGACAATTGGCTTGGCGATAGATCCCGCAAGCGGGAAAATCATCGAAATCGATTACGAAACGGCCGCTGATTATAGTCCTTCGAGTTTCAGCGTCAAGCACATCAATATAATAAAAACAGGACTCTTCAGCTTTCCGCCGCGTTTCAGCGTCGTGAGCTGGAATCACCTCTTCTCGCTCGAGGAAGAAACTCCCGCTTCATCGAACACGCCGGTTTCCAACATCCCTCTCGCCTATTTCACGCCGGGACTCTGGTCGAAATACGCCATATGGAAGAATCCCGAAACCCTCCTTCGAAAGGATAGGGCACACTTTGTCTGGGAAAGGGGAATCGCGCCGTAGCCAAGCGCCTATGCGTTTTGGGGAACCCCCGAGAAGCCTATCGAACCCGCTCGTATGTCTTGTACCGCCCCACTTTTACGGACTCGGCGAGAAGGCCAGCCCGGCAGAAACAGTAGAGTATTTTTCGAGCCCTCTTTGGGCCAATTCCAAGAGCTTCGCCGAGAGCCGCTGAAGTCCAAGGCGACGCGAGGCTCTTTGGGATGAGGGCGAGCCATTGATCGCGGGTTCGGAAATCGCGCGACGAGATGACCTCGACGAGCTCCTTGTCGATCGTCCTGTCGCCCTTGCGCCACCAGGAGCCCGAACCATCGCGCACCTTTGTTTCGACGCTATGAACGGCAAGTATTTCGACGGTGACGTTGTGCGCCGCCACGAATTCCGGCGCCCGCACCAATTCGTCGAAAAAACTGTACATATCACCCCGCTTGGGGCTTTTGCGAACGGAAAGAAGCTCATTCGTTGTTGGGTCGAGCCTGCGCAGCTCGTGTTTGGCCGATACGGGATAGACCACGCGCACACGGTAGCCCTTCTCAGTAAGCTCAAAAACCTTGGGCCTGAGCTGGCCGAGATGACCGGTTTGCACCTCGACAAGCTCGCCATCGGCCCGCACGAGGTCCACTACCTTGCCTTCGATCAAGGCTTCGAGCCGATCCCCTGGCTTTGCGAGGTAATTCTTGAGCTGGGCGTGAAGGCTATATTCCGAATAGAGGTTGATGCCTGCCCTCTCAGCCGCGATCGATCCCATGGCTACAAGTATGCATAAAGTTTTTATCGCGGCAATCGGGTAGCGCGCTCATTTTCCATGCGGCGCGACTTCAAGATTTGCGTCGATCTGCGCTTCACGCCGCGTATCGTCCCACGATATACTGAGCGCGCTTTTGATCGATCCGGCGCTGCAAACGCGTGAGACACTCACAGTGGAGCCAAATCATGGATTTTTCAGTATGCGTCTATCCAGAAACCGCCGAAGCCCTCCTCAATGGGACAGCATCCGAGGTGATGCTCGAACTTCAGAGCTTTGGGTTGAAAGGAGTTCGCTCGCCTGCCGCATGGAACGAACGGGCTGAATTCTACGCTTCCTTCGCGCGCGCCCATCGCGATCGACGTTTCCATCTCCATGGTCCCTTCCTCGATCTGCCTTGGTGGTCATACGACCATCTCATCGAAGAGGTGGTTAGCCGACGGGTGGCTGACACGGTGGCGCTTTGCGGTGAAATACGCCCCGGGCATCTTGTGATGCACTTGACCTGCCCCGGATATTTTTGTCGCGCGTCGCGCGTTTCCCTCTGGGTGGAACACGCTCTGGAATTCTGGAGCCCCTGGCTTGGGCGATTGCGAGAATCGGGAACCCAGGTCGTGTTCGAAAACACCAGCGAGCCCGATCCCGTCGCCGCGAAAGCCTTCGCCGACGCGAGTTATGGCCTCGGAGCGGCGATCTGCCTGGACATAGGGCATGCCCATACCTTCTCGCCCACCCCGCCGGTGGATTGGGTCCGAAGTCTCGGAGCTCGCATCACCCATTATCATATCCATGACAACGACGGCAGCGATGACTGGCATCGCGCCCCAGGCGAAGGAAACATCGACTTTGGCACGCTGATGCCTGAAATTGCCCGCCTCACGCCGAACGC
>Ga0172375_10001928_pt1 | contig 32955 bp, 26 predicted proteins | sample LakKiv1m_FD_114537 | JGI IMG/M metagenome (GOLD analysis project Ga0172375, IMG submission 114537) | Freshwater microbial communities from Kabuno Bay, South-Kivu, Congo - kab_092012_11.1m | ecosystem: Environmental > Aquatic > Freshwater > Lake | place: Democratic Republic of the Congo... | reverse complement strand
TGGAAATTTACCCGTAAGGATCTTAACCGCCTATTATGTAAGGTGAACACCAGGCCAGCCGATTCGTACCGGCTTGCCGCGTAGTCCAAAAAATACGTTACCTTATTTATGAACCAATGTACTTAGCTTGAGGAATAATCTCTCGAAAAGCATGGGGTCCTTTTCTTTGAGTTCCAGTTTTTCGAGTCCCTGATAGAACCCGGTCTGTTTGAAAATGCCTTCAGAAGCCTGCAGCATTTGTTTCAGAGTTTTCCCTCCCCATCCAACAGGCGCTTTTTGCACATTATCATAGGTCATCTTAGTGTCCTCCTTGTAAATTTTGCCGCCTTGTCGAATCATCGCGACTATTGTTCTTTCATGTGAAAAATCCTATGTTCATCCAGGTATACACTTTTGCCTGGAGGAACAACGAGCGTTGTCGCAGGGTCCTCGATAATCGAAAGGCCCAACACGACATTCCCGGGGCGGAGTTCATTCATTTCGAGGATTTCGGCCTTCTCCCAGGCACCTTTCCAGAATACGTCTCGCTTTCCCTTCAGCGCTTGGCTCGATGGCTGAGCTGGTCCCATTTCCTGTTTAGGCAATTCGGGCAGTTTTGTCTTAACGGCTCCTACAGAAGCCGCTCCCGTGATTAGAAATCCTGCCTCAGGGAATCTGGCGCTTCGAGTGTAAATTTCCGTGTAATGTTCTTCAAATTTTTCAATGAGGGCATCCACGTCATCAGGGGATGAGAATCGTTGCTTTGGAGAAAGAATCTCAAGGTCTGTTACTTGGCCCTTATACTGGACTCTGACGATTGAGTGGAGAGTTACGGCAGATCTGTCATAGCCTTTCAAAGCAAATTCTGCCAGAACCCTTTCTTCAAGAGCATCAAGAGTTCCGTTGAGACCTTTGGCCACAGCCATTTTTGCTTGGTCTTCAGCATTTGGCGGCACATAAAGCATGATGGACTTGTCGAAACGGTACTCATAGGGTGCACAAGTACAACCGAAGGCTGAAAAAGCAGCTGCCCAACCTGGAATAAGGATGTCCTTGAAGCCCAACCCATGACTGTAATTTCCAACGTGCAGCGGTCCGGCACCACCGTAAGAGAGCAGAACGTAATCCGAAAAAGCATACCCCTTACCCAATATCACCGCCCTCAGTTCATCACGCATTCTGGCTTCCTGCATGTCGATAATTCCAGAAGCGGTCGCGTATGGATCCTTCCCAAATCTGGATGCGATTTGTTCGTTGAGACCATCCAACGCCCTTTGCTTATTCAAAATGATCTCGCCACCCAAGAAATTTTCTGGATTAAGCAGCCCTAGAATCACCGCACAATCGGTGATGGTCGGCTGGGTAACATTGCCTTGTTCATAGCAGAGTCCTACCTGATCACCCGCACTGACAGGGCCGATCTTCACCCGCTGACCATATTCATCGAATGAAAGAATGGCGCCGGTACCCACACCTACAGATGTAACGTCAACCATAGGAAGATTAAAGAGAAAATGACTAACCACCGGCCTGAGACTGATGTTGATTCGGTTTTTAGTGACCACACCTATATCAAAAGTTGTCCCTCCCAGATCCGTAGCAAGTATGTTCTCAAGTTTCAATTTTTCTCCTAAGAAATTTGCGCCTACGAGTCCCCCGATCGGTCCTGAAAGAAGCGATCGGGAAAGCTGGCTCGTCTGAAGATCGATAGTTCCGCCATGACTGGCCATAATCCTCAAATCAGCCTTTGATCCACTCATTTTCAGCATCTCTTCAACTTTGAAAATCTGTTGTCGGGAAGGTTCCGCTGCATAAGCTTCTGCGATAACCGTGTTTAGCCTTGGAAATTCGCCCCAGAAAGGATGAACTTCGGAACTCAGGAAAAGAGGGACTTGCTTTCCCACTTTGGCCATCACATCCAACGCAATTTGTTTGGCCTTGTTCTCGTGAACAGGATTGAGGTACGAAAATAGGAAACAGATGCACATAGCCTCAATATTCTGCTCCAGCAGCTCCTCAACGGCCTGCGCGGTCTCTTTCTCATAAAGCGGGATGGCGATGTCCCCCAAAGGGTCAATGCGCTCTCGGACCCCACGTATCCTCTCCATTGGGATAAGAGGATCATTATGCTCGTGGGTTACCGAATGGAGCCTGTCTTCATAAGACTTCCCTAACCAGGTCTGCACAGCTTTCTCAAGTCTCAATGTGTCTTCAAGACCTTTTGTGATTATAAGGCCGGTATTCCGACCCCTTCGAGATAGCAACCGATTGATCATGGCAGTGCCGCTGTAGATGCTTCGGTTGAGCTGAGGCATTATTTGTTCTTTTCTGACATCCCAATAGCTCAAAGCATTGTCAATGGATTTATCGATACCCTTGGATTCGTCCTCTGGAACTGTCTGCGCTTTCCCCACCGTAAAGCGCCCAATCGAATCCACGAAAATGGTATCCGTCATTGTGCCTCCTGTGTCTATCCCAAAAATCTCCACCTGTTCCATCTGTTTGGCCTCCTTATTAATTAGATTGAAGTTAACACCCACTTTCCCTTAGCTTCCCAAGTTCAAAAAACCCTATGCAAGACTTCCACAAAGCATCAGGCCAGACCCAGCATTTGCCTTGCTTCGGCCGGACTGGCAATCTCACGCCCGAGTTCCTTTGAAATTCTGACGACCTTTTCAACCAACTCAGCATTACTTTTTGCAGGAACCCCTTCTGACAGATAGATATTATCTTCAAACCCAACCCTAACATGGCCCCCCATGATGATGGCCATGGCGGCCATTGGAAATTCATTGAGGCCGACTGCGCAGACGGACCATGGAGATCCTTGTGGTATGTTGCGTACCATATGGATCAGATTGTCGACAGTAGCAGGAATCTGCCCCAGCACCCCCAGCACACACTGGAAATAAAGTGGTGATTCGATGTGGCCTAAGTCACATAGAACCTTACAATTGTTAATCATCCCAATATCGTAGCATTCGAGTTCGGGCTTAACTCCATTTTGTTTCATCGTGTCTGCCATGTAGACCATATCAGGGAAGCTGTGAACCATCACAAACTTGAGCATCCAGTCTTTCGTCTTGCGATTATAAATATCAATGACCGGAGAGCCCGCATTGAACGACGCTAGGTCAGGCTTGGACTTGGGATTCCTGCACAATTCCGGAATCACTCCAACCCGTTCCTCGCAACTGGTATGCGGGATCTTTTTGTAGAGCCACTCCCCGTCTACTCTGCGACCTGTACCTCCGGTAGATACATTGATAATCAGGTCGCTTTGCTCACGAATGGGAACGATCGCTTCCTCAAAAAAGCGGGTCTCATGGGCCACCTTACCAGTTTCAGGATTACGAGCATGAATATGAATGACCGATGCCCCTGCTCGCCATGCCTCGAGTGATGATTGAACTTGTTCATCTGGGGTTTTTGGCAGATAGGGATTACCTCCAGGCGATGCACCTCCCGTTATGGCACACGTTACGATCAGTTTGTCCATAAATCCTCCTTTTTGAAATCAGCTATAGGTGAGGATTCGAAGTATTAATTTTCGGGGTAAAGAAGTAAATGAGGGGTTCCCCCATTTTTGGTAAATGATCCCCCTATTTTTTTACCGATCACCTGGTTGTTTTTGGGGAGGTGGGGCTTGTCAACCGTACAAAGTTTTAGTGTGGGGTTCTTTGACAGACGACAGGATGATTATGGTAGTGGTGAGAAGAGATGAGTGGGTTCTGTATTTGAGGCATCGAGAAACTATCGTGGTGTTGATTGAATTAGATCAAAATTAACACTGAAGGGGATTGATAAGGTTTTTGAGGTTTAGTGAGAATAGTAGCTACCATATGGTTATCTCATAAATTTGGCACTACCCAAAGTGACAGATATCTGCCAAATGTTGCGAGTAGGCCTAACTTCCTGAAATTTAATGAAAAAGGATGTTATTCGAGATTAACAGCCATTGATTATCCTTTATTATCAATAAGTAATGAAAGATCCCGTATCACGTCTCGCAAGTAGTGGCGAACTCTCGTGTCACATCTTGCATAGTGAATAATTGTTTGATCCCGTTTCAGCTTCCCGCGACCCCATAGTTGATTCTGCCCAAGCCCTCCTGCTCCACCTACCTCTCTGCGCGAATATGCTTTGTTTGGAGCCGCAAAATACAAAACCCCGTTCTCCAGGTGTATGGAGTAACGGGGTTTCGGGGGTATATGGATTGTGTTGCATCCTCTTTCCCTTGCGTGCCTGCCTCTTGGTACGGCTTTGATCCGATCCCGCTGGGGCTATGCATTATTCCCGATGCGACGCTATCGGGAAAGGGCATCGCCTCAGATCGGCCCGGGCCAAGGGCTTAAAGAAGATAAACGGCGCATATGTTGCGCTGAAAAAACTGAATACATCTTACTGCCTCAAAAGTCAAAGAAAACCGTTTTTCGATTTAAGATACAGGTGGTCTGGGCGAGGAATATGGAAATCGGTTCCGATTAACAAAAATCAGGCGGATTTGAAGAAGGTTATTAACGACTTGCGGAAGGCTGGGCTGAAGTGAGGGAAAGGGGGTCTGTTCAGGGGATGAAGAGGGATTTTTCGCAACCGATGGGATTTCATCCAGTTATCTGGGTGGCGGGCCTGGATGTTCTTGGAGAAGGGAGTTGGACCGCCGGTCGTTTCGTCACCGGGTCAAGCCGCTCAACCCGTTTGTGAATCCCAAATACGCTGAATGCCCTCATAATCATCAAACATTTGATCCCTGCTGAGAATCGGCAGGTTTTCTGACCGACTCTGTGCGATGATCAGCCGGTCAAACGGATCCTTGTGATGAAAAGGCAGTGACCTCACAACCTCCAGATGCTCCGGACGGATGGGCAACAACTCCATCGCATTACCCACGACATGATTTTTGACCATATTCGGGAAAGTGGTATTCAACCTCAGCCTGCCGATGCTGGCTTTAATCGACATCTCCCATAGGCTTGCGATGCTTACCAGCCTTTCATTTCCTGTATTTTCAATCAGTTGTCGGGCATGAGCATCCAGATTCGCGTCGCCTCCGATAAACCAAAGGAATGTATGCGTATCAAGCAGAAGTCTCACGGCATATAATCCTTGAAATCATCGAGGGGTTCATCAAAGTCATCCGACATTTCAACCAATCCGGAGGCGCTCCCGAATTTGGGATACGGCCGCTTATTGGGGAGAGGGATGATTTTGAAACCCGAGCCGTCCTCTTTGGTGATGACAACTTCTTCCCCATTGGCTGCGAGCCCGATCAGTTCGGCGAGTCGACTCTCTGCTTCTTTTAATGCCACATGCTCCATAATTATCTCCACAACGTAAGAGATATCTCTCTTTCGGACCCTGCGAAAGTCCGTTGTCACTGACTCTATAATGAGGTGTCTGAATAATTCAAAATATAGCCTTATATTGGGACTTTTGCAAGGGCTATATGACCACCACAAAGAGGAGGCGGAATAAATTTGTTGTCACGTTCAACTCTGGTTGAATGCCCTCTTGAGGGGTTATCCAACAGGGAAGACAGCCCGGCTATTTTTCTCGCAAGAGAAGATGCCTGGAAACAGTATCAAGACCCGTGGTTTTCCCATACCATCTCACGATGAATGCAGAAAATCCCATTGATCCAAGACGTCAAGATCCCTTGAGAACCTCAAGGTTTTCGACGGTGCAAGAAGCAGAGATAATCTGCATCCTGTCCTTGCACTTTAACCTTTTTGGGGTGTGGGATTTTCAATATCTATGATTCTGGCTCAATAATACATACACCATATTTGAAAAGTAGCCAGCGTGTCAAGATGATTGGTATTTTACGGCAATCCGGCCACCGACCGGAAGCAGAAACGAGCATGAGCCATGTGAACATCGTCGGACGGCTGGGGGCGGAGCACCCTCAGTAGGGTCTGTGGGCCTTGGGAAAGCCCATGACGAAGACGATCGATTCCCTGGCAAGGTGTGTGAGCGGTGCAGGGACAAGACCCATTCCGATTTTGGGGCAAGCTTTCGAGGATACAGCTTCTGGATGAAACGCCCGCATTCAGGTGTTATGATGGTTGATGACTTCCCGTCACCGACCGTTTTTTCGATTCGATGCTGGCCTTTTTGTCCCGGCGGTCGTCGATCTTGAGATCGATGACCACCCGCTGGGCCCCCTCGGCCACATGGGCGGCGTGGACCTTCTTGACGAGATCGAAGAGGGTGTCCAGATCAGGGACCTCAAGCGAGGTGCTCATCCCGCCCACCTCACAGGGAAGCCCCGATGCCTCGATCACCGCAACCCCCTTCCTGACAAACCGGCCTAAGCTCGTCCCTTCCCCGATGGGAAAAACCGATAATTGTGCAATCATATCCTCTCTCCCTTATAGCATCGCTTCTGCCACCAGGTCGGTCAGGTCTTTGACCCGAAGGTTGATCTTTTGCCTTCGCGCCCGGGTGGCGATGGTCCGAAGACATTGCTGGCAGGCGGAGACCACCATATCGGCCCCTGTCGCTGCAATCTCGTCCAGCTTCATCCGGGCCACCCGGGCGGAAAGCTCCGGATTGACCATCTCCACATTGCCCCCGCCTCCGCAGCAGACCGACAGCATTCGATTGTTGGCCAGTTCCACCAAGCGAATCCCTGGAATGGCCTTGATGACTTCGCGCGGTTCCTCGAAGACGCCGCTGTTCCGGCCCAGATCACAGGGATCATGATACGTCACCGTGGCCTTCAACTCACCGAAGGTGATTCGCCCCTCTCGGATCATTTGGGCCAGCATCTGGCTCGAGTGATAGAGCGCCACATCTTTGGGCTGATACACATGCTTCCAGGTGTGGTAGCAGGAGGGGCAGGTAAAGACGATGGATTTGCAGCCCACCTCCCGGACCTTTTGGAGGTTGTGGTCCATCAAGGTCTTCATTTTGTCCGGCATGCCGGCCCCGATCAGGGGAAAGCCGCAGCACCATTCCTCGCCGCCCAAAATGGTGAAGTCCACGTTCCCCTTCTCCATGATGCGTGCCATGTTGGCGGGGATGACCTGGGCCATGGGAAAGAAGGAGGCCACACAACCCACAAAAAAGACGACCTCCGCCTGCTTCTTTTCAAAGGCCGATTCCGGGATGTCTTTAAGGAGTTCCCGCCATTCGCCCCTCTCCGCGTTGTCGTCGTCCGAGATGTTGTGTTTGGATTCCAGAAAAGCCGCCACCCGGTCTGCGATGCTGGGGTAAAGTCCCTCTCCCACCTGGCATTCACGGTCCCGGAAGATCAGGTCCTTGGTGGCCACTCCGGACAGGCAGACCCGGGTGCAGGCCCCGCACCCCAGACAACTGAAGATGGCTGCCTCGGTCTCCGCGCTGAGGGGAAGTCTTCCCTCGATAACGGCCCGGGTAATGGCATTCCGGCCCCTTGGCGAGGCGGATTCCCTCCCTTCCACCCGGTAAACCGGGCAGTTTGGCAGACAAAAGCCGCACCGGTTGCATTTGGCCACTTCTTCGTAAGACAGTTTTTTCAACTGGACAATATTCATCAGGGATTGCCTCGGTCAGACACAGCGTTTGTTGGGTTTGTTGGGGTCATGGAGTTTGTTATCGGGGTACCGACGATCAGCCAACCATCGCCTGACGGGAACAATTCATGCAGTAACTGAAGCCGCGGGACCTCATTCTTCACGCTTCATTCCTCATTTTCTCAAAGACGGACCAGTGCCCGCAACCCATGATCCATCACACGAAGACCACAAAGGACACAAAGACTTTTTCTTAGAGAAATACTTTTCCTTATGTGCTTCGTGGCTTTGTGTGAACAAAATTGAACCCTGAAACCTTGTTCTCCCTATCTGCAAAACAGGTTCGTTCCCTGGGGAGAAGTTGCAGAAATGGAGTCTAAAGCCCTCCCACAAATCGGCCCGGGCTGAAGATGCCGGCAGGGTCGAGTTGACGCTTGATGCGCTCCATGACCAGCAAATCCGGCCCCGGCTCTCCCCACATCTTCAGTCTGGGTTTCAGGTCTGACGGGGCGCTGTGAATCAGGAGATTGCCCCCCTTGTTGCGGCAATGGGCCAGCAAATCCTGGATGAGGGTGACAGCGGTCCCCTGGCCTCGGCCTCCCTCAGGATCCCCAGACAGGCTGATGACGCATGCCCCGGTCCCGGCATGGACCATCAGCGTGTGATTGAGGTCCTTATCGGAAAGGAGTTTTTCTGCGAAACCCACGACCTCCCTGGTCAGAGAAATGGGATAGGTGAGCTTACAGGTGATCGCCCTCGAAAACCGCTGGTCCGCGGCGGTCTGAAGATGGCTGACCGCCAGCCAGAATCGGCGATGGTCGTCTTCCGCAAAAGAGAGGTCTTCCTTCGCGCCCAGGCCCTTTGCCATATCAAGGACCTCCCGTTTCATGCGCTGCACCGCCGGTTCAAATCCCTCCATGGCCACGGCAACGGCGTAGGGGCCCCGGTCGATCCCCGTCAGGTGTCCGTATGAAAGCATCTGACAGGCCGAACGATTCACGACCTCGACGGCCGCGGGTACCAGGGGGGTATCGAGGACCGCTTCGGCCAAGGCCCTGGCATCCTCGAACGATTCAAAGAAGAGGAGCGATGTCTCCATCCGTTCGGGGAGCGGCAGCAGTTTGAAGGTCATTTCGCAGATAAACCCAAGGCTCCCATACGATCCCACCATGAGTTTGGAGATGTCGTAGCCGGATACGTTTTTGACGGTCTTGCCGCCGGTTCCCACCAGTTCGCCGTCAGGCGCGACGAACCGGACCCCCAACAGGAGGTCCCTCGGAAACCGGTAGAGCAGACGCCTGGGTCCGCTGGAGTTGGCGGCCACGATCCCGCCGATGGTGGCCGTGTCGCTGAAGGGCGGGTCCATGGGGAGGAAACACCCGCTGCTGGATCGATCCGAGCAGATCAGTTCATCCTGGTCCTTGCTCAGATCTTCCAAGGGCAGATAGCAGCGGTCCTCCTCGGTGGCCAATCTGGCCTGGATATCCCTGAATCGGACCCCCGCCTCCACCGTGATGGTGAGATTGGCCGTATCCACATCGAGCATGTGATCCATCCGAGCAGACGAGATCACCAGATCCAGCCGGGACGGGATGTTCCCCATGCCGATCTGGGTGCCGCTCCCCCAGGGCACGATACTCAGATGCTCCCGTCCGGCCATTCGGACCGCTTCCGATACTTCCCGGGCGTTCCTCGGGAATACCACCGCCCGCGGCCTCAGGTTGTCTACGGTATATTTGGCAAGCACCGTTCCCTCGGTTTCGATCCTGTTCGATCCGATGCCCTCTGCCAGTTGTGCCAGCTCTTTCCTCAATTCAGTCACGTCAAAACACCTCATCCAATCCTACGAAAAATGTCTCACACGGAGGCACAGAGACACGGTGAGTTTCCACAGACGTTAAGCTCCTCCTTTGTGCGCTTTGCGGCTTTGTGGGATAAGAAACTACCGGCCGCAGGGTTGGTCGGGCACCAGCTTTCCAGGATTTAAAATATCGTCCGGATCGAAGGTATGTTTGATGGCGCGCTCGAATTCCAGGTCCCTGTCGTTGAACACAAAGCAGGTCTCGCTGATCTTTTCCAGGCCGACCCCATGCTCTCCGCTGATGGTGCCCCCGGCCTCGGCACAAAGTTTGAGGATCTCCGAGGAGGCCTTCAGGACCCGTGCCTTTTCTTCCGGGTCCCTGTCGTCAAACATGATCAGGGGGTGCAGATTCCCATCGCCCGCGTGAAAGACGTTGCCGATCGGAACATCGTATTTCTTCCCGATTTCCATCACCTTGCTCAGGACCTTGGGAAGCCGGGTTCGGGGTACCGTCCCGTCGCAGCAGACATAGCTGGGCCTGACTTGACCCACGGCCCCGAAGGCCCCTTTCCGGCCGGCCCACAGAACCGCCCTCTCGGCGTCGTCTTTGGCCAGCTTGACCTCCCGCACATGGTTCCTGCCGCAGATCTCCATGATTCGCGCTGCATGGCTGTCCATCCCCTCGGGCATGCCGTCCAGCTCGATAATGAGGACAGCGGCCGCATCCAGGGGATAGCCCACCTTGATAGTCTCTTCCACGGCCCGCATCACGATGTTGTCCATCATCTCGAGGGTGGCCGGGACGATCCCTTCGGCAATGATGGCCGAAACGGTATTGGCCCCGTCCTGGATCGTGTCGTAGATGGCCAGCATGGTCTTGACCGCCTCGGGGGCCCGCTCCAGTTTCAGCATAATCTTTGTCGTCAGGGCCAGGGTCCCCTCGCTCCCCACCAGGAGGCCCTTGATGTCATATCCAGGCTGGTCCGGACACTTGCCTCCGGTCCGGACGACCGTTCCATCGTTCAGGACGATCTCCATGCCCAGGACGTGATTGGTCGTCACCCCATATTTGAGGCAGTGGGGTCCGCCCGAATTCTCTCCGATATTGCCGCCGAGGGTGGACACCTTCTGACTGGCGGGATCGGGCTGATACACGAACCCTTTTTTCAATACCTGGGTCTGAAAATCGAGGGTGATGACCCCCGGCTCCACCGTGGCGGTACGGTTGGGGATATCGATCTCCAGTATCCGGTTCATCCGTGAGAAATGGACCACGATGCCCCCTGCCACCGGGACCGTGCCCCCGGTCAGATTGGTGCCCGAACCCCTTCCCACAACGGGGATTTTTTCGTGGTAAGCCAACGCCATGATCCCGGAAACCTCTTGGGTGGAGCCGGGCAGGACCACCACGTCCGGCATGGCCCGATCCAGGGATGCATCATAGCTGTAAAGGGTGAGGTCCATGTCCGACGACAGGACATGATCGTCTCCCACAATCTCTTTCAGGCGGTCAATGAGCAATCGTTTGTCCATGCGGCATCCTCTGTGGGAGTCATGAGTTACGGGTTGCGGGTCTGGACAGGGCGGTTGGCTGCCCGCATCATTTCGCGGGACCCGCCGAATGCTGCCTCTCAGCCTGCCCAAGGCCGAAATTGGAAGGTTAGGAACATATTCGTTGACCGTCGATTTGTCAAGATTTCTGAATTGTCCCGCGCCCCAGGCCTGCGGATGTCCGCCCTTTTCATCGACCATTCAATTTAATGCTGTTAAATGTTTGGGTCTTTTGGTATAAAGAATAATTTTACTATCGCCGGAGTCGGAAAACGCTTTGAATCGAACAGGGGTAACGCCAATGATGCAGCATGCACATATCATCGGGACAGGCCTTTCAGTGCCCGAACGGATTTTGTCCAATAAGGACCTTGAAGGGATTGTCGATACCACCGATGAGTGGATTGTACGCCGCAGCGGTATTCACGAAAGGCGGATTTCCTCCCCGGACCGGGATGAAACCACCACCCACCTTTCGACCCAGGCCTCCAACCGGGCACTGGAGATGGCAGGCGTTGCTCCAGAGGACCTGGACATGATCGTCGTCGGCACCGTGACCTCGGATTGTCAGTTTCCTTCCACGGCATGTATGGTGCAAGAGTCCCTGAATGCGGACAAGGCCGTGGCTTTCGATGTCTCGGCCGGATGTTCGGGATTCATGTATGCGTTGAACGTGGTCAACAACGCGATTCAATGTGGGACCTGTCGAAAGGCCCTGGTGGTGGGCGTGGATCGTTTGTCCAGCATCGTCAACTGGCAGGACCGGGGCACCTGCGTTCTTCTGGCGGACGGGGCCGGCGCCGTAGTTGTCAGCTCTGACCCGCGTGAGGGGGGAATTCTCTCCAGTCACCTGAAATCGAACGGGAAACTCTGGGATCTTCTGTACTCCTCGGAAGGAAACGGATACACGCCCAGCATCCTTCAAGGTCTGAGCAAGAAGCCGTACCACTTGAAAATGAGCGGAAACCGTCTCTTTAAACAGGCCATCGAGTGCCTGACGTCCATCGCAAAGACCGCCTTGAAGCACAATTCCCTGTCGAGCGACGAGATCGATCTGGTGGTGCCTCACCAGGCCAACATTCGAATCATTCAGGCCATGGCGGATAACATCGGCGTGCCCATGGCAAGGGTATTCACCAACCTTCACAAATATGGGAACACCTCCTCTGCCTCCATCCCCATTGCCCTGGACGAGGCGAACCGGGGGGGCCGGCTGGTCATGGGTAAAAACGTCCTCCTGGTCAGCTTCGGTGCAGGCCTGACCTGGGGGGCCTCCATATTGAGATGGAGCATGTGACGAGGAGAGTGCCCAACGTGATCTAATGTGCCTAAAGTTAAGGAATTCTGTCAGTTCTCAATAAGCCCTTGAAACGTCCCGATCTGTTAAGAGATACCCTTCGGTCCGACCAGCAACGGGCAATCCCGCCTGCTGCGGGATCTACGCTTCGCTCCGACCAGGAACGAGCAACCAGGAACGAGCATCCAGTATCCATCATCCAGCATCCAGCATCCAGAAATGTCCACCTATGACAAGACATATGATGTGATCGTGGTGGGGGCCGGCCATGCCGGGTGTGAGGCGGCCCTGGCTGCCGCCCGAATGGGACACCCCACCCTCCTCTTGACCATCAACCTGGATCACATCGCGGCCATGAGCTGTAACCCGGCCATCGGGGGTCTGGCCAAGGGCCACCTGGTCAAGGAGATCGATGCCCTCGGGGGTGAGATGGCCCGCAATACCGACGAGACCGGCATTCAGTTTAGGCGGCTCAATACCCGCAAAGGTCTGGCGGTGCAGGGCTCCAGGTCTCAGAACGACCGGGACCTTTACCGAAAGCGGATGAAGTCCGTCATCGAAAACACCCCCAACATAGACCTGAGGCAGGCCATGGTAGACCAGCTCCTGATCCGGGATGGACGGGTGTACGGGGTCGAGACCCAGATCCACGAGCGATTCCTGTCCCGCACGGTTATTCTGACCACCGGGACCTTTCTGGGAGGGCTCATCCATGTGGGACTGGATCATTTTCCTGCCGGCCGCATGGGAGACCCACCGTCCGTTCGGCTGTCCGAGCAACTGGCTTCCCTCGGATTCGAGGTGGGCCGTCTCAAGACCGGGACCACCCCGCGCCTCAATGGCCGGACCATCGATTATGCCGGCCTGACCGTGCAGCCGGGAGATGAGGTCCCCAGACCCTTTTCATTCACGACCACCCGCATCCCCCTTCCCCAGGTTCCCTGTCACATCACCTACACCAATGCCAGGACCCACGAGATCATCCGCGAAGGCCTGGACCGGTCCCCCCTCTTCAGCGGCGTCATCAAGGGGGTGGGGGCCAGGTACTGTCCCTCCATCGAGGACAAGGTGGTGCGGTTTGCGGAGCGGGAGCGACACCAGGTATTCCTGGAGCCCGAGGGTCTTGACACGACGGAGGTCTATCCCAACGGCCTCCCCACCAGCCTTCCTGTGGATATTCAGATCCGGATGGTGCGCTCCATCCCCGGGCTGGAGCGGGCCGAGATCCTGCGGACCGGATATGCCATTGAATATGATTATGTGGATCCCCTCCAGTTGAAGCCGACCCAGGAGACCAAACTCGTGAAGGGACTCTTTCACGCAGGCCAGATCAATGGCACCTCTGGCTACGAAGAGGCCGCGGCCCAGGGACTGATGGCCGGCATCAACGCGGTCCTGCAGGTGCGGGGGGAGCCACCGTTCATCCTTTCCCGTGCAGAGGCGTACACGGGGGTCCTGATCGACGATCTGGTGACCAAGGGGACCCGGGAGCCGTACCGCATGTTCACATCCCGGGCCGAATACCGGCTGCTGCTGAGGGAAGACAATGCGGATTTCAGGCTCCGAGACAAGGGGCATGCGCTGGGCCTGGTGTCCGATGAGGTGCACCGGGCGTTTTGCGAGAAGCGGAACCAGGTGGAGTTCCTGCTGGCACGTTTGCGAGATACCCGGATCAAACCGGAACCCGGAACTCTGGACAGACTGCAGGCCGTAGGGGCCGCACCCATCCGAGACGTCACCTCGCTGGCGCAGCTACTGAAAAGGACCGACATCTTTTTCAACGATCTCTCGCGGTTCGACCCAGGCCTATCCGGGATTCGGGAGGATGTGGCCGCCGAGGTGGAGACCCGAATCAAGTATGAAGGTTATATCGAGCGCCAGGAACGTCAGGTGGCAAAAATGAAGCGGATGGAAGGGGTCAGGCTTCCGGAGAAGATCGACTATGCGTCGGTCCACGGCCTTACCCACGAGGTCCGGGAAAAGCTGGGCCGAATCCAGCCCCTCTCTCTGGGCCAGGCCTCCAGGATTTCCGGGGTGACGCCGGCAGCCATCATGGCCCTTCAGATTCACTTGAAACGATTCGGGAGTTCAGGGATTGAGGGATTGGCGAATTGAGGGTTTGAGGAATTAGGGAATATAGGGACATAGGGATTTGGTGGCTGGTGGTTTTCTGACACAATGAGCGATAAAATTCCTTTGCGTTTTTGCCTCTTTGTGCGAGGCATTTTGGTTGCGGCAGTTCTTCTCTGTTGCCTGTATGGCTGTGGTGAGGAACAGAACACCGGTGTGGACAAGAAGGCAGAGGCCCCTGTAGAAAAATGGGTCAAGGTGAGTCCGGTGGAGGCCTCGGGGGCAGAGGGTCACATGGAATACGTGGGCGTGCTCCTTGCCAACCGTAAGGTGAAGGTCTCTTCGGAACTGGGGGGACGGATCGAGAGGCTCTATTTCGAGAAGGGCGATCAGGTGAAGAAGGGGATGCTCCTTTCGGAGGTCGGGGTGACCAGCGCACGGCTTCAGGTCAAGGAGGCCTCGGCCTCGGTCGCAGCGGCCCGAAGCGCCCTCGATAAGCTGGAAAGAGGGAGCCGTCCCCAGGAGATACAGATCGCCAGGTCTGCGGTCAGTGCGGCTGAGGCGGCCCTGTTTGAGGCCGAAAAGAATTTTGAACGGATCAAGCGACTCTACGATATCCGCGCAGTCTCCAACAGCAGTTACGATACAGCCGAAAGAGAGCTGGCAACGGCCAAGGCCACTGTGGAATCGGCCAAGCAGCAACTCATTTTGGCCCTGGAAGGCCCCCGGGTCGAAGATATCAAGGCCGCCCGAGCCGCCCTCGCTCAGGCAGAGGCAGCCCAGGCCATGGCCCAGGACCGACTCAACAAATCCATGGTCAAGGCCCCCTGCGACGGGGTCATCGCATTTCGCGAAGTGGAGGAGGGAGAGGTGATCCCGCCGGGCACCTCCATCACGGAGATCGTGGAGGTGGGGCAGATGAAGATAAAGATCGCCATCTCCGAAAAGGACCTTCACACCCTCGATCCCCAGAAGCAGTTTCCATTCACCGTGGACGCCATCCCCCGAGAGGAATTTTCGTGCCGCGTCTTTTTCCTCTCTCCGACTGCAGACATCTCTAAACGGGCCTTCCCCGTAGAGCTGGTGGTAGATCGTCCCGACCCGAGGATGGCGGACGGCATGACCGTCCGGGTCAAATTTCCACTGACTGCGAGTCAACAGGCGATCAAGATCCCATCGGCCTGGCTGGCGGAACAGGAAGGGAAGATGGGCGTCTATGTCCTGAAAGAGGGGAAAGCCCTGTTCAAACCGACCCCCCTGGGGGCTTACTATGACAACCGGGTGGAAGTCCTGGACGGTCTGGGGGAGGAGGATCTCATCATCATCAACCCGGCGGGACTCAAGGACGGGCAAGCGGTGAAGGTGAGAGAATAAGAATACCCATCAACCATTGAACATCCACCACCGCCATTGAGAATCCGCTGATCTGTGGCGGTTTATATTTCAGGTACTACAGGCAATTCCCCCATGTTCATTACCCGATTCGCCGTATCAAGGCCCATTGTTGTCCGCATGGCCCTCCTACTCATCCTGATCTTCGGCATCTACGCCTATCGGTCCATGCCGCGATTCCTGGACCCGGACATCACGATCGGCGAAGGGATGGTCATGACCCTCTGCCCCGGGTTCTCGCCCGAGGAGATGGAGAACCTGGTTACCAAAAAAATCGAGGATGAGTTAAAGGGCATATCCGAGATACGCCGTTTCGAGTCCAATTCCTACGAGAGCACCTCCAAGATCCACGTTTACTTCAACACGGACCTGTCCGACTACGAAATCGACCAGGCCATGCAGGAGGTCCGGAATGCGGTGGACCGCGTTGACGACCTGCCGGAGGAGGCAAAAGTCCCGATCGTGCTCGAGATCGATGTCGCCATCTTCCCTGTCTGCATGGTGGGGCTATCCGGCCAGATCCCCATGATGCAGCTTCAGGACATCGCCCGCGACGTCGCCGAGACCTTTGAAACCATCAAGGGCGTCTCCGAGGTGGACATCGTGGGGGAAAGGGAACCCGAGGTGTGGGTCGAATTGAACCCCCGGCGCATGTCGGCCTATGGCATTTCCGTGCCGGAGACGGCCCAGGCCATTGCCGACCGAACGCGGAACATGCCGGGCGGAACCGTGGAGATGGATGCCCACGAGACTGCCATTCGAATGGTGGGGGAGCCTCGAAACCCCGAAGAGCTGGGCGGCATCGTTCTTCGAAGCGACGACAAAGGGACGGTGTACCTGCGCGACATCGCCGAGATTACGCCTACCCTGGAAAAACCCTGGACCCTGACCCGGATCGACAAAAAGAACGCCCTGGTCCTGGGCATCAAGCGGAAAAAGAACGTCAACATGATTCAGATCGTGGACGACGTCAAACAGATGATGAAAGACATTCCCGCCCAGTACCCCGGACTCAAGACCACCCTCTATTTTGATCAGTCCCAGGAGATCAAAAAGCGGATCAAGGAACTCCAGACCAACGGTCTGTACGGCATCAGCGTGGTCTTTCTAGTCCTCTGGATATCTATGGGGTTGAGGAACGCGCTGCTGGCCTCCGTGGGCATCCCGGTCTCTTTCCTCGTGACCTTTATCTTGATGAAGGCGCTCGGCCTCTCCATCAACGCCCTGACCCTTTTTGCCCTGATCTTGGTTCTCGGCATACTGGTGGACGACGCCATCGTGGTCCTTGAAAATATCGACCGCCACGTAGAAGACGGGAAACCCATGCTTGAGGCCACCCTGGAGGGGAGCCGAGAGGTCCTGGTCCCGGTCATCGCCTCGGTCACGACCACAATGGCCGCCTTTTTACCCATTCTCATCATGGTGGGAGGGGTGATTGGCCGGTACCTGGCCGACCTGCCCAAGGTTGTCATTTTCGCCCTTGCGGCCTCCATCTTCGAGGCCTATTCTATGATGCCATCCCATGTGGTGGAGCTGACGGGCAAGCAGGGCGTTGAAAAGCTGCGCCAAAAGCGGTTCGACATCTTCCACCCCTTCAGAAAAATCTACTACCCCTATCTGAGGGTTATCCTCCGACATCGTTATATTTCCGTGCTCTTTATTGTCATCTCCACCGTGCTGGCGTTTCTTCTCTATTTTCAAACAGACTTCGTCATGTTTCCCAAAAGCGACGTCTTTCCCAGGTTCAACATCTATTTCGACCTACCGCCCAATTCCACCCTGGCGAGGACCCAGAATACCCTGATGGCCCTGTCGGACCTGGTGAAGCAACGCCTGGGGGATGAACTGGAGGCCCCTATCGCCGTGGCGGGAATGAAAGAGATCAACTACGAGCCGATCTACGGGACCCATTTCGGCATGCTGATCGTGATCCTCAAGAACGACAACGAGCGCCGCCATTCGGTGGTGGAACTGATGGACAAAGCACGAAACGAGGCGGGACAACTCCTGACATCCCTTGGGGCGACCTCCTTTGTCCTGGAGCGCCTCATCGAAGGACCTCCGGTCGGGGCGGACGTGGACATCAAGATCCAGTCGCCCCACTGGGAGACCTCGGCAAGAATATCCCGCATGATGCGGGAAGAGATGGGCCGCCACAAGGGGATCGTGGACATCCAGGACGATTTCTCCAGGGAGAAGCAGTTCATGGAGATCACCGTGGACGAGGCCAAGGCCAAGAGATTTGGGATCACTCAGAACCATCTGGTCATGGCGGTCCAGGCGGCATTCCATGGCCTGCCGGTGGCGACCTACAACCAGGGGAGAGAGGAACAGGACGTCAAACTAAAATACCTCTCCGAATACCGTCGCAACTATGACGACCTGGTGAACCTGAAGGTGATGGTCCCGGGACATGGGGACATGCCCCTCAAAGATCTGGCCGATATTCAGCTGGTCCCTGGGTTCCACAATATCTATCACTACAATGGAAAACAGACGGTCCGTCTCACGGCCAATATCAAGGAAGTTCAGGCGGACGGCGGGTTCTTCTCTCACGTGGGCAGCGAAAAGATGACCGCTGTGAAGGCTAACGCCATCGCCAGGGACTACTTTGAGAAAATTCGGCCCGACTTTCCCGGTGCCCGGATGATCGCGGGGGGACTGCAGGAAGAGACCCATACCTCTATCATGCAACTGGGAAATGCCGGCATCCTGGCCCTATTTCTCATCTTCTTTATCCTGTCGCTCCAGTTCAACTCCTTTACCCAGCCCTTTATCATCATGATCACCATCCCCTTTGTCACCCTTGGGGTCATGGTGGGTCTCCTGGTGAGCAACAACCCCCTCACGTTTGTGACGCTCATCGGTCTGCTGACGCTGAGCGGGATTGTGGTCAACGATTCCCTGGTCCTGATCGACTTTATCAACCGGTATCGAAAAGAGCACCCGAAGGAACTCTATCTCGCCATCCTTCGAGGATGCCACGTTCGCATGCGGCCGATCATCCTGACCTCTCTCACCACGATCTGCGGCCTGGCCCCCATGGCCTTTGGTGTGGGCGGCAAGTCGGTCTTCTGGGCCCCCCTGGCCACGGCCATCATGTGGGGCCTGGCGTTCTCTACCCTGTTGATCCTCTCCATGGTGCCGGCCTACTATGCTATTCTGGAAGACATCGGGTATCTCATTCGGCATCGAAGACGTCGAAAGGCGGATATCCTGAGGGAGATCGATGCAGCCTTCGATCATGACGAATTCAGGCCGTTTGTGAAGCAACCAAGGGAGTGAGTATCAGTGCCGGGCTCTCTGTCACAAAAAAACAGAAGAATCTCTTTGCGGCTCGGAACGGCCATTTCATTGACTCACACGGAGACCCGAAGGCACAAGGAAACGCAAGAATGATTTCTGTTAAGACCCTTAATAAAACCCCTTTGCGGCTTCGTGGCTTTGTGTGAGATATTTCGATGGGGGGTAACCACGTTAGTCAGTTTAGGCATTCACTCTGAAGGGGGTTGACGAAGGCGGAGTTGTGGACAAGAATAACCGACGAAAAGAAGATGCGGAGGAGAGACATGATCCAAAATGACCAGTGGGTCTGGGTGGTGGTTCAAGACCCGGGTGCAAAGGAGCAGTTTTTAGGGCAGCAGGACGAGGAAAAGGGGGTGTCCTTTATCCCCGTCTGGCTCGAAAAGGATGCGGCCGTGGACGGGTTGAAGCTTCTGGCACGGGAGCAGGGCCATACCTATGAGGTGCAGGCCATTCAGTATGAGACCCTGGCGCCCAAGGCCGCTGAAGCGGGTTTTATGCTTTTTGTCCTGGACGCATCGGGCAAGATACTGGATCAAATCACGCCCTGAGCCCACTGACGTAACCGGGAGGAACCGGTCCATGGAAAAGGGACCTTATCGGAAATTCATTTACTGGATGGCAGAGGATGAATCGGAGGGTTTGAGAGGCGAACTGGGCGCTCAAAACATCAGGGTAAAAACGGCAAAGGGGATTGTCTGCACCCCGCTTGACGTGATTAACAAGGTATCCATCGTTCCCCCCCAGGTCTGGAACGAGACCTGCGGCAGGCAGGGTAGCTGGTACCGGACCTCGGACAAGAACGGCCTCTATCTGGTGGTCAGCTCGTTCGAGCTGGAGCGCCATAAGGGCCGGAGGGCGGCGGTCATCACGGAGTCCGACTTCACGCCGCCCAGGCTGGCCACCCCGGAGGATAGAGAACTTCTATTTAATGATGCGCAGCTCAGGGAGAGAATGCCTGAAGACTGGAAGCATGTGGAAGAGGTGGAAAAACGGGTCTATCTGAGGTGGGCCAGGCGACTCGGATCAGACGTCCGGGAGTATGACTTCCTGTACCGATCCCACACGGCGAACCACGCCAACTTCATCCATCCCCGCTTCTTCGTGCAGGAGGACGGTCTCCAGATTCCCTACTCCATCGATCGAAGCGCCCACCTCTGTTCCTGCTGCGTGGAGCTTTTTCAGGTATTGGGCGCCGGTTTTGACAAAAAGCTTGTGGCGCCCTGCCCCGGGGCCACGATCTTCGCGCGGCTGAAACCAGACCGGTATCTGCTGGTAGAGAGGTAGACGACCTATGAAAGGAATTGATCGAGGGGCGATAGAGGCCCGGTACAAAAGTCTTCCCCCAAAGACCCGAACACGGGTGGACCAGGCCGTCCGGGCAGTCGTGGAGGCCAAGGAGCGGGACGGCCGGGTGGTCGCCGTGGTGGGGAGCGGGCCCAATATCCATGAGGGGGTCACGACCCTGATTGCCGAATTGATTCACAAGAAGATCATCGACGGGGTCTCCACTAGCGCGGCGGTCATCGGTCATGAGATGGCCGGGGCCCTCGAAAGGGTCAAGCGGATCGACGGGAGGGCCTTCGGTTTCGATCCGGACAGGCTCCCCTGCGACGGCCAGTTCGAGGTGAGCCTGATTTCCGAGGAAATGATCGAGGCCTATCAACGGGAGGTCCATATTGACGTTTCGCTCTATCGAAAAATGAGACGGGCCAAGGGGAACACCATCATCAAGGTGGCCGGGAACATGGCCTATCCCACCGGACTTCGAACGGAGAGGCTGGCCCGCGATGTCCTGGCCCTTTCGAGACGGTGTGGGCTTCCCTTTGAACAGGTGGCAGGTTACGGCGCGGATCCCTATACCATGATCGGCGCGGGGGCCCGGAAACAGGTACCCGTTCTCGTGACCGTTCCCCAGTTGGTGGGGAGCGGCGAGGTGGGCCTCTGTATCGGCGATTCCATCTCCATCTCCGAGCGATGCCATCGGATGGCGCACCTACTGGCCGGCGCGGACGTAATCATCGAATCGGCCCTGGCCCTCTCCCAGGAGATCCACGACGGACCGTTTGAACGCTTCACAGGGCACGGGGTCTGGGCCGACTGGGAGGGCGGATGGACCTATTCGCTCAAGGACAAACAGATCGTGCGGATCGATCTGGACCCCAACCTGGAGAAGGCATGGCAGAGGGAGCGATCGTCCGGAATGGTCTCCCGCGCGGTGGACCAAGGGCTTCCCAAGACCACATCCATGGCCATCCCCTTCCGCATGGAGATGTCGGGTTTTGCCAGGATCCCGGGAAGCCTGCCGGTGGTGGGCGACATCGGCGAGATATGGCCCATTCTGGCGACAAAGGTCGCTGACGCCCTCGGGGTCAACCTGGATATCATGAGCTGCAAGCAGTCCCTGCCGGCCGGGCACGAATTTCGGGAATGGATTGTCCGCCACGTGAAGCCGGTGGACAGGGACAGCATGTTTGCAGCGATGAAAACCGTATCTGTCTCGAAATAACTGAGCGCCCTGACCATGTTTCTGATGGTACCGTTGAATGTGGACACCAGTGGTATGCCTCATGGCCCTGGGAATATCTGCCTGGGGCGTTTGCAAAAGGTTGCCCTCGCAATTCTTCCTGAGTAATCCGCAATGAACCGTCCGCGGTAACCCGGCCCCGCGGCTACTGTTTTCTTCACTGAGGATGAGCCCCCGCCCTTCGTCTGCCTGGTGTATATCAGCCGTAAGTATGCCATGTATCGAGCCCTGTTTGGGCTATCTCTTCGCTGATTTTGGAAAGAGGAAAACAGCTTGACTTCGAGAGATCCACCTCGTAGTATACCGCATAAGCCGCAACTTTAGTGCGGATTTTCATCAATAATCGAATTGCAAGCAGGGAATATGATGTTTCAACGCCTCTTAACATTGCCTGAACTACTGAAGAAAAAGTCATTTTTTCTGTTTGGTCCCAGAGGAACCGGAAAGACCACACTCATTCGGCATACGCTTTCTGAGGCGACTGTCATTGATTTGCTGGATACCAGGGTCTATCGAGATTATCTAAAAAATCCGTCGCTGATTTCTGAACAGCAGCTCAAGCCGATCGTTGTTATCGATGAAGTTCAGAAGCTCCCGGAATTATTGAACGAGGTTCATCGCCTCATTGAGTCGGAGAAAAAAACATTCCTTCTGACAGGCAGCAGCGCAAGAAAAATCAAAAGGGGCAGCGCCAATCTGCTGGCAGGAAGGGCCTGGTGGGCGGAATTGTTTCCATTGACCTTTCGGGAAATCCCTCAATTTGATCTCATGAGGTATGTAAACAGAGGAGGGTTGCCGGTTATCTATCAAAGTGAAGAGTATTTAGAAGACCTCCGGGCATACACTGCATTGTACCTGAAGCAAGAAATCATCGATGAAGCCCTGATCCGCAAACTGGCGCAGTTCTCCGAGTTTCTGGAGTTGATGGCTTTAAGCAACGGGGAAGAGATCAGTTATCAGTCATTGGCCGGTGATTGTGGCGTATCCCCTAATTCCATCAAGAGCTACATAGAGATTCTGGAAGACACCCTGATCGCATTTCAACTCAGGGCATTCACCAATACCACAAAACGGAAAGCCATTTCGAGATCCAAACTCTATTTCTTTGATATCGGCGTCACCAACTCGTTGGCAAACAGGGGAGAAATCCTGCCGGATTCGGAACTGTTCGGAAAAGCCTTCGAGCACTTCATCCTATTGGAAACCAGGGCGTTTATCTCCTATTCCAGAAAAAGATGCCGGATGCGATACTGGCGGTCGACGTCCAGGTTTGAGGTTGATCTGATCCTTGATAACAAGTGGGCGATCGAAATAAAGAGCACAAAATCCGTGCATGACAGTCATTTGAAAGGGCTCAGGGCGTTACGTGAGGAGGGCGTGGTAGAAAATTTTGCTGTTGTCAGTCGTGATCGACACGAACGAAAAATCAGCGACGGCATCGTCGTCTTCCCCTGGGACGTCTTTCTCGATAAGCTCTGGAGTGGAGAGATTATCTAAAATCGAATCCCGTGCCCCTCCATATTCGATCCTGAAAGGTCGTGATATGCCCCTCTGTGCTACCACACCATCATCCAAGGGTCGACGGCAGACCCCTTCCCCCTTCACTACGAGGTAAGCGCCAATGCCTGCGTGGGAGAGGGCCATGGCGTGGCCACGGTCATCGAGCGGGAGGGGTATGACTGGGTGCTGGATGATGGATACTGGGTGCCGGATATTCCGTCCTCCGACATCTGACTCTGGTCTTTGTTTCCAGATGCCGGGTTTTTCAAGCTTGGAGTGGCGGCTGCCGCGTGTTTATGCCTCCTGGCAAATGCGCCGGAGCATAACGGCCCCTGAAACGCCGCCCATCTCCATATATGTTCTTCAACCCCTGGCTTATTCTCATTCGGGCGTTATCTTCAGTTGTTGCAGCGCCAGGGAGCCTTTCGGCACTTTGGGGGCCTGGCGCAAGATTGTTGTGCCAGTTTGGGCCTGAAAGGACGTGTTCCATCCACCCTGAAGGAGGAGTGACTTGTCCGCGGATAAGGTAACCAACTCAGGATAACTGCCCTGACGAATCTTGATGATAGGGCCCCAGCTTGACGCATTAACGGCGGCCTGTATGGTGGCCTAACACGGTTCATTACCGTTACATATGCCATCAGGGGCTACATAACTTGGTCCCAAAAGTTTCCGCTGGAATACATACGCGGCACTGTTAGCGCAAAAAGGGGATCATTCCCCGGGCAGCTTACCCGCGTTGTATAGTGGGTCCTCGTGTCGCAGGTTTGCCATATTCCACATCGTCTCTTCGACCTCCGATGGGTTTGTGCCGATGGCATGGTACATTTTGCGCGCGAAGTCCTGGACGGGGACGATAGTGCGACCCGCCTCCACGCCTTCGAGAATCTCGTCGGCCGCCTGATCGATGCTGATGGCCTCCGGCGGCTTCGGCAATTCCATATGAAGCTTATAGTCCAGAGAGCGGTAAAAGATCATCGTATCCACTGCGCCAGGGCAGACTGTCGTCACCTTGATGTTGTAGAAGGACATCTCGTAGCGCAGGTCCTCGCCAAAGCCCACCACGGCATACTTCGAGGCCGCATAAACGGTCTGATAAGGGAGCGGCACGATCCCGCACACGGAAGCGGTGTTCACGATATGTCCGTATCCCTGTTGGATCATGATGGGGACGACCGCGTGGACGCAGTTCACGACTCCGAACACGTTGACATCGAAAACTGTGTTCCAGTCCTCTCTTTTCGTTACGGTGAACGCCTGACCATATCCCACGCCCGCATTGCAGAATATGTAGTGGATCGGACCTCTGCTCCCGACATATTCGATATACGTATTGACCGCATCCTGGTCCCGCACATCCACCACCTGGGCATGAACGCGGCCGCCGTGTTTTCTGAGAGATTCGGCCGCGGCGGCGATGTTTTTTGGCGTCCGGCTGCACATATACACCTCGGCGCCCCGCTCAAGCAAACCGCGGCTCAAGCCGAGTCCTATGCCGGTGGACGCCCCTGTGACGATCGCCACTTTGTCTTTAAAAAAGCCGCTGTCATGTCGTTCTTTATTTTCCATAGCCGTTCTCCTTTTGCCTTCTTTTACGCATTGAATGTTTCAAGATGATGATCAGCCGTTAAGTCAGTCTACTGTTGATATATAAGGGACGGGCGAGAGGTCTCTAAAACTCAGATACTGCCCTGTCACTGGCCTTTCTCCAGGGATAGCAGTTGTAGAAATAGGTAGAACAGAACACATCCATTTGCCGCAAGAATCACCCCGAGGATGATTCCGGGGATCAGGTTGGAGACGAGCATGGCCGTCCCGAAAAGGATCGTCAGGACGTTCATGACAAGGTTGGCGGCATTGATCTTCAGGAGAATTGTGGGGACCGGCTCAGAGGCCTTCTTCTTTTTGAAGAACGGGACGGTGACTTTCAGGATTCCGATGATGCCGCCGGCAATGTTGAGCACACCGACGAGGAAGGTGAGCGGCACGAGCAGGATGTCGGGGATGATGCAGGAAACCACGCCGAGAGCACCAAAGACGAACCCGAGCAGAATCATGAGCCATACCCTTGGAAACGCCCCAATGGGGGTGCTTCCGATGGCCAGCATCTGGATGGCGAAGAGGACCATCAGCAGACCAAGCTGGGCGCTTCCGGAAAAGGGTAAAAGACCCAGGTTTACCGGAAGAAGAAGGAGGCCCAGGAGGACCATGAAGACAGACATGAGGAGGAGGGTCGCATGGTCCATGGAGAGAGCAGGACCAGAGGGGGCCGTCTCTTTTGCGGGCGGATAGCGCCTCGTGATTACTTGCAGGACCAGGGCCAGATAAACGAGCAACAGGCCATACACAAGGGCAGCGGTGGCCATTTGTGGGCCTGTGACCAGATCCGGCTTGACGATCAGGGCTGCGATCAGCATTTGCATGAGATAGATCGCGGCGCATGCCACGGTGAGATGATGGAAGATGCCGCCATACACGCGCCAGAGGCGGTATCTGTCCTTTCGCAACAGCATCTGCAGGAAGAGAACGAGACCGCCCGCCCCGAAGAAGAGGATCAGAAGGATGCGGGGAACCATCCCCAGGAGGCCTGGAATGAAGCAGGTGACAATTCCCGCCGCCGCGATGACTACTCCGCAGAGAACCGACGTCGCCGATCTCTGTACGTCCCCGAACGGGGTCTTTCCCATGGATAGGATCTGGAGGGCAAATACGACGAGCATCAGGCCGAAAAGGCCGTTTTCATAGTAAGGGAGGGTACCTGCGTATACCGGAAACAGGAGAAGGCCCAGGATGAGCATGGCCATTCCCGCAAACAGAAGGATAACGACCTCGAGGGAAAGGTCGGCCGGTTTTAAAAGTCCGGATTGCGCCATCTGATTCGGCATTCCCCCGCTTTTGGCCACCATCGGATTTTCGTTGGGCAGCCGTGTGTTGCTCGTTTTAGGCTCCGTAACGCTGATGCCCTTTGCAGAGACAGCAGCGGTCATAGCGGCCCGAATATAGGTAGCGTATGACCTCCATAGCTTCCTCATCGGTATATGCCTTCAGCTCATAGACATTTGTCACCCGGTTGGAATTGATGCTGTACGCGCCGCCAAGCACCCGTAAGACAGGGATCTCCGCCCACGGATCATCAACGGACGATGCCATCCCTACCGCTGCGGTGGCCGGTTCCCACGTATGATATACCGTCGGGCTGTCGTAATAAATGAGGCTCATGTTGGTAATGCCGGATTTCCCGCCCATCTGGTATTTATGCAAAAGGCAGCCGCCCTGCTCCTCGACGCCCGGCGCCTTGCCCGCGTTCATGACGTCCATGCCCGGATCGTCGTATTTGCCGATCTCCAGCCCTACGTCCACAAGCCTGACGCCATGGCGTTCAATAAATGCGTGCGCGCTATCATCGATCCTCTCTACCACGATCCTGTCGCAGAGCTTTTTGGGAAGTCCGGAGCCTTCTCGGCCGGAAAACGCACCCATCAGCGCCCCTGGGCCGCTGAGTTGGAGACTGAAAAAGTACATGCCTACTTGTTCGCCGTATTTAGCAAAAACACCGATCCCGCCTTCCATGTACCAGGGGGCAAATGTCGGCTCCCGGATATTCACGATGTAGATGTATCCGAGAGGGGTTTCGGGAGAGGCCAATGCCAGCGGCGGGGGAAGAAGCTTTGCGACGCCTGCATCGGTCTGAAAGAACACATAGACGCCTTCCTCATTGTTCATTGCGGCGTCCTTCATGAAGAGACTGAACTCCTCCCGCGAGATGAGATAACTTCCGCTTTTCATCATGCTTATCCTTTCTTCCTGAATCTGATGGGATGCATCAAACGGGCTTGCCTGGCGGCACGTCGCCGACATCGTATCAGGCACCCGATCGCGGCGCGATTAGAATCACCTGGCAGAAGCGCTACACTCCCCCCAGTTATATCGAGGTGAAATCCCCGGCCCTTCTGGCCTTCGCCACACCCAGCAAATAGGTGTTTAACCCCGCGTCTGTGTCCGGCATGTAGGCAGCCCCCAGGGCCATGTTGACGCAGCCGCTCCGGTCATCCTCCGTGACAAAAATGATGCGTCGGTTCTCTTCTGCGCCCTTGAGGACCGCCGCCGCGCATTCCTCCGGCGTGATGGCGTTTGCCGGGGCCTTGCCGGCCTGGTCCCAGATGGCAGTGGCCACGGTGCCGGGGATAATGGTGGAAAACCGGATGCCGTCGTCCCAGTATTCATAGCGGAGCGAGTTGGTCAGGCCCACCAATGACGCTTTCGTGGCCGCGTACATGCTTTGCAGAGGGAAATTGACAAAGGCAATGCCGGATGCGGTATTCAGGATATGGCCGTCTTTCCGGGCCTTCATGTAGGGGAGGGCCGCGCGGATCCCGTAAAGGGCCCCATAGAAATTGATGGCGAAGGCCTTTGCCCAGTCCGCGTTGCCCAGGTCATCGAAAGCGCCTCCCAGGCCCAGCCCGGCATTGTTGAACAGCAGGTCCAGCCTGCCGCCGCCAAAGGCCGCCGCGCTGTCCACCATGGCTTTGACGCTCTCCTCCCGGGTCACATCCGTCCGCACTCCCTTCACCTTGCCGGGATACTGAGCGCTGAGACGCTCCACGTGTTTCGCCAGATTGGCCTCATTGATGTCGGCCAGGGTCACGGTCCTGGCCCCCATCTCAAGCATGCCCTCCACCAGCGCCAGCCCGATCCCCGAGGCGCCGCCTGTAACCGCCGCAACTTTCCCTTCATAATAGTCTTTCATCGCTTCACCCTCCTTATCTCTTCAAGTCTCCCGATATCCAGCCGTCATACCTGTAAAACATATACGGCATCAGCAGCAGTTCATCTTCCGGCCTGTATCCACGACAGATGGCAGAATCTGCTTGCCCTTTGCCATCCTAATCAAATACAAAGGCCTTGCCATATCCGGCTGCCGTGGCCTCGAGTATCCGAGCGCCCCTCTCCGCATCCCCGATGACGCGGACATTCTGAAACGCCTTGCAAAAGGCGTCCACAACATCTTTTTTTGGTCTTACACCCATGGCCAGCACGATGGTTTCCCCTTTGACATCCAGATGACTTCCGTCAGAGGTTTTTTCGAGCAGGACCCCATCAGGATTGACGCGCAACAGCTTATGTCCCGGCAGCAGGAGAGCACTGCCTTTGGTGATGCGGCCCATGACGTCCACGAGGATCGAGGGATATACCCCCGGCCCCATGCATTGGAGCATCTCCACGATCGTCACCTGATGACCCGCCGATATCAATACTTCTGCGGTTTCGAGGCCTGTCATGCCCGACCCGATGACCACACAGTCGCCCTTGACGGTGGCCCTCCCAAGGAGCACATCCTCAGCAGTCACCACATGATTGCCGTCTATGCCGGGGATGGGAGGAATGATCGGCGATGCTCCACAAGCCACGAATACGCCATACGGGTTCAGCGCCTTGACTGTGTCCACGTCGGCCTCGGTATGGAGCCTTACCTCGATATGGCTTTTCTCCACCAGGGCGATGAGGGAATCCACCAGCCGCGTGATCTTCTCCTTCCCCTTGCCCTTATCCGCCACATTCAACGTGCCCCCGAGCCTCTCCCCTTTATCGAAGAGGACCACCCGAAATCCCCTCCTGTCCAGGAGGAGGCCGGCCTCGATTCCCGCAGGCCCTCCGCCCACCACGGCGATCGTACGTCCGTTCCCGTTCGTCCTCGGGTACTTGTACTCCCTCTCCCGTCCTGTGCGGGGGTTCACCGCACACTTGATGTGATGCAGCCGGTCCAGTTCGCCGAAACAGGCCAGACATCCGATACATGTCCGTATCTCGTGGGCACGCCCTGAAAAGGCCTTAACGCACCACTCGGGGTCTGCCAGGTGGCCCCGGGCGACCCCCGCGATATCGAAGGCGCCCTCCCTCAGGAGGGCTTCCGCCACATGGGGCTCCTTGATGTTGCATACGCCGATGACCGGGATTTTCACATGCTTCTTGATCTCGGCCGGCATGTATTTCTTCCATCCCTGTTCATAGGTGCCCGGCTCCACGCATGCCGGTACAGGGCTTTCGTAAATGCCGCAGCTCACATCGATGCAGTCGGCGCCGGCCCTTTCAAGCGCCCTGGCGATCTCCACGCCGTCCGGTAGGGCGACCCCGTCATCGAGGAATTCTTCTGCGCTGATGCGCACGCATAGGGGGAAGAACGGTCCGCAGCGACTCCGGATTCCCTCCAGGATCTCCACAACGATGCGCATCCGGTTTTCAAAACCGCCTCCGTACTTGTCGGTTCGTTTGTTGGTATGGGGAGAGAGGAACTCGCCCAGAAGATACCCGTGGGCGCAGTGAAGTTCGATCCCGTCAATACCGGCCATCTGGGCAAGCAGGGCACCGGACACGAACCGCTCCACGATCTCCTCACATTCCCCGGTGGTAAGCGCCCTCGGCATTTCTCCAGTGACCCTGCACATGACCTCGGATGGCCCCACGCAGGGTTCGCCGAGCATCGCCTGGTGGGCCTCTCTTCCCGGATGCTGAAGCTGGACAAAGATCTTCGCGTCATATTTATGGATCGTATTCGCCAGCCTCTCCATCCCGACGGCATCCGAAAACGTGCGAAGGGCGAGCTGATTGGGCATTCCCGCGCCATGGCCGTCCATGACCCGCGTGATCTCTCGGTGATGATGAGGCCTATGCCGCCCCTTGCCCTCTCCTCGTAGAAGGCGATGATGTCATCGCTCACGCCCCCTCCAGGGGCACCAAGGTTGGTCCCCATGGCCGTCATGGCGACCCGGTTTTTCAACGTCAGCCGGCCTATGGCGACAGGGCTGTTCAATAACTCGTACATTTTCATACCCCCTCCATTGCCTGGTTGATCCCATCATCGCCTACCCGTCGATGCGGGGCAGGCGCCATTCAGATCAGAACAATACGATAAATCGTGCCGTCAATATGTGGGCTGCGTCCAGGTCGGGACTTTCCCCTGGCGTGGGGATAAAGGTGTAGGCCAGCTCCGCTGTGAGGGTCCAGAAGATACTCGACGTCTTGAAGACAAAGGTCGTCTGATACGCGGCCTGGAGCATCAATTCGCTGGCCCTCAGGTCCTTTGAATCGGACTTCACATCGGGGTAGAAAAAGGCGCCTGCCCCCGGGAGGTCGTTCAGCTTGGACCACGCCATACCCAAACTGAGGGTATCGTAAGGCCGTCCGGGCACCAGACCGACCCCGTTGAGCCCGGCCCCCACATAGTCGTTCACCATCACTGAATCGGCACCCGTGTGGCCATATTGAAAATACCCGATGAGCCCGGAATTGTTGATGCCCGGCTTTTTGTACCAGAGCCGCTGGTTGGCAAACAGATAATAGCCCGTTGCCCCATCCTCCGCAGTGAGAGCGGGTGTGTAAAAGTCCCCAGTCTGTCGCCAGGCCCCCATGCCAAGTCTGCCCGGCTTGCCGTTTTTCCCCACGCGCCAGGAATATCCCAATTCTCCGATGTGAAGCTTGTAGGCGTTGAACATCGGCCCCCACCTGAGACCCGTCTGCACGCCCCGGCCATAATTCCCGTCATAAAGGCCGTAGGAGGCATAAAAGTCATGGGTGGGGGCAAAGTGGAGCGTGGCCCCATAGGCGGTATTGTAATAGCCAGGGAATATGGTGAGCGCTGTGGGGTTGAGGCCCACGGGCACCCAGATCAGGCTGCTGATGTCGTTGCCGCTATCCTGGAGATGCCCTTCGGTGATAAAGACGGGTTTCGTTACTGTGCCAAAGAGACCGGGCGCATTCATCTTCCCGATCTGGAAAATGAGCTTGTCATCGAACAGGCGTTGGTGCCACCAGGCCTGCATCATCTCGATGCGGCTTCGGGGCGGGGGGCCATCCATGTTGGTAAACATCTGGACGCAACCGGCAGCACCAGTCATGTCATCCCCGGTAAACCCGAGGAATTCGACCCCCAGCGTCCCTCCGGGGATCCCGAGGGCCTTGTGCATATCCAGAGAGGCGTGAATGCCCGTGGCCAGACTGGCATGCACTGAGTTTGGATCGCCCCCTCCAGAGGCAATCCAGTTCGGCTCGAGAATCATAAATCCGCCGAGACGGACCCCCCATTCCTCTTTCAGACCCAGCCCCCTTCCCAATTGATCCCATCCCAGGAAGGTGTAGGTCGTCTGAGGGTTCGCAGCGACCCCACCCTCGAGGATCCCATCGTCCACGGGTGTGTCCTCCTGACCAGCGCTGGGAGGGACTGCAATAAGTGAAAAGAGGAGAAAAAGGACAAGACTTTTGAAGAAACGGCGGTAAGTTAAGGCTTCCCTACCCATAGTGATCGAACCTCCGGGTGCTACTTTTCACAGACGCTGCCCTCGTCTGTCACTATGGAGCATCCTACCGCCCACGACTGATGATGCAGGCGGTTTGACGATGATGAAAAGCCTCTATCGGGGGAAACGAGAGCCAAATAGAGACTGATTTCACGACCCCCATACCACAGGGTGCGCGGGGAGGCAAGGAAAATCGGCTGAACTCTGAGAAGAGCAGCTTGTTATGGGGCAAACCGATTCATTCAGGATCCGGTCTCAGCCGCACCAGGGTCGCGCCCCAGCCCGACGACCCGGTATCGAGTCCGAATTCCAGGACATGGGGGTCTTTTTCAAGGCGGGAGTGGACGATCCGGCGCAGGACCCCCTTCCCCTTCCCATGAATGATCCTGACGTCAAGGATCCCCTTTTCCTGGCATACTCGAAGATATTCCTCCACAAGAGAAGGCACGTCCTGCGGCGCAAAGGTGTGCAGGTCCAGGACCCCGTCGATGGGGACCTCCACCGGTTCTGGATCTGTTTCGGTCATATCGTTTCCAGGTCCAGTTGATCGCCGAAGGCCGCTGCCAGTTCCCCACTCAGCGCATCGAACGCCTGTTGTGTCTCCACCTCCACCACCAGGTCCCGCTCGTCCAGGACCTTGAGGAAGCCGTATCGTTTAATGATTTCGATAACCTTTTTTACGTCAACGGTGACCCATCCCTTCATGCGGAGGATCAGCTCCTCCCCATTGAAGGCCCGCTCGATGGTCAATTCCACATCCCGTCGCTTGGCCTCCCACCCGATCACCGCAGGCTTCACGACCACCGGCGTCACCGGATCGTGCATGGCCGCGCATCGGAACCACAATTTCGCTCGAATCATCGCTTGCCTCCGTCTTAACATTTTAAAAAGCTCGAGTACGCACTCAGGTGTGAACCTCGCGATTGATTGCGACCCGGAGTCTCTAAACGCGTACCAAGGTTTTATACAACTCCCCCATACACTTGAGTTTTTGTTGACAGAACCGCTCCTTGTGTGACATAAGCGGAGCTATTGAAGTACCTGCATTCCGCACAGCCGTTCATGCAGGTCAGGTAATGGAAGGCCGAGCAGGACTCTCCGGTGTTTCATCGGTATCGGTCAAATCAAACACCCCTCAGTTCTTCGCAAGAGGGACAGGAAGATCGGAAAACGGGGAAAGAAAACAGCCCGTCAGAAATCCGCCGGACTCTTGACCGAAAGCCCGGGCCTGTTCAAGACATGGGTGTAAATCATGGTGGTGGATACATCCGCATGGCCTAAAAGCTCCTGTACCGTACGGATGTCGTAGCCTGCTTCAAGCAGATGCGTGGCAAAGGAGTGGCGCAAGGTATGACAGCTAACCTTTTTGCTGATGCCAGCCCGCAAGGCCGCCTGTTTCACTGCCTTCTGCAGCAGACTCTCATGAACATGATGCCGCCTCACCTAAACCTGCCACTCCTCGACTCTTGGACGATTGCGAAGATCTTCAAGAAACGAACGGATATCCTTGGCCGAACGATCCCGCAGCTTTTTCCCAGGCATAAAATCAACAAAACCCTGCGCCCATTTCGCATAAAAGGTGGAACGGTCAGGTCGGACCCGGTTTTCTTCCAGGCAGGCCTTAACCCTACAACGACAGTTAGCTGCATTTTGTTGTTGATTTGATGATTACAACGTAATATAATCTGCCAACTTTTAATGAAAGGAGGCAGACTATGTTACCCGAAATTAGAAGCGAGGAGTACCTG